>Ga0181358_1001333_pt1 | contig 11230 bp, 21 predicted proteins | sample Fa13VDMM110SD_FD_130096 | JGI IMG/M metagenome (GOLD analysis project Ga0181358, IMG submission 130096) | Freshwater viral communities from Lake Michigan, USA - Fa13.VD.MM110.S.D | ecosystem: Environmental > Aquatic > Freshwater > Lake | place: USA: Michigan | collected 2013-09-24
GAAGAGCGTACCGCCAGGGCTCCAGGAGTACCTTTTGGCCTCAGCCGCCGCCCTTGAGGATGAACCGCAGCTCGCGCTCGACCAGGCCGGGCAGCGCCGCCTCGATGCGGGCGCGCACCCGTTGGTTGATGCGCTTGGTGTTGAACATCTGCGGCACGTCGATGGTTTGCAGCGGCTTGATGGGCAGGCGCTTCGATCCCACCCGCTCAAACGCCGTGCGCGCCTTGTTGCCGAGGAAGCCAGCACGCAGCACCACACGCGGGCCGCCTCGCTTGATCTTGACCGTCAGCCCTCTGCGCGTGGCCTTGGCACCGAAGCTGGCCAGGTTGATCGCACGGCGCCGGCCGCTTGGGTCTTTGCTGAACAGCTCGCCGCTGATCTCCAGCTTTCCCTTGGCCACAAACGCCTTGCGCACCTGCAGCTTCTCTCGGGCCTTGCTCACGGTCAGCATGAACTCATCACGGATCGAGCGGGCCATCTCGGTGCGGCCCAGTGCGCTGGCCTTGTTGATGGCCCTGGCCATGGCCTTGTCGTTGGCAGCAATGTCCTGCCCCAGCTTTTTCAGCCCTTGCTTCAGTCGGCTCAGATCGGCTTTCACTTCCAGCTTCATGCTCGCTCTCCCAGTTCTTTGCGGGCCATCAGTCCAGCCCTCCAGCCGAATGACCGCCTCGGCCACCAACCATGCGGGACGGCTCTGGCCCATCCCATCCGCTGAAGCGCTGGTAAGTGCCATCGAAGTGCAAAGGCACCGTACAGGTGGGGCCGTTCTTTTGCTTGCCCACGTGCGCCTGCGCGTAGTGCTTCCACTCAGGCCCGAGCTTTTGGTTGCGCTGGGCTTCACGGTGCAACAGCACGATGGTGTCGGCAGCGCCCTCGATATCTCCGCTGTCACGCAGGTCACTCACCTGCGGCACGCCCCCACGCTCATCGGCTTTTCTGCTCAGTTGGCTCAGCAGCACGATCCAGACACCAAGCTCCTTTGCGAGCGCCTTCATCCCGTTGGCCACCTGGCCGAGCTGCTGGTTGCGGTTGTCACCGTCGCCCATCATGAGCTGCAGGTAGTCCACCACCACCAAACGCAACGGCCGGCCATCACGCTCTGCGCGGTGCTTTGCCTGCTGCACCTTGCGGCGCACGTCCATCAAAGTCAGCCCGCCCTGGTCATCCACCCAAAGCGGCAAACCCTTCAGCATCTCGATACCCGACACGACACCACCCCACAGCGCATCCTGGTCGCGTGCGCGCTGCGGGTTGCGAAGGTCTGCCAAGTTGATCCGCCCCTTGTTCGCCACAGCTCGGCTGGCCAGCATCGGCAGGCTGTCCTCTTGGCTCAGAAACAGCACCCCATGCCCGTCACCCGCCACGTTGGTCGACACTGTCAGGCACAAAGCGCTCTTGCCCATGCTTGGCCGCGCGCCCACAACCCACAGCTCACCAATGCGGCCACCGCCAGCGGTGCGCTCATCAAGTTCGTGCAAGCCGGTTGCAATCGCCACCGAGCCGCCTTCCATCTGCTGATTCAGAGAGTCGACCAAGTTGGCCAGCACGCCATCGATCTGCACCGGCTCGCCACTTGCGGCGCCCTTGCTCACCATCGCCAGCAAGCGGGTCACCATGCCGTCGATCAAGGCAGGCACAGCCTCCACTGCTGCGGTGCGCTTGGCCGCAGCCTCCACCAGCTCGCCACCCATGCGCATCAGCGCCCGCCGCAGTGCGGCTTCGCGCACGATCTCCGCATAGCGCCGTGCGTTTCGCGCGCTGGGCACCGACATGGCCAAGCCATTGAGGTACTCAAGCGCCACGCCGGCAGACTGCCCAGCAGCATGCACCGTGATCACGTCGGCAGCCTTGCCAGCCACCACCAAGCGCTCAATGGTTGACCAGATGGCGCGGTGCAAAGGCTCGTAAAAATCACCTTCGCCGAGGAGGTGCCCAACGGCCTCAAAGGCCTGGTTGTCGATCAACACCGCACCCAGCACACTCTGCTCGGCTTCGAGGTTATGCGGCGGCACCATGGCCTGCCTCAAGTCATCCATCATGTCGCGGCTCCTTTGTCATTGGGCTGATCTGCGGTGGCCTGGCCCTGCCCCGCCTCCTCTTTCGCCGTCGCGTGGGCACGCCTCGCCTGCTCGCCTCGCGTCGTCAACTGCGCCTCGCCCTCAGGCCGCAGGTACCAAAGCGAATACCAGTTGCCCTCGACGCTGTTGCGGAACGTGCGCGCCCAGTCCCTCTGGCCCTTGCCCGCCTCAAGCCGGCGGCGCTTGAACTCAGCCCAGTGCAGTGCCAGCACCTCACGGCCAATGCCCACCCGGTCGCAGTAGAGGAAAACCGGGTCATCCTCAGGGATCGGCTTTTTGCCCTCCGCCTTGCACCGAGCCAGCCAGGCCTTCAGGCACTCCACCTGCGCGCGCTTGCGGCCAGCGGGTACGGCTTTTTCCTCATGGCCCTGTTTCGAGCCACCCCCAGCGGACGAAGGCGAAGGATCAACAACGGAAGGTGCGTTAGCCCCCTGGAGCGAAGCGTCAGGGGGTATGGGGGATGTATTTGTATTGGTTCTTTGAAGATTAGGGTGCACCGTGTGCGGGGTGGGGGTGCACGTGGTGCGGGGTGCATGTGGTGCAGGGTGCACGTGGTGCGGGGTGCTGGTAGGCTTTTCGGCCTCACCAGCCTTCGCCATCGAGAAAGGATCGCCTCCCTCCAACTCCGGCGGCTTAGGCTGCTTTGCAAGCCAATCCCTCACGGTCAGCCAGTATTGGTTGGTACGGCGTGAGCTGCCGCGCTCCACCACCCGCAACAAGCCCATGGCCTCCAGGGCACGCAGCGCCTTCTGCACGGCCCGCTCGCACAGGCACGTCCTAACACTCAGGCTTTCAATGCTGGGCCAGCACAGCCCCTCGTCGTTCGCTTGGTCCGCCAAGCTCACCAGCACCAGCTTCTGCGTCATCGCCAACTGGATCGGCCAAGCTAGGCCCATTTGCACCGTACTCATCAGGCTCGTCTATTCCTGGGCCAAGCGGCCCATCAAGGTCAGAAAGGATTGGGAAGATCGATTCGCCGCTACGGCATGGCCGGGGGCGACTGCCAAGGGCTCGCGGTTGTGGCAAGTCACCTGCATCGCCGCCCCCACGCTCAGGCCTTCGCCGCTTGGTTGCGCGCACGGGCAAGGCCCAGCACGCGCTGCGCAGCGGCCACCAGGTCGCCCGTCTCGCGCTCCAGGCGGGCCAGCTCGTTGTCGCTCACCTGGCCATCGGCCATGGCCTCGCCCGTGGCGCTCACCAGCTCAGCAAACTCTTTCGCCATCTGGCCCAGCGCGGCCAGCGTGTCGGCCTCGCCGCCCGCGTTGCTGTGGATCGGCACCACCAGCGCGCCCACCTCGGCCGCAAAGGCCTGCAGGATGCGCCAGTCGGCCGTGAACGCCGTGATCTTGACCGCGTCCAGCAGGCCCAGCTTCGCGTGCGCGCAGTTCGGGCTCACCTCGTGGCTGAGCGTGCTGCCGCTCTTGCCCAGCAGGGGGGCCAGGGCCGTGGCCCCGCCTCGGTAGTCACTCACCACGTTGTACGCGGCAGCCAGCACATTCATGGCACGCACCTCTCAGGGTTGCCATAGCCGTGCAGCGCGGCGTTGCCGACACTGAGGCCATGGGAGACAGTCACATCACAAAAAAAACGCGCGCCGGCCTGATCACGGCCAGGGCTGACTGCAGCCCCCACGCGGCGCGCGCTGCAAAAGCCCAGGGCATCGCTGCCCGTCGCCAAACGCTGGCGCTGCTCTGGGCACCCCACGGGTTAGGCCGCTTCCTTGGAGGGCGCCGGAAGGTCTGGCCAGATCAGCCAGAAGTCGTCGGGCCGCAAGTCGGCGCGCGTCACTTGGCCAGCGGTGGCCCGCTCGATGGCGAGACAGTGGCGCGGTGGCACCGGCCTGACGCCGCTGACCCATTGCGACACCTGGGCTGGCGCAGCGGCGATGCGGGTGGCCAGGGCCAGTTGCGACCCCAGCACACCGCAAGCCTTGGCGATCGCGCACGCTGATTGGTTGGTGTTCATGCAAAACACTATATCGTTGCTAAATACCTTTGGCAACGCCCGACTACCGAAGATGCCGTCCATGGCAAGAGACGACGCTCTCACTCGGACGCGGCGCGCACGCATCAAGCAACTGATTGATCAGCGGTTTGAAGGCATCAGCGCAGACTTCGCACGGGCCATCAGCAAGTCGCCCGCGCAGGTGGCGCATTGGCTCAGCGGGCACCGCAACCCCAACGGCGACACCTGCCGCCAAGTCGAGGACGCGCTCGATCTGCCGCGCGGCGATCTCGACGGAATACCCCCACAGTCAGAACTAGCTCATGCCATGAGCCAGCTGCAACAGATAGTCCCGATCGAACAAATAGTCTGGGAGGACTTGGTGCTCGATCGGATCAAGGGACAGTTTTCTATGGCGGTGGCCGGCGACGCGCTGATGCCGACCTACCCGCCCGGCCAGATGGCCATCTGGGAAGCCGGCGACACCGCCAAGCCCGGCCAAGCCGTGCTGATTCACCTACCCGGCGACAGGTTCGAGCTGCGATTCCTTGAAAGCCGCGGCAACACTTGGGCCGGGGTCAGCCAAAGGCTGGGACACGGCGAACTGCGCCCCGATCGTGATGGCGCCAAAGTCGTCGCGCGCCTGCGCTTCCTCGACCTAGGCTGACCGACGGCGCCGGGGCTTCACTGCTGGATGGTCTCCAGTCGGCCATTCCTGAAGTACAGGTAGGCCCCGCTCGCATAGACCCACTGCTCGCGCACGCCGCGCTTCGTCGTGGTGCTGTTCACGCGCAGGGGCTCGCCCCACCGTCCGGCCAGAACTTCCTCGGGCGTCATGCCGATCGCTGGGCTGCGCAGCGCCAGCGTCGCGGCGATGCGCGCCGCTGCAGCCTGTTGCAGCGCTTGGCGCGTGGCCTCAAACGCTTCAGGCGCCTCCAGCGTCATGCATTGGGCGAGGTGCTGCCCTTCCGTCACCGCACGGCCCAGGCCTGGCATGAGCTTTTGGTTGATCACACCGAAAAGGTCAGCGCCGAGCTGCAGCCGCAGATAGCCGGGCATGCCGGCCGCTGGCCCGAGCACATGCACCTCGGCCGTCGCCGCCGGACGCCACGGCCGCAGCCCTTGCTCCAACAGGATGGGCGGGGGCGAGTCAGCGCACGCTGGCTGATCGCCTCGCACCCACAGCACCTCAGCGGCAGGCGCGGCCAGGGCGGGTGATCCGAAAAAGGGCAGGCAAGCCGCCGCCAGGGCTGTGCAAATGGTGCGCATGGGCGAACTTTGTACGCGCGCAACGCTCAGAGCGCCAAGTTGTTTTAGGTGTTTTCCATAGGTGGTTTATCAATGCTATTGCGTTGAGCGTTTACCGTTGATACATTGCAGCCCATCGACACCCCGATGGAGCCGCAGATGCACCGCCAGCACCACACCCCGCCGCGCCAGCTCAGCCCGCGCACCCAGCGCGCACTCAGCGCCGCCCTCGCCATCGCCATGGGCGCAACCCTGGCCGAGCTGCTCGCGCAGTGGGCCATTGGCACGGGGGTGGCGTGATGGCCTGCACCGGCAACTGCAACCAAGGCCGCGCCTGCACCTGCAGCCGCCCCGTCATGCCCTTCGGCGGCTGCGCCTGCAGCCTGGGCCTCTCCTGCTGCAACTGCGCCAGCGCCGCAGCGCGACCCCCCGAGCATCGCCCCGCCATCGTCATCCGCACCCGCCCCAGCCTCATGGCCCGCCTGCGCCGCTGGTGGCACCTGCTGCGCCTGCGCCAGCAACTGGCCGGCCTCGACCAAGAGCACGAAACCGTGTTCAGGGAGATCAGCGACCTCCAGGCCGCCCGCTTCCTGCCCGACGAGCCCGGAGCCCAGGCCCTGGCCGACGCCACGATCTGCATGCGCAAGCTGGAGCTGGTGGATATCACCCAGCGCCGCGTCGAGGTGGCCAAGCGCATCGAGCAGGCTGAGGTGGTTTCGTGAGCGCGACCAAGCACACACCGGGGCCTTGGGAGTGGGTGCGCGGCAGCAACGAGCTGCGGCCCGTCAACCCTGACCCCAACCACAGCGCCGTTGCTTCCATCTTGTACGCAGAAGGCGGCTTCGGTTTTATCGGCAGCAGCAATGCCGCTTCGTTGGCTGAGCTTGACGCAGACCGGGTTCTCATCGCAGCCGCGCCGGATCTGCTGCAGGCGCTGGCGCGACTGATGCGCAACTTCCCGACTGACGCAGACATGCTCAAGGCTGGCTGGCTGCAGCGTGATGTTGACGAGGCCTGCAGCGCCCATGAGGCGGCTCACATCGTGTACGCCAAAGCCATCGGAGCCACGGCATGACCACCAACCTCCGCCTCACCGGCCTGGTGGCCCACAGCCGCTACTACACCGAGCGCGGCACCAATCGCCCCGTGCACGACCTGGTGCTTGTCCAACATGGCGGCGGCGGCGACGTGCTGGCCCGCCGCACCTGGGACAACACCCCCGCAAGCCACCTTGTGGCCGAGCGCATGGCGCGCAGCTTTCGGCCCCTCCAGCGCGCCACTGTGCACGCCACCGGCTGGGCCTTTGACGCCAAGCACAGGCAGCTCGTCCTAACCGGCGTCGACCACGCCGAGCCCGCCAGCCAGCCGCTGCCCCACCACCAACTTGCACACGAGGCCGCATGAGCTTCATCACCACCGCCTGCGGCCACGAGCTGCACCTCACCAGCCCCAGGCCCGGCGCCATCACCGCGCACGGCATCGCCCACAGCCTGGCGCAGATCAACCGCTTCACCGGCCACGCCGCCCGCCCCTACAGCGTGGCCGAGCACAGCCTGCTGGTCGTCACCATCATGCAGCGCGAGCTGGGCATCGGCTGCCCGCACGCCCTGCTGGCCGGCCTGATGCACGACGCGCACGAGGCCTACTGCGGCGACCTGCACACCCCAGGCAAGCGCGTGGTGGGCCCCGCCTGGGACCGCTTCGAGGCCACCCTGTGCCAGGCCGTGCGCAGCGCCTTTGCCCTGCACAGCGCCAGCGGCGTGCACGCCGACACCATCAAGCGCGCCGACCTGATAGCCCTGGCCACCGAGCGGCGCGATCTGCTGCCCCAAACCGAGGCCACCACCACGCCCTGGGCCAGCTTGAACGGTGTGCACGGCATCACCTGGCTGCGCCTGAACGACCCCCACCGCGCGGCCTTGAGCTGGGCCGACTGGCGCGATGCCTGGCTGGACCTCTACGAAGAACTCGACTTCGCCCGCAACGAATCCCTCACCGTCACACCATGAGCAAGCCACAAGCCCCCATCACCATCACCCGCCCTGTCGGCGCCACGCGCATCCTGGGCGAAGCCAAACCCGACTTCGGCCGCGACCCCGTCGTCACCCGCGCACTGGTCAAGTTCCTGATCAGCCAGGGCAGCCGCGGCGCCACCGCCGAAGAGATCGCCCACGCCACCGGCGCCGAGTGCCGCGCCACCAGCACCAACCTGGTCAACGCCCGCGTGCGCTACGGCGCCGTCTACAGCATCCTGCAAAGCCACCGCCACTGCCGCCACTACGCCATCGAAGTGCCCGAGGCCGAGGCCATCGCCAGTTTCATGGCCTGGCGCGAGGCCGAGCAGGAAGCCATTACCCAGCGCGCCCGCGAAACCCGCGCACATCGCACCGCCATGCACGCCAGCCTTGCCGGCGCCACCAAAGCCGAGATCGCCGCCCGCCGCGCCCAGCACCAGGCCGAGATCCAGCAGCGCCGCGAAGCCCGCAAGCTGCGCAAGCAACAGCGCGAAGCCATCAAGGCCGAGCAGCGCAACACCAACGCCCTGGCCGCCAAGCTCAAGCGCGAGGCCAAAGCCCCCAGCACCGCCACACCAGGCACCCAGGCCGGCGCCCGGTTTGAGAAGGGCGCGGTGGAGACCTACACCGAGCGCACCCGCATCACCGTGGCCCCGCGCCCGGTGGGCCGCTACGAGCTGCTGCAGCCCCGTGAGGGCGGCCTGCGCAGCCTGCCGCTGGGCAAGTACCTGGAACAGCCCAGCACCTGGGTCAAAGCCACCACCGGAGCCGAACCATGCGCCGCCTGACCGCCCTGCTGCTGGCCGCCCTGCTGACCGCCTGCGGCGGCGGCGGCGAGGACGAGCCCGATGTGAACACCCCGCGCGTGGACTGCGCGAAGGAGCCCGAAAAGTGCAAGTGACCAAGCACACCCCGCGCGCTGACAACCCCGACAGCCGCCACGCCGACAGCAACTGGCCCGACGAGGCCGTGAGCGCTTACCGCCCCAGCGACCACTACAGCGAGCCCCGCGCACGCTTTGGCGGCGCCATCTTGCTGCTGTGGGTCGTCGCTTTCATCGCCATCACCACCGTCTGGGAGTTCTTTAAGTGAAAACCCACACCGAAGCCATCACCTGGCACCGCCTCCCCGGCCAGCTGCCAGACGCCGAGATCAACGTGCTGCTCAGCACGACGGGCGACGTCGAAAGCGCCTACTGGAACGGCGAGCGCTGGCTGTGGAGCTACAGCGGCGGCCCCGTCACCGAGCAAGCCCTCGCCTGGTGCCACATGCCCAAGGGCCTGACCGGCGACGAGCCCCATCACGGCCGCCTGATCACCGTCACCCAAAAGGGCAACACCTACCAAACCGCCACCATCGACGGCAAGCGTGCCAGCGCCACCGCCGGCGCCGAGCAAGCCGCGCGGGCGCTGTGCGCCAAGCTGTGGCCGATGCGCAGCATGCAGCTCGAAGTCACCGACGCCGAGCCCGGCCGTGTGACCTTCAAGGCCTATGCGTTCGCAGAGGGAGAGCAAGCATGACCACCCCAATCAAAAACTACGGCCCCGAGTTTTTGGCCGACTTGCGGGCAGAGGCAGAGGCAGAGGCAAAGCCTGCCGAGCCGGTGGCGTGGCCCAGCGGCATCGACATTGCCGACGAGATCGACGCGATATTGCCCGTGAGCATGGGCTATTCCACCCGCGCCGCTGTGGAGGTCTGGTGGCGTGATTTGGTCGCCAGCAAGCTGTCGAAGCTGGCCGCACCCGCAGCGCCTGCCCCGGCGCCGCTGACGGATGAGCAGATCGAAGCCATCGGCCACCGCAAGGCGTGGCGCTACAAGCACAGCAGCGACCCGGCGCACAGCAGCACCTACACGTTCAACCGAACTTGCCTGCTGGACTTCGCCCGCGCCGCCATCGCGGCCAGCAAGGGAGGCGCAGCATGAGCGACTTGACCAAAAGACTGGCCGAGGCCGCCCGTGCCGTTGTTGACTGGAAAACAGGAAGCAGCATCGAAGCGCTGCGCGAAGTTTTGTCCGAATACGACGCGCAAGCCCAGCCCTCATGCCGTGTCTGCGGTGGCGCCAAGACTGTCGAGCAATTCACCAGCGCAGCAGCACCAATTCAGAGGGTCAAGTGCTTTGCATGCAACGGCACCGGGAAGCGTTTGTTTTCGTGCTTTTCCGACAAGAACCCGGAGGCCGATTGGATCGAAGCAGAGCACCGAGAGTCGGCGGCCAGCAAGGGAGGTGGCAATGCGGCTTGACCTGACCGAGCGCGAGCGCCTTGTCATCAGCTACGCGCTGCACCGATTCGCCATGACCGCCCGCGACCGCTTTGAAGTGGCAAGCCAGAAGCGAACCAGCCCTAGCAGTTGGCCTCTCTCCGACATGGAGGCGGCCAAGTTCCTGCAAGACGCCAAGGATGCCGAAGCGTTGATCGAGCGCCTGCGGGTGGCCACCCTGGAGCCAAAGCCGTGAGCCCGCACGCCATCACCCTGACCGCCCAGGAAATCGAAGCCCTGACCGCCTACAAGCGCCCCGCCGACCAGCTCCGCGCGCTACATGCCCAGGGCTACTGGCGCGCGCACCGCGCATCGACGGGCCGCGTGATCTTGGAGCGCGCCCACTACCTCGCCGTCAGCGAAGGCCGCGCCGCTGATGCAGCCAATCGCCCGCGCGTGCGCCCCGTTCTCAAAGCCGCGTAACCTAAGACCATGGGCAAGAACCTGCCGCCCGGCGTGTTTCTCAAGCACGGCCGCTACTACCGCGTGCGAGCTGACGGCAAGCGCCGCGTGTGGCTGCCACTGACGCGCGAGCGCGAAGGCCTGCCGGCGCTCTACATGAAGCTCGCCGAGCTGGAGCGCGCAGCCGTGGCCGACGACCGCATGGCATCGCTCATCACCGACTGGCAGAAGTCCGTCATGGTGCGGCACGCCGTCAAAACCCAGGTGAACGAGATCGCCCGGTGCGCGGTGATTGCCCAGGCGTTCGCCGAGTTCCGCGCCGGCCAGGTGCAGGCTCCCGACGCCAGCGAATTCCTGCAGCAGTTCCGCGATCGGCCGCGCACTCACAACCTCTACCGGGCCCTGCTGCGCGAGCTGATGCGCTACGCCATCGAGCGGGGCTATCGCACCGACAACCCCATTGCAGCCCTGCGCACCATGACCGAGAAGGCGCGCAGCCGGTACATCACCGACAGCGAGCTTCGCCGCATCAAGGTGGGCGGCATCTACGGCGACGACGGCAAGCGCACCCGCAGCGGGCTCATGCTGGCCGCGTTGATCGACATGGCCTACCTGACCGGCCAGCGCATCAGCGACCTGCTGGCGCTGCAATGGGACCGCGACCCGGCCAAGCCGGATGAGCCGCACGTAGCCCGCGACGGCCTGCGCTTCAAGCCATCCAAAACCAGGGGCAGCACAGGCGCGGCCGTGCTGATTGAGTGGACGCCCCGCCTGCGTGCGGTGGTTGATCGCCTGATTGCAATGCGGTCGGCCCGCATGCTCAAGGCGCGCGCCAGCCAGCGCGTGCGCAGTAGCCACCTGTTCACGACGCAGGCCGGCTCAGCGCTGACCTACAGCGGCGCCAGCACCGCCTGGAAGCGGGCAGTGAAGCGCGCCAAGGTGCTGGACGTTCATTTCCACGATCTGCGAGCCAAAGCCCTCACAGACAAGGAACGCACGGACGGCATGCAGGCCGCCAGGACCATGGGCACGCACAGCACCGAGGCCCAGACCAGCGACTACGTGCGAGCCCGCACCGGAGCGCGCACCAAGGCCACCCGTTAGACGCGGCACGATCCGTTAGACAAAACGGAGCCACAAAAGCAAAGCGCCGGACAGTGCCGGCGCTCTATGAAAATCATGTGGTCGGGGCGAGAGGATTCGAACCTCCGACCCTCTGCTCCCAAAGCTGTACCTTCTTCGAACAGCTTCAAGGGCTTAGGCTGTTTTTGTCTAACAGCC
>Ga0181358_1001334_pt1 | contig 11230 bp, 13 predicted proteins | sample Fa13VDMM110SD_FD_130096 | JGI IMG/M metagenome (GOLD analysis project Ga0181358, IMG submission 130096) | Freshwater viral communities from Lake Michigan, USA - Fa13.VD.MM110.S.D | ecosystem: Environmental > Aquatic > Freshwater > Lake | place: USA: Michigan | collected 2013-09-24
AAATAACGTTATGGAAAATAAATGGTTACACTCAGAGGAATTTGATCCTCAAGACTACTTTGGATTTGTATATAAAATTACAAACCTTACTAACAGTAAATTCTATATTGGTAAGAAATATTTCTACCATACTTCCAATGTTAAATTGGGAAAAAAAGAATTAGCAGCACTTCCCGTAACTCGAGGAAGAAAATCGACTACAAAGCAAGTAATTAAGGAAAGCGACTGGAGATCTTATTGGGGTTCATCTAAGGACTTGCAACAAGATGTTAAAGAATTAGGCGCTGAAATGTTTGAATGTATTATTCTAAAACTTTGTAAAGATAAAAAGCAATTGACATATTTTGAAATGCATTACCAATGTGTTAGTGAGTGTTTGTTAAGTAATAATTCATATAATGATAATATAGCTGGGAAGTATTTTACTAGAGATTTTTATTGATTTGACATCTTAGGTAAATTCTTCCGTAAAGACTTAATTTAAACCCGCTTGGAAAACCCAGAAATTTTTATTACCTTCGCCCTACAGAGGGTTTGAAAAAATAAAGAAATGGAAATAAAAGAAGAGGGAATAAGAGAAAAAATGGTTCTAACGGTAGTAGAATCGGTATTAGGAAAGAGTAAGTCTACGGCACGTAATAATGTAGCAGTACCTTGTCCTTTTTGCCACCATTCTAAACCAAAATTAGAAATTCAAATTCACACTAACGAAAAAAAGGAAAACCCTTGGCATTGTTGGGTATGTGGTGAAAAAGGTAAGACGCTTATTTCATTATTTAAAAAAGTAAAAGCACCGTCCCACCGAATTCAAGAATTAAATAATTTAATTAAACCGGGTAGTAAAATAGTAGAAGTTAATCAAACAGTCTCTCTACCTAAAGAATTTATTTCTTTACATAATGTTGATTCTTTAGATACTATAACGGCTATTGAAGCTAAACACGCTATTAGATTCTTAAAAAAGCGAGGAATTACCGAAAATGATATTTTAAAATATGGTATTGGTTTTTGCTCTAGTGGTCCTTATAGCCATCGTATTGTAGTACCTTCTCATGATGTTAACGGTGATTTAAATTATTTTAGCACTCGAACTTATCGTGATGATGAACCTCAAAAATATAAAAACCCACCTGCTGGTAGAAATATTATTGGTTGGGAATATTATATTAACTGGGATGTTCCTTTAGTTTTAGTTGAAGGTATATTTGATGCTTTAACTATTAAACGAAATGTTATACCATTATTTGGTAAAGATATTTCTGAGACATTAATGAAGAAAATTGTTGGTTCCCAAGTACAAAAAATATACATTGCTTTAGATAATGATGCTTTAAAACAAGCCATCAAACATTGTGAAACACTACTTTCTTATGGAAAAGAAGTATATCTAGTTGAATTAGGAGGTAAAGATGCCAATGAAATAGGATTTGAGAATTTCCTTAATTCTATTGAACAAACCCAGCCTCTTAATTTTTCAACACTTATAAATAAAAAAATAGAATTGATATGATCGACAAGAATGCCAACGTCATAAAAGACGCTAAAATAAAAAGAATAGTTGAGTATAGCGCAGATAATAAACAAATTAACGTATTAGATCAGCGGTTCTATAGACGAAATGAGAAATATTACCCATCTGTCTCCAGTATTCTAAATTATTTCCCTAAAAACCAATTTTTTCATGCTTGGTTAAAAGATGTAGGACATAATTCAGATATTATTGCATCTAAAGCAGCAGCAGAAGGTACTCAAGTACATAATGCTATTGATGATTTTTTAAATGGTAAAGAAATTAATTGGTTAGATGAATGGGGTAACGCTCAATATTCACTTGATGTTTGGAAAATGATTTTAAAATTTGCTGACTTTTGGAACACACATAAGCCAGAATTAGTAGTAACAGAATATCATTTATTTTCAGATGAATATGAATATGCCGGTACAACAGATATTATTTGTCGTTTAAACGGACAATTGTGGTTGTTAGATAATAAAACATCTAATTCATTACATACTTCATATGATTTACAGTTAGCATCTTATGCTAAAGCATGGAATGAAACTCACGATGAGTATATTGAGAGAACAGGTATTTTATGGTTAAAAGCTGCTACTCGTGGTGAAGATAAAAGCGGTAAGAAAATACAAGGTAAAGGATGGCAATTAAAAGAAATTGATGATATTGAGAGAAATTTTGAAATGTTTCTTAAAATTTATGACATCTATAAATTAGAAAATCCTGATGCAAAACCTGCAACTGAAACATTACCAACGACTTGTAAGATAGAATAGTTTCGTAGATATTTATATGTAACACTTACTACATATTAAATGAAAGATAAATCTCCCTTAAATAAAGAATTGGTTAAAGAGTTCATGAGACATGTTATGAAGGAACTTAAATTAGATTCTTTACCTAATATAAAATTATCAAACAAATCAGAAGATGCTGTCTCAAGAAAATCTTGGGGCGGTTATTCTACTGGAGACCAATCTATTGAAATAGTAATAGCTAAAAGGCATCCTGCCGATATTTTTAGAACATTAGCTCATGAATTAGTTCATTATAAACAAGATTTAACTGGACGTTTAAATCCCGGTGATGGTAAAACAGGTAGTGATATTGAAAATGAAGCAAATTCTAGAGCAGCTATTATTATGCGTAATTTTGCTGAAGCTAAACCTAGCTTATTTGAGCATTTAATTAAATATGAGTTATGAAAGAAACACAATTAAAAAAACAATTCTCAGAACGTGATTTAAAACGTATGAGAAACATTATACAGAAGAAATACAATGATAAAACTGTAACTTCTGTAGGTTATACTAAAGCAGAAGAATTACGTGAAGATGGAGATGTATGGGAAGAAGATGGACGTACATGGACCATTAAAAATGGTATAAAACGTAATGTACGAAAAACAGCTTCATTAGCTATGCCTTTATTATGTCCTAATTGCGGTACACCTATGAATCATCATTTAGATAAAAGAATGTATAACATTCACCAAATGTGTTTACATTGTGTTACTGAAATGGAAAGTGAATTAAAAATGAAGGGCAAATACGAAGAGTATGAACGTAATATGATAATGAATAACGCTCGTTATGCTGCGGATACTACTTTAAACGGGTTAGATGATTTCTTAGATGATCTAGTTAATGGTACGTATGTTATGGAAGATGGAACTATTCAAAATTGGGTTGGTAATGGGTTGGATACTGTTCAATTAAAACAACAAATTTTGGAGAAACTTCAAAAAATTAAAGAAGCAACTAAAACAGAATAAAATGATAAAATTAATTCGATTATTAACTGAAGCAAAAGAAACATTTGAATCATTTGCTAAAACACGTGGTGAAGGTGCTGCTAAAATAGCATCTAATGCTCATGAAAAAGGTGGTTTAGCTTTATTAACTTGGCATCATTTTAAAGTTAAAGCTCCATATTACAAAAAAGCTACTGAAGGTAAATTTGATAAAGAAGCTGCTACAAAAGAATTTGAAAAAACATTAAAAAGTATTTCATTAAATATGACACCAATTGAATTTCAACGCGAAGTTGGTAGATTAGAGGTATTAGGTGAATTATTAATAAGAGAAAAATAAAATGATAAAATTATTTAACATATTAAACGAGGTAGAGCTAAATAAATGCCCAGCTCCAACCCAAAAAATAGAGCTTAATCTTAATAATAGACAAAAGGCTATTAACGAATATGGATACGGACCTTTAAACCCAAATGAACCAAACGAAAAGTTCTGGCAGGCTAAAGTAAATATGTGGAAATTAGATTCGGTCGAAGAAGCTAAAAAATCACTATGCGCTAACTGTGCTGCTTTTGATATCACACCTAAAACACTAAATTGCATAGCTAAAGGAATTGGAACTGATGGAGGATCAGAAGACCCATTTGATGTAATTAAGGCAGGTAAATTAGGATACTGCAGATTTTTAAAATTTAAATGTGCTGCAGCTCGAACATGTGATGCTTGGGTAGTTGGTGGTCCTTTAACATAATAATAACATATGAATAATATAACTCCTATTGACGACTGTGGGTGTAATGGTCCTAAATTAATGCTTAATGAAGGTAAAAATAATGTTTTACTTTCTGAAGGACTAAGTTACCACATACAAGAAGGTAGAATGTTAATACATAACATTTATAGACCTTTATCTTCAAATTATATGGCTTTAGTTAGAGAAGCCAGAGCATTATATAATGAAGGATTATTATCCGTAGTAGAAGATGATGCTGAATTATTAGAATCAAATTTAGGTGAATATGGTATTTATGAAGGTATAAGAGTACCTTTAGATTATCCTATTTCACTTGATGAATTAATAGATTTACATGAATCACAAGAAATAGATGAAGCTGAATTTAAAGGTAAAAAAGTATCTATTGGAAAACCTAAACGTGGTGGTTCTAAAAAATTCTATGTTTACGTTAAAGACGGAGACAAAGTTAAAAAAGTATCATTTGGTGACACTACTGGATTAAAAGCTAAATTAAATAATTCTAAAGCACGTCAAGCATTTGCTGCTCGTCACGATTGTAAAAATAAAAAAGATAGAACAAAAGCATCATATTGGTCCTGTCGTTTACCACGCTACGCCAAAATGCTAGGATTTAAAACAACATTTTCAGGCTATTGGTAATATGATAAAATTAACTGATTTATTAAACGAAATTAATGAAAGTAAACAAATAGGAAATTTATATCATTTTACATATTCTGATAATATATCTGAAATATTTAAAAAAGGTCTACGTTTTGTTCCTGATAATACAAAATTACCTAGATATAAAGATAAATTTTATATATCTGCTACAAGAGATTATACAGGAGGGAAATGGTATAAAGAATGGGAAGCCAAAGTTAGAATTACATTAGATGGTAATAAAATATCAGAACATTATCCTATAGAACCTATTAACGTAGATAATATATGGCTTAAAGATATAGGTGTAGATTCGGGAACTAAACCATCATCTAAAGGTATATTTTCTGAAGAAAGAATATTTTCATCAAAAGAAGGATATCTTAATCCTGAATATATAGTTAAAATGGACACTATTATGTCCGAAGATGAATTAAGAAATGCAATAGAATGGAGTAAAGAAGATAGTAAAAGAATATCTTTTTATGATGATAGTATATTAGATTATATCAATAATGATAAATTAAATTTTGTTAAAAATTTTAATAGTAAGTAATGATTAAACTAACCGACATATTAAAAACTTTTTTTAGTTAATGACTAACCCATATACAAACATAGAAACTACAGACGAATATATAATTCGTAAATTTGATAAAAATATAGACCCTATAGAACTTATGTGGCATAGGGATAATGAAGACAGATTAGTAGAAGCTTTAGAGTCAACTGATTGGTTAATACAATTAGATGACTCTCTTCCTATATTACTAGATAAACCAATATTTATACCTAAACATGTGTATCACCGTACTATAAAAGGTACAGGACCTTTACTTGTTAAGATAAAAAAATATGATTAAATTAATAGACATATTAAACGAGATATTAGAAGAAAAACTTTGTAAAAAAGGTGAAGCTTATCGTAAAAGAAGAATGAAACCTAAATCTAAAGGAGGTGGCGGTGAAAAATCTTCTGCTTATCTTTCAGGCCGTGCTTCAAAAGTATGTCAAGGATTAATGGAGGAAGATAATAAAACTATAACATGTGTTAAGTGTGGATGGGATTGGCCTTTAGCTGACGGTGGAAATGATCCATATGTTTGTCATAAATGTGGATATGATAATTCTAATATTTACAATTCAATAGAAGAATCACTTAATGATTGGTTTAAAGAAAAATGGGTACGAATAGATACTCAAGGTAATATAACAGGTCCTTGTGGTTCAATGAAAAAAGGTAATAAAACAACTCGTTGTTTACCTAATAAAAAAGCTCAAAGTTTAACCAAAGATGAACGTGCAGCCACATCAAAGAAAAAAGCAGCATCGGATAAACAGTTTGTACCTAATACAGCTAAAGCAAAAGTAAAATCTAAAAAATAACTAAAACACAATATGAAGAAATCACAATTAAGAGAAGCTATAAGAACTATAGTTAAATCTAAATTAAATGAAATAAATGGTATAGGATCTGTATCTAATAAAGAAGGATCTTTAGATGCTACATTATATAATAACGGATTAGTAAAATTAACTCTTTATATACCTGGGTATGGAATGGATTCAAGAAAATTTGTAGCATCTCCATCTGCTGTTGATATTAACGATTTTACAGTTGAATATGTAAGAGATCAAATTGGTAAATCTGGAGTGAAAGGTTATACTGATAATGAGATTCAAGATTTAATAGATAGAGTAAACACAGATTTACGTCCTAAACTTAAATAAAATAATATTAAATGAGACCAATAGATAAATTTATATTACATGTTGTTCATAATTGGGAGAATGGGTTAAATGAAGCTTATGCTCCTTCTGTTATGACTAAATTAATGGATAAATTTAAGGAAGAAGCAGATGATTTAAATATAGAAATTAATGATGAACAATTAAAAAAATATATTGAACGTTTTGATGTTTTAAAAAATTCTCCTAAAATCCAAGAAAAAGATTTATTTAAATATTCATTATCTCAATTAATTCGATTAGCTACTTCTTCTAAAGGAGCAGAAACACCTGAAACAGCAGATATTACTCCTGATGTTGTATATCACAACGATGATGATACTATTATTGTTTATAATGGTTCTAAAGAAAATAATTGTATTACATATGGAAGAGGTGAAAAATGGTGTATTACAAGAGGATCATATGGGAATTATAGATATAGCGCAGACAGATCATATCCAACGTTCTATTTAGCTCAAAACAATAACCTACCAAGTAGTGATAAGTTAAGCTTTGTTGCTATACAAGTAAGAAATCCTCAAACAACATCCGAAAACCAAAGATACGTTTATACAAATCGTGCTAATTCTCCTCATGAATCTCAACCAATGAGTTTTAATCAATTAGAGAGAGAAGTTCCTTGGTTAAGTGAAATACCAAATGTTCAACAAGTACTTAAATATATACCATTAAGCACAGGAGAAAAAGTAACTCAACAATATAAAAATAGACCTATTGGGATTAGAGAATGGATTAAATTACCATTTAATGTTAAACAACAATATTTAGTAGTTAGAAAAGATAAAGAATTATTTAATGATATTTCAAATGATGAATTTTTATCTAAATATTTACCTAAATTACCTCAATTAGCTGAATTTATTGCTATTACTCCTGGTGTAATAAAAACTGAAGAATTATTAAAAAATTTAGAAAGTTTTTCAAATAATGATAGAAGATCTATTATCGCTAATATGCGAGATAAAATAAGCACATCTGAATTAAAATCAGACAATTTACCTTTTGATGTTAAAAAATTATTAACAACATTAGATAAATGGGATTTAAAGAATAATGAAAGAATATATGTTACTAAAGATGGTAACGCTGTTGTTAAATTAGAATTAGGAGATAACATCACAGCAGGTGTTTATACTGCTGAAGATGACTACCCAAGTATTAAATTAAATAAAAGAACATCAAAATATATAACAGATTATCCGGAATTAGATAAAATACCTTTTAATAATTTAATTAAATTAGTCTCTGATGAGATAATTGACCAAACATTACTAAATCAGGTATTAGAAACAGCAAAAAATGATTCAAATTCTGCTATTGTAGTTAAAGATACTGATAACGGTCAAATTATTGTAGATTCAAATTCATTTGCTTCTTATAAAATAGAAAACGGTAGTATATCTCAAATACCATTTGATAGTGAAGAAGTACAATCTATATTTAATGATCAAGAAGATAATGAATCATTTCAACAAAATGTTTTAAATCTATTTAATGATAAAAATGACATACCTTCTCAAATAGATAGAGTAGGATTAACATCTATTTTAAATTCAATACCGTATACAAAAAGAATAATTTCTCCTAATTATTCTAACCAACCTTCAGTCATATTAACAACAAATGAGGAAAATCCTACAATATTTGTAGCATCAGCCGGACCTAATACTCCTGGAGGGGATAATATTTTTGATGATAGGGTATCATACGGAAGAAAAAGCGATTGGAGAGATTATGGAGCTGGTAATCGCTTCACTCCAGAAATGTTAGATGCCTATTTTAATTATTTAAGACAAGTAAATTTAGCATTTTCTGATGTAGGACTTTCTAATGCTTTAAACAGAATAAGCGGAGATGTAAATTTTAAAAAATCTGTTTTAACAAATCCAAATTTACCTTTACAAAACGATAATATATATCGTCCTGCAGAATACAATGGTACAGTATATTTAGTTAATACTAGAAATTCTGCTGATAGTAAAAAGATATCAGATCAATCTGGCAAATTAGTTAAAGCAAATATACCTGCGAGCTCAGTTAGACGTTTGTTAGGAGCACAAGCACAACAAGCAGAGCCCGAAGCCGCACCTGAAGCTGAACCAGGAACTGTAGTACGTGTTCCTCGAGACAATGCACCTCAAGCACCACCAGCTGGAGCCCCAGGAGAACGTAGAAGAGGAAGACCTGCTGGTGTTGCAAATACACCTCGTGAACCTCAAGAAAGACAAAGAGGTGATGTAAACGTAGCAGATGTTTTTGATGAAAAAGGTTTAACAATTGGATTTGGTAGGCTACCTAGAAATGATTTTAGAAGATTAAATGTTAATGACGCTGTTGCTTTAAACAGAATAGGTGATAGAGGAGCATCTGCTAGAGACAATTTATTAGCTGGACAAGGTCGAGTAACTAATGTTGTTAGTGTAGGTCCAAGTAAAATATACTTTATTCGATTAAATAATGGTACCCGAATAGCATCTATTAACATACAACCTGGAAATAGAAATTATGTTATAACTTTAACTAGCGCTTATTCTTTAAATTCACCACGTGAATTAGTAAGTTTCTTACAAAACAGAAATATATTAGAGGCTTTGAGAACATCAATAGCTAAATTACATTTACAAGAAAACCCACAAATGATAGAACAAATGAAAAATTTTAAAGAAGAAATATCACAAGAAGCAGCAGCTATTCATGCTATGTTACAAACTGGACAACAAAGTGCTCAAGAATTTATTGATTATAATAATGTGGATGTTAAAAAATTAATTGATTATATTAAACAATATAAAGGTGAACCACGAGAGATAATCATTAGAGATATAATAACTGGAAACGTAAAAGATTATAATCCTAAATCACTTAAACAGTTTAAAGATATATTTTTAAAAAAAATAAAAAATAAAAATATGAGAATAAACGAATTTAAATCTCTAGTTAGAGAAGCAGTTAAGAAAAAACTAGCAGAAAACCAACCAGCACCTGCAAGAGAAACACCAGGTCGTGAAACTGAAACTATTCCTGATAGAGGTACTGAAGAAGAGAAAAAACGTCGTAGAATTGGTAATCCAAATGTAGAACCAAAACCTAAAGCTTCTATGAATGAAAATGAACAAGAAATTCTTAAACAAATTGTAGCACGTTTTAAATCTAAAAAATAATGGCCAAATTATTAGAAATAGAATACGAAAAAATATTTAAACCAGAAACCATGGCTGCCTTAAAAGGTAAGTCAGGTGAATCATTAAGACAAATGTTAGGAGATAAAAATCTTCAACAAGTTATAATGCGTTCTTCTGGTTTAGTACCTGAATTGGTTGAAGCTGAGGAAGGATATCGTGATCAATTAGAATTTTTAGCAGCGGATATTGTAACACAAGCATATCCTATTATTGATTATGCTAATATTAAAATTGATGCTAAAATTGTTCCTATGAGCGACATTCAAATCCCACCACCAAGTGAGGATGAAGTCCCAGCTGATGAAGCGCCACCTGAAGCACAACAAGCAAAACGTCGTATTATAAACGGTATTACTCAAGGTGCATCTATTAGAGGCTCATTTGCATTTTTATTATTCAGAGATTATTTAGATGCTATTGATGAAGCTTTAGTAGCTAAATATAGTGAAATATTAAAATTATCATTTGGTATCTATGATAGTGAGGAAGCTATTGCTATGTTATTAGCAATGATTGCTCAAAAACAAAACATGCCTGGAGGTGAAAGTGAAATGGTATATGATGAAGATGAAGATCAGTTTGTTATTAAAGCTAGAGCTATTTGTTTTCCTATGTTAGTACATGAAATTGTAAAAGGATTATATGAAATTGTAGGTACTGAAGGATTTGGATCTGATAAAGAAAAAAATCAAGCTATAGTAGGTGCTGTAGATAAATTAGAAAACGAGCCTAGAGATTTTCAATATGGAAAATTCATATATGATGCTATTTCAGACATATATAATGACAGTAACATCAATGATCCTAGAGTTAGAGAATTATTATTTACAGAAATATATAGATTACCTGAAGATGAATTTATTGAATTTATAGAAAACGCAATAAATAATGAATTAACTAGTGATCAAAAGAAATGGGCAAACGATTCAATGCGTGATATTGTAATTGATCTTAGAAAAGATGACACTGAACTACCTGATTTAGATTAATATTTATCACAAAATAACAATATGTTTGACTTAACTAAATTTCTTAAAGAAAATAAATTAACTCGTAACTCTATATTATTAGAGGAAGATAATGCACCTGCTTTTACTCCAAAAGAAATGAAATTTTTTGATCCTAAACAAGTTAAGGATGTCTTAAGTGGAGGATTAAAAATTAAATACAAAGGATATACCTACGACCTAGATGTAGATAATTCAGAAGAAACTGAACGAATGGGATATGGGGAAGCAAGCCCAGGATATGCCGAAGCAAGCACAGAAAAACTCCCAGGAGTAACTTTTGTTTTTGATGCTTCTTTTGAATTTGATGGTGAAGATTATTCTCTATCGGAAATAGAAAACTTATATGATATTGAAATAACACCAGTATGGGAGATAGAACCAGATTCAAATGAAATACCTGATGAAGAAGAATTTGACTTTGGTGATGAATTAGATGAGAAAAAATTTCCTGATTTAACAGGTGATGGTAAAGTAACTAGAGCAGATATTTTAAAAGGTAGAGGCGTTAAATTAAAAAAAGAAGATATAGATGTAGGTCATCAAGACGACGAACCAAAAATGCTTAAAAGCGATGTTTATAGAATTGCTAAAATGGCTTCTATGTTATACAAGCAGTT
>Ga0181358_1001336_pt1 | contig 11227 bp, 6 predicted proteins | sample Fa13VDMM110SD_FD_130096 | JGI IMG/M metagenome (GOLD analysis project Ga0181358, IMG submission 130096) | Freshwater viral communities from Lake Michigan, USA - Fa13.VD.MM110.S.D | ecosystem: Environmental > Aquatic > Freshwater > Lake | place: USA: Michigan | collected 2013-09-24
AAATCTTCCCGTTGCCATGCTCTTGAAAGTCGCGCAGGAACGGCTCGGTAAGCATGTTGCCCAGCCCCTGCATGAACGACGCCTTGGATAACTTGCCCAGCTTAATGGTGTTCTTTGCGTGCTTGTTTGTGGCGTCCGCAAGAATACCAGCAACATACGCCGCGCTCGCTGGCGTAGCGTTGAGGTGCTTGGCCACTTGCTCGGCCAGAGACTCCACAAACGCCTTTCGCACTTGGAAGATGGAACCATCCGGTTCAAGCAACTCGTCGATCTTTGCAAGGTTTTTTGCGTAGCTGTCGCTTGCCTTGAGCTTGGCGCGAAAAGTCTTTGTCGTTGTCTTGGTTTTGGTCTGAACAATGACCTCCACCTTGCTGGCAGCGACAAGCATGGCGTTGAGGTCGGATTTCAACAGACCCGCCCTTGAATCGCTGGTCAGCGCGTTGAGAAACTTGACCACTCCAGTGGCCATCGATGTCGAGGAGAACAGCTTCTCGACCGGCGCTGAAACAAGTCCCATGAGAACCCTGCCGTCGTTCTTGGCCCCGATCTCGTTGAGGTGGTTGGCCGTCCGCATGACCATCGCCTCGGTGGACGCCCAAAAGTAGTTTTTGTCGGCATACAACGCCGGATAGTAAACGCCGCCCTTGCCATCAATCTGACCACCGTCGGTCAACTGGATCGTTCCGGCAAAAGCGTTATCCGGCGAATGCAGCAGAATGTGCATGTCGGCAAAGTCGTTGACGTCCACGCCAGTGACTACTCGACCGTCTTCTACCAACTTGTCGAAGCGCGTGTCGTTCCTGTAGTGATCGACGGAGCGGACGATGGAGTAGTTAATATCCGCCGTCGTCGCATCAAAACGCTGCGAGAGCGGGATGACGTTGCCTTGGGAGTCGCGGGTTACGGGGTCGGCGGATTTGATTTGGGATGTATTTTCTGGAGCAACAATGGCCCACCATGTCTGTGCCGCTATACCATCTTTGCCAGTGCTTCGCCGTCTTTCGACAAACGACACTGCATCCGAAAATTCGGGAACGACAGAGTCCAGTAATTTTGTTGCATTAGGAGTAAGCGACAAAATCTCACTTCCAGCTTCTGGACGCTTCCCCTCAAACCAGTCCCGATAAATCTGGTCTTCTTTGTCTACTGTATCTTGCAGCTTTGCCGGAAGATCTCGGAACTTATCTGCCGTGAGGTCTACGGCTTGGTCGTAGATTTCTTTAACTCCTGTTGGTGCCTCAAAATTGCCAAGCCGCGACGTTCCAACAATGACAGCAATAATTCCGTCGTGATTACCCTTGTCTCGTAATTCCGCGACCTTGAGGGAATTGTTTCTGTCTTCAATAAACGGATAGCGATCTGTGTCGATTACCAGCGGATTGTCCATGCGGACGTAAAACGGGAGAACTTCTCCGCGTTTTCCAACGTATTCGCCGTCGTCTCCGATGAAGTAATCGGAGCTAAAATACCAACCAAGGAAGTCGTTATCCGCCCCGTAAGTTTCACCAAGATATTTTTCATTGAACCGGCCAGACTTCATTAGTTGCTTCGGCTTGCGGGTAGCGTGATTCATCTTCAAAACAACCGGCTCGCCCGTTTTCAACATTGTTGGTTTTCCGCCGACAATGAATCGATGATCTGGAAATTGCCGCTGCACATATTGGTCAAGCCGCACATCGCCAATCGAATAATTCTGCCCCGCCACCACCTCTTGCTCCGTCCGCTCGCGGGCGCGGTCAACAATCTCCTGCTGACTCACGCCGGTTGTCATGGCAAGGAACCCCTCAAACTCGGCGGGTAACACTCCGGCGTCAAAGGCTTCGCGGATGGCCTTGCCGCGTTTAAGCACTTCGACAAGGACTTGGATCATCCGCTTGATGTAATCGACAAATGCCTGCGGCAGACTCATTTCGACGTCTGCGCTAATCCGCTCATTTTCAAAGGCTTCCTGCACTACGGCCATTGACTCGACGATGTCGGTCATGTCGGCGCGTGGCAGGGCGATGCCCAAACCTCTTTCGGCAAAGACTCGCTCGGTGGCCTCCAGCCAGCCACGCATGGTCTGCTCGTCAACCTTGCCGTTGGCGACCGCCATGCGGACGGCGGTGTGGTGCATCTCCTCGCGTGCGTCACGCACGCGGCTGTTCTTATTGAGCGCGATAACGGAGCGAAAAACCATGTCGCCCACCTGTTCGACGCTGGCCTCTCCCAGAATCTGGATCTGGTCGTAGGGGGTGCCCGCGTAGGGCGACTGGGCGATGCGGCGGTGCAGTTCTGCAATGCCTTGCTCGTTGTTGGCCTGCTGTAATGCTTCCAGCTTTTGCTGGGCATTTCCCTGCGAAGTGTCTCGCAGTTCGCGCTGCTCGTTGTCGGCCCGCGTCGGATCGGCGGTCAACCACCACTCGGTCAGTCCCTTGAGTTCAACCGTCTCGTTGTTGAACTCTTTGCTGGTGATCTGCCGGACCATGCCAATGTAGGCGACGTCTGCGGCCAGAGGGTCGGTGGTTTTTAGCAGGACATTGCCCTCGCTGTCGCGGATGGTGTGCTGGACGGTGCCGTCTTGTAGCTCGACCGAATCGCGCAGGGGCATTCCCGCCCGCTGGTCGGTGACGTTGGCCGCTTGCAGCATGGCGGCACGCTTGGCAATACCGGCCTTGATGTCGGCCTCGCTGCGCTGGCCCCACGCGGTCTTGATCTTTTCGTTGCGGACGTCGGTGTCCTGCTCGGCGGCAATGTCGCGGGCGGTGTCGCCCACAATGCCAACCATTTCCAGTTCGCCCACGTTGGTCAGAAAAATACCGTCGCGCTTGAACTCGCGCAGGGAAACCGCTCCGGTGCCGATCAAGCCCGCCCAGAGCATAGAATAGAAAATCTGCGGCATCTGATCGACGTAAGCGCCCCATGCTTGGTTGGCGTCAAACTCCGGCATGTCCTCGCGGAGAGCCGCGGACAACTGGTCGGCCACCGTTGGCATGGCCTCCTGCAAAAATTCTTGTCCGGTCTGGTAGGCCACGTTAGCTCCGTAGGCCAAGCCAATGCGGACACCCAAGGGAACACGCGCATCTGTCATGCGCTTCATCAGTTTGTTGAGCATGGGTGAGCGACCCAAAAGCGCATTGACTTTAAGGCGCTCAACAAAAGCCTGCGGGGCACCAATGGCCAGCGATGCGTTCCACGCAAAGTCGGAATCGATGTCGGGGTATTCGTCCAGCATGCGGAAATAGTTGGTGTTGGCCAGCGACACGGCCACCGCGGGAAATCCAACATAAGGCACCGCGGCCATCACGGAGTAGGCGGCAGACTGACTGTAATCGTAGGCACCTTGTATAACCGATCCGACCACGCCGGTCATCTCGGTCTTGAGCGGATCAATACCTCCCGACGCGAGGCTGCGAATCTTCCGTAGGGTGGAAAGTTCGCGCACTCGCTGCTCGTTGGCATCCAGCAGTTGGCTACGGCGCTCGTCGTTGACGTTGCCGGTTCCGGCTTGAAAGCTGGGGTTTGTCAGTAGCTTGGTGGCGTTGTAGTTGCCGGAGGAGGCCAAGCGGGCAATCTCTTCTTTGCTGCCAACCACACCGTCGGCCATTTCGTAAAGTGTTTCGCCGCGTTTGAGGCGCGTAAGGTTGTAGCGAGCGGTGCGGTCCTCGCTGGCCATCACGCCCTCCTCGTAGATCCGCACCCCGCCGCGGACCAATCCCTCGCCAATCTTCTCAAAAAAGCCGCGCCCCATCCCCGCGCCGGTTGCCTCGGCAGACATGTAAAGCATTTCCAGCAGGCGTTTCTGCTTTTCTTCGGGCATCTCGGTCAGCGCCTTGGCCACGCCTTCGATGTCCTCACGGGAGACGGGCGTGTCGTTTGCGATTGAAGTGTCTTGCTGGCTGGGTCCGCGACCTTGCCCCTGCGGCGGCTTGTCTCCGGTGTAAGTCTTTTCTGGGCGGGTCCACTTTTGCAGGATGTCCCAGACCTTTTTGGCCTCCGGCGCGATGTCGCGCATCATGGTGTCCATTTCGGAGCGCAGGCTTTCGGCCTGTTCCATTGCCTTGCTTTCCCAATCTTCGGGCAGTGCGGAAAGAACTTCGGCGTGGCGGTCCTTCCACGATTGGTAGATGTCGTAGGATGCAGCTTCGCTGACTTCTGTGCCGCCTGCCGCGGCCCGCATGAGATTAAGGGCCAAGGTAGAGGGCAGTTCTTTAATGGCCTGCTCGGTCTGCTGCTGGGCCGTGACGCCCTTTTGCAGCATGGTAAACGCCTCGCTTTCGTTGGCGGGAACCTTGCCGAAGGTCTGGTCAAAGTAACGGTCGCGGAAGCTGGGGTAGAGATCTCCCTGCTGGTCGGTGGTCTGACCAAAGGCATTGGCAATGAACCGGCGGTTGGCGATCTCGTGCTTGACCTCGTCGGCCACGTTGTCGTTGCCCTCGCCCTTCCACCATGTCACGGGGTCGGTATACATGCTCCGCATGTCGCGGGCCTTTTGGTTGCGGACTTCGCCCGCGTAGCCTTCCAGAAGGTCGAGTCGGGACTCGTCGAGCATGGAGGGTTGGTCGCCCAAGTCCTGCATCAACTGCTGGGCCTGTGCGCCGTCGATAGGCAAAGAAAAGTTTGGGTTGCGCTGGCGTCCCATTGCCCCGCGGGAAACAGCCTCCCCTTCGTTGAGCATGGTGTTGCTCATGCTTGGCGGAACATTTGGTAGGCTTCCTGCCACTGGCTATCGTCGAGCGGGTAGTCGTAGCCCGTCTCATGGCGGGCCATTGCCTTGGCAAAGGCGACCGCTCCTTCTGGGGAGGCCATGATTTCGCTGACTTGTTGGTCCGGCGAGAATCCGGCGTCACCCAGCACCTTGAGGTAGCTGGAGACGTTGTTGCCGCCGCTCCAGCGGGAGATGGCCCCGCGCACCGTTTTGTCGGCGTAGGATGGTCGGTTGAGTTGGTAAATTAAGGCGGCGGCTCCATGCGTCGGGCTGGGGAACTTGGCGATCTGGTTGCCCTGCCCCAAGCCGTCGTCGAGCTTTTGTCCAAAAGTCGCGCCAAACTTGGATTGCCAGCTATCAGCGCGATACCACATGGCCCCCGCGTTGTTGTTCCGCACAGTGGCCGGTGCGCGGCCTTGCGATGGCGCGGCGGAAGACTGCCCGCGGCGGCGGCGAATCTCGCCTTCGATGTCCTCCAGCTTCGGAGCCTGCATGGCGGCGGGCATCTTGGGGTCGCGGCCCGCGGCCTTGTCGCGTTTGTATTGGTCGGTGCGGATGCGGTTGATTTCGCTGAAGGCGTCCGCGTCGGAGGCGTCGGGATTTCTCCTCGCCCACTCGTTAAAGGCGGTGGCCTCTTGGCCGTAGGAAAGCATGGCCGATTCGTATTTGGCCCGCTCCGCGGGGTTCTTTGGGTTGCCTTTGGCATCAACCTTCCACTTGCCGTATTCGCCTGCCTTCAGCCGATCTTCCAAGTCCTTGCGGATGGTGGTGATCGAACTTGGAGGCAAGGGTTTGTTTTGACGCACCTTGTCGTTAAGCGTGTTGACCAAGTCCAGTTGAAAGCCGGTTTCCACTTGCCGAATGGCCCTACGGATTTCCATGCGGGCACCCAAGTCCTTGTCGGTCGATGGGTCGTAGGCTTCGATCATGGCCAAGACGGGACGGTAAAGCTCTACTCGCTTTGCCACTTCTTCGGGTGTTTGCAATAAAGTGGCCTTGAGTTCTTCAATTTCTCTCGTCGGCAGAAGACCGGTGTAGGCTTTTTCAATTTCCTCGGCGCTTTGGAATTCTCCCTGCAAAACGCGCTCCAAGCCTTCGCTGCTGTAACGAGTAATGTTTTCCCGCTCAAAACCGCGGGCAGCGCGGAGAGCCTTGACGCGGTCGGCCTGCGTTTTGAGTTCGGGATAATTGGGGTGCTCTTTGTTTTCATCCACCGCCTGTTGCAACTCTTGGGCCGCGGCAGAGGCATCCGTGCTGACTTTTTGCTCAATGGTTTCCCATTTGACCACTCGTTCGATCTTAAGTTTGTCGCGCTCGTCTTCTTCGGGACTGGAGAGTCCAGATAACCCGCGTCGGGCAATCATGGCAAAAGCCCCCTCGTGATCACCTTCCTCTATTTTCCGCTCTACACCGTTGTCAAATTCCATGCGGGCGCGTGCGATGAGCGACTTGTTCGACTTGGTAAAAATGTCCGCACTGACCGCGGTCTGCGTGCTTTGCAGCCAAATGTCGCGGCGGTTCGCGCCGTCGCGGGTGGACATCTGCATGCCGCCCACCTCGGAGGCAAGCCGGTCTTGATACTTGCTCTGCCAGTGCGACTGCCACTGATCCTCCGGCATGCGCTGGGTTTCGGTGTAATATTTGGAAAGGAGTTCGGTCTTGATGCTGTCGGCCTTGGCCAAGTTGGCTTCGTCCGATGCGCGGGCCATTGACATGCTAAAGTCACCCATGACGCTGGCGGCTTGTTGTCCCGCGGCCCCAAGGTTCTCGTAGGCGCGGCCAATGGCCATGTAGCTGGCGTCATTGACCATTTCCGCGTATTCGATGTTCGGCGTGCGGATCGCGCCCACCGGCAGCGGCACGGCACTGTTGCCGGTCTGGGGAGCGTTCGGGACTTGGGCGATGGGAATGTTGGCCATTGTGTTTAGGCTCCGGTGCCGGACCCGTAGTCAAAGTTGTTGTAGCCCGCTGGGTTTTTCTTGCCCCCGCCAAAGTTAAAGCCGGAACCAATGCTGGCCGCATCGCCCACTCCAGAAATAAGTGACCCGTAGCTATTGGTCCGGAGCGCGGTCGCGGTGTTCTGGCCTTCCATCAAAATGGGGTTAGCGCGGAAGGTGCTGCTGGCGAAATTGTAGTCGGCGGCGGCTTTATCGATCAGCGAGTAACCGGCCTGCCACTTCTCGACCTCGGCCTTGCGGTAAAAGGCGCTGCGCTCCATGTCGGCCTTATAGAGTTCGTCGCCCACGGCCAGTTCCATCAGACCGGCAGACTCGGCCATGACGGCCAGAGGCGTGCCTGCGCTGGTCACACCGGCTTTGCCAAAGCGGGCGCGTTGATCGCCCAAGAGGCGCTCGTTCTCAAAGCGCATCCGCTTGGCCCGCTCCCTCGCCTCCTGCTCGACGCGGAGAGCTTGGTTCTCCATTGCTGAAGCGTTCTGCAATCCGGCTTGATATTGCTGGTCGGCGGCAATGCCCGCCATCCGCGCCTGCATCTCCATCTGCTGCTTCTGGACGGCAAAGTTGTAGCTGGCCAACCGTTCGGCAGACGCGGCCTGCTGTTGCTGGCCATAAAATGATGTGCCCGCCGCGGCCAACGAGGCGACAATGGCGACGGCTGCGATGGTTTCAACGACTCCCATGATCTTCCTCCCCTACTGAAACAAGCATTGTGACCAAGGTTTTCTCGCTGTCTTTGACAAATCCTGCATCCTTGGCCCACCGCGCCAAAGGCGGCAACGTGCGGATAATGATCGTGTGGTAACCACAAGACCGTGCTTCCAGTTTGAGAAAATTGATGGCGTGAATCAAAGACGCCTTGGCTAACTTTAGGCTCAAGCCGCCCTTGGTAATCGGATGCTCGGCAAAGGCCACGCCGCACGAGTTGTCCATGTACAACCAAAGCGCGGCGACATCTTCGCCGTCGGCCTGCACAACCACTCCCAGACGCGGCAGGATGGCATTGGGGATGCCCATGTAGTGATGATCCTCGCACCACTTGGCAATCATGGGCGCGTCCTGCGCCGGATCGTACATGCGAAGCTGAAGCAGTGGTTTCATGGGTTTAGTCAAAACAACGTATTGTCAATCTCCGTATGCGTCGAGCTTTATGACCAAAGCGCGGATGGTCAGCGGATAGGGCAGCGTTTGCCGGAGGTAGAAGTCGCCGTCGAAGGAGTAGTCACCGGCCACAACGATCTCGGCATCGCCGCTAAAAGGCGGCGGGCTGGCGTCCATTGGGTCATCAAAATCGCGTGGGTAGATCCAATACCACTCGGTGCCGTCCGTGCTGACCTCCCCGCCCAACGAGCGGTAGAGGCTGACCGTGGCGCGGTTGATTCGCTTGCGGCGTCCGCGAGTGGGGCCGTCGCGCAGATCGAAATCGAACTTCATGGGCTGGACGGTCGAGGTGAAGGGCAGGCCGACCAGCACCTTGGTTGCGGGCTTGGAAAGAGTGATCTGCCCGCTGGCCACGGTGGCGCTAACTTGTGCCGCCCCGTCGGCCAAGACTCCCGCCGTCTTGCCGTTGAGGTGGGCAAGGCCGGTCACGGTCGAGGTCGACGCGCCGGAGTAGCGTTTCGCGCAGTCCAGATACCACCAGTCGGCCTTGGTTTCGGATTCAAAGTTGGCGCGGTTGTCGGCCTTAAAGCGTTCGATGTAGCGTTTAGGCGTGCCGCCAATCGTCCGCTTGACAGAAAACCAGACCTCATCGTCGGAGCCGGAAAGTCCATAGACGGTGGCCACGCTTTCAAAGTCACCGTCGGTCGAGTGCCGGTGCCATGCCACGACGTTTTGGTCCCGCTCGTAGCTCATCCCGATCAGCTTGCCGTCGCCTTTGACCGCCCAGAGGATGGCGTCGGGCTGCTGCTGGAAGGCCATTTCAACAATTTCGCCGTCGGTGATATGCTCGGAGAGGACGGTCAGATCCGGTGCAACCCATCCGTCGCGCTCAAAGTTGTAGGTCAGTTCCCTCACCTTGCGCCCGCGGCGTTGCAAGAAAAGGAGGACGTCGTTAAGCAGAATAGCGCGGATCGTTTTGCTGCCGTAGCTGGACTGACGCTGCGCTTGGATGTTGGTCGAGGAAAAGGGCGAGGACGAATCGGCCCCGCCAATCGTCCACTCATCGCCGGAGGTGCCAAGCATCAAACGCTTCTGGCTAAACATCCACGCGATGCGGTTTCCCTCGGAGGAGGCCACGGTGAACTGCAAAGCGCCGTCGGAACTGCTGGTCAACTGGAAGTTTTCAAAGTCATCCACGCGGCTGCACCAGACGGTGTTGGGTTGGTGGGTTGTTCCGGCAAAGCACAGGCGTTGCTCGTGGATGGCCACGGCCCGCGGGTATCCTCGCACTGCGGAAAACGCGGCCTCGCTCCACTGGGTAGTCGCGGTGATCGTGCTGCCCAGCCAGCTATCCACCGTCGCGCCTGCGGAGGTGCCGCTGGCCACACTGTTGATGGTCACGGTGCCGCCGGAGTTGAAGTCGGCGCTTTCAAGGAACACGCGGGCGCTGCTGGCGGTGCCGAAGTTAAGGATTTGCAACTTTAATCCGACGCGGTCGTCCTCGGTTCCGGTCGCGGTAAAGTTGCGGGCGGTGGTTAGACTGTTGAACTCGCGGACGACCTCGTAGGCGGTAAACCCTGCCCCGCCGTCCTCATCCATTTCCTTGCGCGGGATGCGGAGCAATCGCAGCGTGCCAAGCCATGTGCCGACCGTGGTCAGCGTCCATGTCCCTTGAATGTCGAGCGTGGTAGAGGACGTCTTGTTTCCGTCAATCGTCTCGTTGATCGAGCCGCTGGTCCGCGGCCACTGGATGGCCCACTGCGAGCCGACATGGCCGCTCTGGAAGGTCGAGGCGCTGGCAGTAAGGGTTGCGGTGCTGGAGGCCGCGGAAGAGGCAATGGTGACCGCCGTGATGTTCTGGTCGAGCAGTGGCGGGTAGTCCCACTTGACTGTGGCCAGCGTCCAGTTGTCGTCGGCCACGCGGGTCAGCTTGCGCGGTGCGTGGTTCGCATGCGCCAGATACATGAGGTCATTAACTTGAACGTATTGCAGTTCGCGCAGTTCGGCCTCCAAGTACGGACTGGCCAGTTCCAAAGGCGATCCGCCGGAGAGGACCGGCCCATTGTTGCCCCAGACGCGGATATACTGGTCGCCAAACTCCAAGACAAAGCGGGTCGTCACGCTAAAGTTAAACCCGATTAGACGGCACCGTTTATCGGCGTGCTTGGCTTCGCCCAGATACTCGGTTCCGGCACGGCGGTAAACCCCTCCGTAGGTTAGAACAATCATGTTTTCCAAACGACGGCATCCGGTGCGGTACTTTTCAACGTCCGTCCGCGCATCCATGTAGGGCGACAACTCGCCCGCATTGAGCGCGGTGACCATCAGATTGGGCATAAGTTAGTAGGGGTAGCGGGTGAAGCGGGACTGGACTAAAGCGGAATCGACCCACGGCGGCTTGACGCGGCGACTTTCTTCAAAGGCGTCGGCCATGCGGGCCTTGGGGCCGGTCAGACTTTCGTATTCTTGGAGTAAGGCGCTGGGCAGTTCGCGGGAGCCGGTCAACGGCCCCGCCAGACGCGAGGCCAGCATGGTGGCCAAGGCAGAAACAAAGAGAGGCGGGTAAAACGAACCGTCTGTCACGCGGGCGATGTAGCGGACCTGTGCCTCCTCGGCGTCGGTCAAAAGTTGGTCGGCTTCGACGGCAAAAATGCCAAGGCGCTCGGTCGGCTCGTAGCCATTGAGTTGCACCACGCGGAGGCAGTCAACCGGCAGTTGGTAGGCAAACTCCCACTCAAAGTCGGGCGGGGTGGCCAAGGCGTTGAGCGCGTCCCTCCGCATGGCGAAGTTCCAGCGGTGGCCGGACATGACCTCGTCGCGGGTCTGGGCGTAGAAGCGGTTGGCAAACTGGGCCTGCTTGCTGTCATCCGTCAGCGCCATGATGGGCGAGATGCCCAGCTTGGCCAGCGCGAGATTGGCAATGGAGGTTTCGTCAGCCATGAAAGTGTAAAAAGTGGCAGGCGTTTATTCGCGGCCTGCCAGCGCGTTAATCAGTTAGAGCTTGTAGGCAATGAGGAAGCTGATTTTCTTCCCCGCGGTCATCGCATTGGTGCGGCTGAACGCGGCGACCACCCGCTGGGTGGCCTCGGTCACGACGTAGCGAGGCAACACGCTGGTTGCGACGGCGGCAGTAACCGCCGCGGAACCCGCGGTGCTGCTGTTGACGCTGATGCTCGTCGCACTGTAGCGGTCGGCGTCAGAGGCATCCCCAATCGTGGGGATAGCGATAACGGAGCCGCCCATGCTGGCCTCGTTGGCCACGCGCCAGAGTTCGGGGACGGGCACCGCGCCCACGGGCAGGACAGCCACTTCAATGGTGTCGCCGCTTGCGGCTTCGCTGCCGGTTGCTGTATACGTCGCCTCCGCAAAACGGAGATCACCGTGGGTGAGGTCGCTGTTGGTGCGGTTGCGGACGTTGAGGGTCAAATCGCTTGGAGCGATGTTGGTGTATAGAGTAGCCATGTTATTAGTTCTCCTTGGTTAG
>Ga0181358_1001337_pt1 | contig 11226 bp, 6 predicted proteins | sample Fa13VDMM110SD_FD_130096 | JGI IMG/M metagenome (GOLD analysis project Ga0181358, IMG submission 130096) | Freshwater viral communities from Lake Michigan, USA - Fa13.VD.MM110.S.D | ecosystem: Environmental > Aquatic > Freshwater > Lake | place: USA: Michigan | collected 2013-09-24
GGTAAACATCATCCCCCACACAACACACCGAAACAAATTTGACGAAAAACTTGGTATCGAAGCACTACTCCCACCCCTCTACCGTTCAGGAGCAGTACGTCTACCAACAATGCGCGGCAACTGGAAAACACTTGCACTAGTAGACGAACTCACAAAATGGTCGCCCGACAAAAAAAATGGTACCGACCTTGTGATGGCAAACTGGTTTGCAGAACTACACTTCCCAACAGTCGGCGGCATAAAACTACCGCCACGACAATGGCGTCCTTCTTGGATGCTCAGTGGTAACTGAGTATAGTATTGTTGGCATAGCCATCTACTGTAGGAGAACTACAAACAGTGCAATCAGTTGAACAAATAGTAGCCCTCTACGACGCACGCCGCGAAGCACAAGGACCCATCCTGCGCCGTATGCGCGAAGTACGAGACCTCGCCAACGGCGACATCGTAATACCATTATCAGAACTTGACCGCAACGCACGAACCAACGTAGCAAACCTACTCGTACAAGGCTTAGACCAAACCTCTATGCGTATCGCATCAACCATGCCGATGCCATTCTTCCCACCAATCAAACAAAACAACGCAGACTCACAAGAACAAGCACGCCTTCGCAAAAAAATCATTTTGTCATACTGGGACAAAAACAAAATGGGACTCAAAATGCGGCGACGTGCAAGACACTTCCTTGCATACTCATCCAGCCCAGTATATTTGCGCCCAGATTTCAAAACGCTCACACCAACCTGGTCTATCCGTAACCCGTTAGACACTTACGCTGCACCACACGAAGACCCAGACAACCTAGTCCCAGATGACACAATTTTTACGTACACCAAAACCGCACAATGGCTTATCAACAACTACGGTCCACAAGTTGTCGGCAAACTCCGCATGGGACGTATCACACCCGACTCACGGTTCACCATCCTCGAATACTGTGACGACATGGAAATCGTTTTGTGTGTTATGGGTGCTCCAGTCGCAGAAGGAATGACACCACCAGAACGAGCAGGTTTAGAAACTCTTGAACTGGAACGGATGCCAAACCGCACAGGTATGCCACTGTCCGTTATCCCAAGTCGTATCTCATTGGATACCCCTAAAGGACAATACGACGGTGTGCTCGGAATGTATTTCACACGCGCACGTTTACAAGCACTCACAGAAATCGCTATCGAACGCGGCATCTTCCCAGACGAATACCTGGTAGCACGCGCAGGCGAGAACCCTGAAATCATCCAGATGGCTGACGGAAAAACAGGTCAACTCGGTGTTGTTAAGGGCGGCGACATTCAACAACTACAGACCAACCCAGGTTACAAAACTGATACAGCCTTAGACCGCTTGGAACGCCAAGAGCGACTTGAGGGTGCTATCCCTGCAGAGTTCGGTGGCGAATCAGGCACCAACATCCGTACAGGTCGCCGCGGCGAAAACGTGCTGTCATCCACAATTGACTTCCGTGTACAAGAAGCCCAAGCAGTATTTGAACAAGCACTCTACGAAGAAGACAAAATTGCTATCGCAATCGAACTAGCCTATTGGGGCAACCAAAAAAAATCGTTTTTCCTACAAGGACGCGCATCAGGTGGCATGACCAACTATGTACCAAACAAAGTATTCGAAACAGACTTCCACTACGTCTCATACCCATCATCAGGTTCAGATGTCAACGGTCTCATCGTAGGTTTAGGTCAAAGACTGGGTACAGGTTTGATGTCGAAAGAATCAGCCCGTGAATCCGACCCATTGATTACCGACCCTGAACTAGAAAAAGACCGCATCACATCAGAATCAGTAGAAGCAGCATTGCTGTCAAGTATTCAAGCACAAGCCGCTGACCCTAACGGACCATACCAACCAGATGACCTTGCATACCTAACCATGCTTACAGTAGAAAAGAACATGAGTTTGTATCAGGCTGTACAAAAAACTCAGCAACGCGCACAAGAACGTCAGGCTGCGATGGCACCACAAGGCGCACCAGAAACAATGCCAGGACTAGCAATGCCAGGTATGGGTGCAGAACAACCAACAGCACCAGCAGGACCACCAAACATTCAAGCACTACTAGCACAACTTGGTGGACCACCAGCAGGCGCAGCAGCACAACCAGGAACACCAGGAGCAGTACTCAGTTTAGGAGGGAGATTATAAATGGCTTACGGACAACGTACAGACTTAAACAAAATGCCAGCAACAGCAGTACCAGGACAAACATACGGTGAAGCAGGCGCACAAAAATCTGCACAACGCGCAGTACCAATGGGAGCATCAGCGCAACCTGCACCGCCCTCAGTAACCCCAGGACAATACGGACCATTCGACCGTGCAACAGAACGCCCCAACGAACCTGTAACAACAGGTAACCCTTTGGGTGCGGGTGCTGGTCCAGAAGTATTACCTGCACCACCTCCAGCATATTTGCAACCAGGTTCACGAGAAGACCTCATCAGCCAAGTTCGATACATCTATTCAAAAAATCCTAATAGTGCCGTATTCCAACTGTTACTTGAACTAGAGAACCAACCAATTCGATGAGACAAACAATTCAACAACTTGAATCAATTGGTAGAGAACAAGAAATCTTACGAAAGAAACAAGAAGAATACGCTCTCAGATTTGGTCCAGAACACGCTGACCGTTTAGGTAAAGCAACAGTTGGTGGAGCATACACAAACCCAGAATTAACAGCATCTATTGGTTTGTCTGATGTTCCGATTGACCCACAGCAAGTTCATATCAATTCTCAGAAGCAGATGTTGATGCGTAGCGATGCTTTGCGTAGCCGCGAACAATTGGTAGCAGGAAATAATGCTCCAGCAGAAATGCCTGATGTCCCGTATTCGCTTATTGATTTGCTTAAGATTCCAGCAACACAACGCTATGCACGAGGTCACCGAGCACCGTCATGGTACGAACAGGTTGACCCAGGTGCTTATTGGCGCAATTTAAAAATACCAAAAATTATTGACGCTAAAGAAATGTTGAACTGGGACCAAACACAAATATTAAAGTTGTATGTTTCGTCAACACCAGAACAATGGAATGCTATTCCAGGAATGATTCCACGGGGAACATGGACATCTGGAGAGAACGGTCAAGCGGTACGTGTCCCAGGAACATTCGATTCCACATATGACCTGCCAGCCAAATTCCCCAAATTTAAAGAACTCATAGATGCCGAACAAAAAGCCATTAATGCAAACCAACCTTCTGGTTGGGAACGCGACCTTGGCGGGCTTGCTCAAGAGGCTCAAGCCGTTCTTGGTGCAGTGGGAACTGGTTTGCAAACACCATTCAAATTAGGTGGATATTTTATTCCAGACTTTATCGGTCCTGCAGGCGGTGTCGAAGTAGCAGGAATACCATTCCCATCACGTATTAGCATCAAATCGTTGGGTGCGCCAGTACGCGCAGTAACTAAAACAGTTACAGCAGGATTTGTTGGTGCAGCAGATTTTATAAAATCCAATTTTGAATATGCGATGACTCACCCTGGAGAACTTTCCACATTTGGTGTGCAAAGTTTGCCAATCATGACTGGAAAAAATAAAGAAGATTATTTAAACACAGTTATCCGCGGAAATATTTTGACACAAATTCTTAAACAGGCGGTAACCGAAGGTCAATTAGATTTAGGTGGAGGATTTTTCCCTCAAGGCGCAGCCGAAGAACAGGCAACCATGTATCGCGATATGGGTTTGCCACAAGTTGGCGGAAGAAGTTTTACGCCTGGACGTGCGGTAGTCGAACCCCTTATCAAAGAAGGCTATATTGACCGCGACGGTTACGCCGCTTCAATGATTTCAGGTTTGTTTGATGCAACGTTTACTTTGGCAACTGACCCAGGAATATATTTTGACCCAATAAAAGCATTGATGAATACATACGGGTTGGGTCGCACAGCCTCGTTGTCGTTTCTTGAAGGCAAAATGGCTGAACGTGTCAATGAAGCATGGGCAGCAGAACGTCGAGCAGCAGGTCTACCAGCAGATGTCCCAGGAGTTATCCATCTTCCAGGTGGTGTAGATATTCTTCCAGCAGGAACCATGATTCCGCGTGATGTCCAAATGGTCATTGATGATGCAGTAACAAAAGCAATTGAAGGAAAACCTTTGTCGGCAATGGATGTTCCTCCAACCGTAGATTATCTACCAGACCTCAATTCTTTAACATCTCGCAAAACAAACTTTGGTGTCCTTGAACAATCCGACGGGACATTACGTTTGAACCCTATGGCTATTGATGCAATGCCATTTACTGCTGATGGTCGACGAACATTAGAAAAACTTGCTTCGTTTAACAACGTTGGTGAACTATACGACTCATTTTTGGGCAATATCCCTATTGGTGCTGCTGTAGAAATTCAAACAATTGTTGATGCCGCTAAAGCCGCAGGAACAAAAGTTGACATGAAAGCAATCCACAATGTGGTTCGCGAAATGGCTTTTAACCCAGACCCACTTTATCAAGTTGCAGAAGTTCCAGGTGTCTTAAAACAAGTTGTTCAACAAACAGGTAAACAGGTTGCCAATTGGGTTTCTGGTCATACACGACAATTTGCAACAATGCCAAATAGCACATTTTTTTCGTTTGATGACCCAATTGCATCCGTCAAAGACATGAATCAAATAATGACAATCATGAAGGTACCTACAGAGGTGCGCCATAACGTTTTGTCTGATGTAATAAATTCTGTTGTTAAGCGTGAAACGGATAAGCGATTTGAATTAGGAGAAAAATTTAACGAAGCCGTTGTCCGAGCACAATTAGAACCATTGGGTGTTGATGAAGAATGGATAAAGACATTATCGAAATACGAAGGTGATACTGATTGGGTGGAACAATGGTCAATGGACGCAAACGGTCAAGGTTACCCAGCCGCATGGTGGGGTGATAACACGGGCGACGTGATTCGCATGATTGATTTGATGCCAAAAGGTTTTATGATGGTCTCTCCACAGCATTGGGAAAGAGTCATTCGGGAAACAACAAATTTGTGGAAATTATTGGGTCCATTCAGAAATAGCAAAGTAATGCAAGAGTTAATACCGTCAGTACAAAGAAGATTAAAAATAATTCAAAACGGCTACATGAAACCAGTTGCTTTAGGTGCGCCTTTTCCTATTCGCATGGTAACAAAAATTCTTCCAGATGAAATTGCCCGTATTGCGGCAACAGAAAATTTCAGTATAGAGTCATTAAAAATATTGGGAATTGGTGGTCACGCAAACTACAACACAATGGGTGTAGAACTGTTGTCTGCAAAGGAAATTATAAAAATTTCACCAATTCTTGAGCATCTTGGCGCATTGTATTCAGAATTGAAAGAAGCAAGAGCAATTGGAAATGGAAGAAACGCATCTGTAGTACAAAAACTTATTGACGACATTGAATCCAAGCATGGCACACGAGAAGAAATACAAAAAAAGATTGACGTTTTTAATGAACGAATTGAAACTTCTTTGCCTGGAACTGGAAAAACTTTAGTAGATGTAGCAAAAGGAATTATGGGTGAGGAAATAAAAGACCCAACAGTTTTGCGATATATGCGAACAAAAATGGCTCCAGTCTTTAAAGATGTTGATATTAATGGAGTACCAATAAATCCAAAAAGCAATAAAAATCAAAATTGGGTTACAGGAACATCGAGAGATATTGTTGCCATGTCTCAAGACCCTGTATATAAAGTAATTGTTGAAACAATTATGACAGAAGGTTTGGCTGGGGTTGACCGTCTTCCAGACCGTTTCCTAAATGGTGATTTACGAAAATTGTTTGACCGTTATTATGCTCTTGCGGAACGAGCACAAGGCACTGGCGGCATGAGTTCAACAATGCCATTAACCAGCATTGAGGGAAACACTGCCTGGGTACAAACAATGCTAAATGACGTTATGACGCGTTCTGCTGGCAACCCAGAAATTCTTAACCATATTGCAACAGGTCTTTATGATGGTAAAAAGATTTCTGCACCATTAACTTGGATGGATAAGTCCCCGACATCTCGCCATATTTATGAAGCGACCAACGAATACAAACAATGGATAACAGAGAACCATTTAACAAATCCACTTTCTGCTTTGGCTGCACCGTTCGAAGCAACAGAAGCCATTAAAGACCTTGTAGCACAAGACAATTTTCTTACAAAAAGATTTAGTTGGTATCGAGATGCTTCGCTAAAATATGCACGCAACCCATTAATTCAATACACAAAATGGAAAACCATTATAGACCTCATCCCGTTGATGAGTCCTGCAGAAGCACAGAAATTGGCACAAGGTTTAGAAAAAAGCAAAATTGCTGATTGGATTAAAGATTCTGTTAAAGCAAAAGTTGAATTTGCTCAAGGAACAGGAACACGCAAACAGGTAGAAATACTTGGTTCCATGGTTGGAGACACTCGCATGGATGATGTTTTGTATGATTCATCCAAGAAATCATATTTTGGTTCACGCCATTCATTGCTGTTTGGTTTCTTTGATGCTTGGTTGGAACAGTGGTCGGTGTGGGCAAGACTTATAGCAAGCAATCCATCTTCACTTGAAAAAGTACGTTTAGCCAATGAAGGTTTAACTGGTGGGGCAGACAACAAAGGATTTTTGTTCAAAGATGAGGACAGTGGCAAACAGGCTGTTGCTGTTTCCATGATGGGTCCTGTTTATAGTTACATTGGTTTAAATGCGGAAGAACGAATTACTACACAAAACTTAACTGTTCTTGGTTCACCATTTCCAGGGTTCTTTGGTTTTGGAGCATTTATTTTTGATAGTTATGTACCTAAATCAAATCTTTTTGCATCCGCAAGAAACACCATGTTTGGTCGCGGTGACCCTGCAGCAATGGGGCGTATAGCAGATTATCTTGTTCCCGCATGGGCGCAACCGTTGGCAGGCGTAGTGGCATCTGTTGGCGACAGAGTAACTGGTGGGAACATTGACCTTTTCAAAAACATTGAAGCATGGATGGTTTCCGAACAATCCGATTCGATACGAGCATCAACATTAAATAATGTTCTTACAAATATTGTTTCCAACTCTGGGGATACTCCATTAACCACAGAAGAACGCAATCAACTACTTACCGATGCCACAAATAAAACAGACCAGTTGATGATTTTTAAATTCTTTTTACGTCTTGTTCTTCCTGGTGCATCAATGACAAAGTTTTTTACAGAAACCAAAAACGAAAATATTACCACTGGTGCGATATTGGACGATTACAGTAAATTGATTGAAGCAGAAAAAGCAGGTGGACAAGATGCTTCGCTTGCTTTGTTGCAAAAGTATGGTAGTTCTGCTTGGATATTTTTTGCTGGCGGAACATATGCGCTTCCAGGTGTTAAACCAACAAAAGAGTTTGGTGTTTGGGAACGTGACAATAGTTCGTTGTTGGACAAATATCCGTTGGTGGCAGGTTACCTTGGTCCACAAACAGGCGAATTTGACCCAATGGAGTATGGTCGTCAACGTTCTGAGGGTGCAAGAACCGTTATTGACATTAAGACACGTCAAAACAAGGCATTAAGTAATTTGGCTTGGGCTTTGCATAACCAAAAACGTGATGAGTTGGTAGCCATAGGAACGGGGATGGGGCTTTCAATGAGCCAAATTGAAGCAAATGATACATATAAATTAGAAATGAAAACGAATGATGATAAATTGAAAAAGCAGTTCCCAATGTGGGATTCGTCAAATGCTCAAGGCGAATCAAATTTCTTTAACAAAATGATGCAAATTAAAGAAATGGTTTTAGACCCGAAAATTGCTTCTACGCCTGCTGGCAAGGCTTTGCAAATTTATTGGAAACAGCGCGAATCGTTGATTGCTGACGTCACGGCTTCCAATCCTTTGCTGGCTAACGACGCATGGCAGGAATCAAACGATGGGATTCCTACCCGCCAACGTTTAACGGAGAATGCGGAGAAACTTTTAAAGAAATATCCTGAGTTTGCTGGGTTGTGGGATAATGTTCTATCTAAAGAATTTGAAGCAGTGGAAACAGGAAAATAGATTTTATGGCTAAGACAACGATATTTGACCCAAATGCTGACCCAACTTCAAGCACTGGATGTAAACCAGGGTTTAGTCTTGTGGATGATGGCGAAGGCAATTATATATGTCAACAAAGCGTAGCGTCTAGTTGGGATACTGGCGATACTGGTTTTGCTGGTGGAGTCGACCCAAATTTTACGGGACCAACTAAAGCAGAACTTAACAATCCAACAAAAAAATATATGTACACAACCAAAGACTGGCAAATATTGTTGGGTATGACAAAAGCGGATGTAATCAGTGTTCAACAACAACTAATGAAAGCATACCCAGGGTTTAAACCAAGAGCATTGGGTGACAGGACCGACCCAAAAACAATTACATATTTTAAATCTGCTTTAGGTAGAATCAACCAAGAACCTGCAATACAGGGTAAAGATATATTGTCAGCCCTACCTTGGATGATAGAGAACCCTCTACCAATTTCTTCTTCTGGGACAGGTTTGCCAGCGTTCAAATTAACAAACCCAATAGACCTCAAAACAATCTTTAACAAAACTGCACCAACCGTAGTCGGCAGACAACTAGACGACGCTGACCTAAACAAACTTGTATCTGCTTACCAAACTTTAGAACTTGATTACCAAAAAGGTAAAGCAGCCAAAGCAGGCGCAGTAGTCATGGCACCTGACGCAAGTGCCTTTGCTGCCAAAAAGATTTTAGAAGAAAACCCAACCGAAGCATCCGCAACAAGTTACACAGATTACATTGGTGTGTTATCAAAAATGATGGGTGCATAACATGTTTTCACAAGAACAAGCAGACCAAACATTCCTTGATGAAGTGGGCAGACTGCATCCAATGGGTGGAACAGTTGGTGACCTTGACGCATCCAAAAAGAAATTCCCTAAACTGTATAAAGAAACTGTTGCCAAAGTTAAAGAAGCAGCCGCCAACCCTGCCGACACTTCATGGAAAGAGTTTGCTAAAACCCAATACGGTTGGGTAGTAGAACTTTATGATGCTGTACCCGAAGTTCAGGGAATTGTTGACGCGGCTGTAGCAGGTAAATGGACTGCTGACAGGTTCACCAATTCCGTTCAGTCGACCGAGTGGTGGAAAACAACTGAAGCAAAACAACGTAACTACACGAATCTTCAGGCAACAGACCCTGCGACACTTGCCCGCAACATTGAACAAGTTAAAGGTCAAATCAACAAGATTGTTGCTACATCAGGGTACGCCCTTAATGATGCTGCTTTAACCAAACTTGCTGATTCTGCATACCGTTTTGGTTGGAATCAAACCGAAATAGAAAAATATGCTGGCGCGGAAGTTGTTAAATCTGGGTCAACGGGTATCACTGGCAAACCTCTTTCTCAAGGAACCGATGCCAACTCTGTACGTCAGTGGGCTGCCGATTACGGTCTAATATTATCCGAAGAAGGCATTATGTCTTACACCAATTCACTTGTATCTAAGACGCTGACACCCGAACAAGTGAAACAAAACATGTTGCAAGATGCAGAAAACCTTTATCCTTCGCTAAAAGGTCAGTTGGCTTCAGGAAAAACTGTTGCACAGGCAACTTCAGCGTATCGCCAGTTGGCTGCTAACGCTTTAGACATTGACCCGAATAGCATCGATTTTACGGACAGCGAAAAGTGGGGCAAACTGTTGTCGTATCGCGACCCGAAAACTGGTGACGCCCGTCTAATGACGGGAACTGAATGGTCTACATTTATTCGTACGTTACCTGAGTGGCAGCAAACTGATGAGGCTAAAACGTTGTATCGTGATATTGGTTCAACTATGCTACGTGGATTTGGAGCGTTAAAATAATGGTAATGATGCGTACCCCTGATTGGGATGGTCCAGGTCCAGGTCCGATGATTGACGTTCCTGCTGGTACTCCTGGTGCTCCTGGTGCTGCTGGTAATGCTGGTACGCAACAACCCAATGATGTATCCAGCATTGCCGACCTATACAACACTGTTGGTGCTCGAGTAACTGGTTCTATCCAAGCCTATATTGATGAAATTTATGCTGGCGTACAAAGCGGCAAGTACAGTATTGCTGATGCTCGGAACGCTTTAAACATTGTTAACGAGCAAGCAAATCAGGGAATAACTGGTGCGGCTGCAGCAGCCCCTACTACAACACCAACCAACGGTGGTGGCACCAGTGCCGTGCTACCGACGTCTTCATCGGCATCAGATGAACTTAAAGCAATCCTGGAACGATTCGGACTAGGAGGATTGTTCAACGAACTGAACGCTGCAGTTATTGCGGATAAAACACTTGCCCAAAACACCGATGCACTATTTGGCTCGGTGCGAAACAACCCCATTTATATTGAACGATTCAAAGGAAACGCTGCCCGAATTAAAAACGGGTACGTTCCACTATCGGAAGCACAATACATTGCCCAAGAACAAAGTTACTCAACAACATTAAAGAACTCTGGTATGCCAAAAGGCTTCTATGACACCAAAGACGACTTTGCAAACCTAATGGCAAACGATATATCGCCAGCAGAACTTAGCGACCGTATCGAAAACGGATACAAAATGGTGACCAACGCCCCACCAGAAGTAGTCAACCAACTCAAAATGATGGTTCCTGACCTCACTGATGCAAACCTTGCAGCCTACTTTTTGGACCCATCCAAATCTGGCACACAAATTGAACAGATGGCTAGAGCCGCCAACATTGCGGCACAAGGCAAAACTGCTGGTGGTATGCAACTTACAGGCGTACAAGCACAATCTTTGGCTCAGGCTGGAATATCAACACAGCAAGCCCAAGCAGGGTTCTCCCAGATAGGTCAACAAGCAGGGCTATACCGCCCACTGCAGGGTGAGCAAGACATCACCCAAGAAGACATCCTTGCTGGAACGTTCACCAACGAACAAGCAGCACAGCAACGCATCGCTCGACGTAAACGTGGACGCACCGCAGGGTTCGAAGCAGGTGGAAGTTTCGCTCAAGGACAACAATCCAACATTGGACTTACCACAGTAGGACAATAAACGCATCTGTCTCAAGACTGTGCTACAGTAAAAGTACCTACACGGGAACCCCCCGACCTGTGTGGAGCCATATGGGGTGACCAATCAACCGCAGCCACCACGTACCTCGGACATGGTGTGGGCAGAAACGAGAGTGCCATATGTCAGATATTGACAACTACGACAACGAAGACCAAATGGAATCAAACCAAAAC
>Ga0181358_1001338_pt1 | contig 11221 bp, 20 predicted proteins | sample Fa13VDMM110SD_FD_130096 | JGI IMG/M metagenome (GOLD analysis project Ga0181358, IMG submission 130096) | Freshwater viral communities from Lake Michigan, USA - Fa13.VD.MM110.S.D | ecosystem: Environmental > Aquatic > Freshwater > Lake | place: USA: Michigan | collected 2013-09-24
AGGTTTTTGTCGTGCTGGTATGCAAGGATTCTTTAATAACCTTACGCCTAAAGAATTTATTGTAGATAAAAGCAGAGATTGGGGTATTCATTATAACTTATTGAATATGCTTTACCCAAACCCAAAAATTATTTGTATGGTTAGGGATGTTCGTGCAGTTTATTCTTCAATGGAGAAAAACTTTAGAAAAAACCCACATAGAGAAAGTCATATTCAAAATGCACCACAATTAGTTGGAACTACATTAGACAAAAGAATTAACATTTGGGCGGATGGTGTACCAGTAGGAATTGCAATGGACAGACTTAAAGATTGTATTCAGCAAGGTATAGACAAAAAAATGCTATTCATTAGATACGAGGATTTGATGGCAAACCCAGAAAACGAAATGAAGCGTTTATACGAGTATTTAGAATTGCCTTATTATGAATCACACGATTTTGAAAATGTAACGCAATTGACCCACGAAAACGACTTAATTCACGGAATTTATGGCGACCATACTTTAAGACCAAAATTTGAAAAAAACGAAGATGATTATAATGAAATTTTAGGATTTGAATTATCCAACAATATTAAAAATACTTATCAATGGTTTTATAATTATTTTGGATATGTTTAAATTTTAATTATATTTGAACCAAGAAACTAAAAAACAACTAAAATGATTTACAATTTAATTGGACAACCTCACGCTGGAAAAACAACTTTAGCTAGACATTTAAGAACTGCATTAGAAATTAACAACCCTCAAAGAAAAGCACTTATTATTGATGGTGATGATTTGAGGAAAATTCTAAACAACAAAGATTATTCAAAAGAAGGTCGTAGAGATAATATAAGCAAAGCATACGCTATTGCTAAATATTTAGATGCAGACTTTTTACACGATGTTATCATTGCAGTCGTATCTCCTTTTTTAGATTTAAGAGAGGAATTTAAACTAACTGCCGATGTGGTAGAGATTTATGTTCATACTGGAAACGTAAGAGGTAGAGAAAGTTTCCACGTTGAATATTTTGAAAAACCAGAATCTAATTTTATAGATATTGATACTACCGATGTAGATGAATTTACTTCTATTAATGAATTATTAGAAAAAATTAGTTCAATTAAATATAGTAACGATGGATTTGAAAAAGAGTAGTACAAGTGCAACTAATTTACAAGATTTAATTCTGGAAGGTAGAAAAATTTTAATGAAAAAACCAGAAGATAGCTATTTCATTCAAATTAGATTTAATAATAACGATATTGATGGTACGAGGAAATGGCGTGTTATTATAGATGGTTTAGAGTTTCACGTTTCGGAAATTATCTTATCAGTACCTTGTAAGACTGAAAGCGAATTTTACGAAGATTTGGGTGGCTACAAGCATCATATTGTAGCAGAAGCAAAAGAAGTAATATTTGATAAATTAATAGCTTATATTAATTAAAATGGGAAAAGTACCAACATATAAAGGCGAAATTGTAAAAGAGTATTTACAAAAATTTCCAAAAGCATCCACAATGTCTATTTCTCGTTTGTTGGTCGCAGATTATCCTATTGATTTTAGTAATTTAGAAAATGCAAGAGCATCGGTAAGATTTCATAGAGGAGAGTTGGGTAAAAAGAAAAATAATGCAAAAGATATAATATCTAAAAGAACTGAATTAGAAAAAAAACAATTTATGCAAAAAAACTTTGAATTGCCAGAATCCGATTATGAAAAACAAAGTGAAATTATTGTTGGAAATAGAAACATTTTGTTTTTAAGCGATATTCACTTTCCTTACCAAAACAACGATGCAATTAGATTAGCATTAGAATATGGTAAATCAGAAAAAGTTGATTGTGTGTATCTAAATGGAGATACAATTGATATGTATATGCTTTCTCGTTTTATTAAAGATAGAAGATTGCGAAATATGTCAGAAGAATTAGAGATGACAAGAAACTTTCTAAAAGACTTGCAAAATTATTTTCAATGCCCTATTTACTACAAAATGGGAAACCACGAAGAAAGATGGCAAAATTTCTTAAAACTTCAAGCACCAGAATTATTAGGTATTCCAGACTTTGAATTATCAACAATATTAAAATTTGGTGAATCTGGAGTACAAGAAGTAAAAAGTAAACAAATTGCAAAAGCTGGAAAATTACCTTTACTTCACGGACACGAGTTTTTTAGTGGATTTGCACCACCAGTAAATCCAGCAAGGGGTTTATATTTAAAAGCAAAAGAAAGTTCAATAATAGGTCATCACCATAGGACTTCTGAACATACCGAAGTTTCTCTTTCTGGAGATGTAACAACTACTTGGAGTGTTGGATGCTTATGTGGTTTACAACCAGAGTATATGCCTTTTAATTCGTGGAATAATGGATTTGCACACATTAAAGTAGAAAAAAACGGAGATTATGAAGTTAATAATTTAAGAATTATAAAAAATAAAATTAGATAATGGAAAATTGGGATAAAATAGTTCACGTTAAGTCATCTTTAGAGCCAAATAAAAACCAATATGCTATGTTTATTGGTCGTTGGCAACCACTTCATTTAGGTCATCAAGCATTATTTCAAGAAGCATTAGATAATGGAAAAAATTTATTAATTTGCATTAGAGATGGGGAAGTAAACGAGAAAAATCCTTTTACCCCAGAAGAAGTAAAGAAAAACATTGAAGATACTTACCCATTCCTTGTAGAATATGGAATAATGAAAGTAATGGTAATACCAGATATTGAATCGGTGAATTTTGGTCGTGGTGTTGGTTATGATATAATTGAACATATACCGCCTACTGAAATTGGAGAAGTATCAGCAACAAAGATTAGAGAACAAATGCGTAAAGAAGGTAAATTGTAATGGAAGTTTCTAAAAAGCGACATATTGCAAAAACGATTAGTTATAGAGTTATAAGCACCGCAATAGGAATAGTTGTTGTATGGGGTGTTAGTGGTTCGGTAAAAATAGGAACTGCTTTTGGTATTGCAGAATTGGTTTATAAGCCAATACAATACTATATTCACGAAAGAGTATGGTACAAATGGATTAAATATGGTTTAACAAATAAAAAATAAAAAAATGGTACAAAATGTCATATTTCAGTGCGATGGGGGATTGGGAAAGTCAATAATGGCTACTGCAATTTTAAAAGTAATTAAAAAAGAGTACAAAAAAGCAAATATAATTGTAATTACTGGCTACCCAGATGTATTCATTGGAAACCCAAATGTAAACAAGGTATTGCACCAGCAACAAGCAGTAGGTTTATACAAAAACTACATTCAAAATAAAAACACAAAAGTTTTTATAACAGACCCTTATTCTACGAGTGATTTTATTACTGAAAGCAACCATTTACTTAAAATATGGTGTGATATTTACGGATTAAAATACAATGGAGAGTTACCAGAAATATTTTTATCAAAAGGCGAAAAAGAATACTTTGCACCATTTTATAAATTAGACAAACCAATTATGGCAATTCAGCCAAATGGAGGTGCAGTTGGACAACCATTAAAATATAGTTGGACACGAGATTTACCAGCAACAGTTGTAAACGAAGTAGTAGATTATTTTAAAAATGATTATGCAATTCTGCATATAAAAAGAGATGACCAATTGACTTACGAAAATACTATTGGTGCTTTAGATAATTGGAGAAGTATTGCTATAATGCTTACAATGTCAGCTAAAAGATTATTAATAGATAGTAGTTCAATGCACGTTGCTACTGCTTTAAACTTACCAAGCGTTGTAGGTTGGATTGGTACAAACCCATTTGTATTTGGTTATGATATTCATACTAATATTATGGCTAATGACCCAACAAAAGAAGTAAATATTGAAAGCAATAGCTACACAAAACACTTGTTATACGAAGATATAGCTACATTACCTTATAATGAATTTACAGAAATATTTGACACCCAGCGAATAATAAGTGCCTTAAAATAATATTATTAATAATAATTTTTGTAATATTGTGGTAAATTTTAATTTATTTATTTTATAAATATGGACAAAGTAACCGCAATAGATAAAAAGATAAACGATTTTATTTATGACAAACCAGATGTTGTAGTAGTTATATTACAACAATTTGGCTATGATATAGACTTGCGAACTGCAACTTTACCACAAATTACGAAATTGGTATATACTGCATTATACATTAACCAAGATGAATCTTTTGCAGAGGCATTACAAAGTTCAATGACAAATGATGGTTATAGCAATATTTTACCATTAATTCCAATTGGAATTAGTATTTTAACTTCTGTTGCAAGTGGTATTTTAGGAGCATCCGAAGGAGAGAAAAACAGAGATTTGCAGAAAAAGTTGGCATTGGCACAATTGTCAATGGATGAAAAACTTTCAGAAGAAAAAATTAGAGCAGACCAAGAAACTGCAAGATTAGGAATTTTAGCAAATACATTACTGGCTTATAGAACTACTTTACAAAAAGAAAGTACTGCAAGAATTAAAGATACTTGGCTTTATGTAACTGCATTAGGTATTGGATTAGGTATATTATTTGGCGTTTATTTAATAGGAACTTCCTCAAAAGAATAGTTATGGAACAATATTATAATTATATACCACAAGAATTTAGTACTAATCCTAACCTAGCAAAAGGTGGTGGTTTAGCAAATTTAGGTGGAGCAGTAGGTGGAGCAATAGTTTCACAAGTTATTGGTGGATATTTTGCAAGAGGAGAAGCAGAAAAAGGAAGGGCATTACAAGAAGAATTAGGTAAATTAAGTTTAGCACAACAAAAGCAATTAGAGGAAAGATTGCAAGATGTTAAATCAGAAACTGAAAGACAAGGTATGCTACTTCAATTTTTAGCAGTTCAGAATAATAATGAAATGTTAAACAGAATACAATCAAAAAGATATACTTCATATATAGTATTAGGAGTAGGAGTAACAATATTAGCAGTAGTATTTTTAAAATTAGCACAAAGAAAAAATGGATAAGGAAACAAAAACATTATTTATAACATTAGGAGGTGCATTACTTCTTATTTGGTTATTAAAACCAAAAAGTGATAAAAGCAAAAAAAGTCTTTTGGATGTAAAATATGCAGAACCAAAGCAAGTATCTGATACAGATAAAAAGCAAAAAGAAAACGCAGTAATTGGTTTACAAGCAATGCGTGAAGCTATTGATAGCAAAGAGAGTAAAAAAGAATTAGACAAATTAAGTTCAATGATTTTACAAGATTATGGCGTAAAAGTTATGATGAATAAAAAAACTGGATTATTAAGAGCAATGTCTAAAGATGGTAAAGTAATTTCACAAGAAACTACTGATTAATGCCAGTATTTATTCCAACTATAACGACTTATGTGAATGGTGTTGTAACTGTTACAAGTAACGATAATACACCATATAGTTCCATAATTCAATCTATGGGGTCATTTATTTATGGGATAATAGAAATATATTTTAAAGCAAACGATAATAGTCAAATTTTACAAAGTTATCAGTTTAATAGGTACGATGTTAATGGTACATTAGAATCATTTGTGCAAATACCAGCAATAGACCCTTATCAATTTCAATCTTCTATATTTGTAAAACTTGTTAGGGATAATGTAGTTTTAGATGGAAGAACAAATTTAGATTTTTCTTTATTGCCAACTGAAACATTATATATGATTTTATATACAAAACAAATAGCAAATCGAGATTTAGTTCCAAGAACTAACTTCTTTAACAACGATTTTTTTAATTTATTTAATGACTACAAAGAAGAAATTTAACCAAGCACCACTTAACAAGATAAAGATTGAAAATAGAGATTTTATAGTTTCTAAACTTAAAACTGGAGATTTAATAAAAACAAAAGCAGAATTTTATCCTTTAATTTATCATTACGGAATAGTAGAAAAGGATTTACAAGGCGTTTACATTATTCATAATCATCCAGACAAAATAAATTCAAAAGGTGGAAATACAGTAAGAGAACCTTTAGAAAAATGGATTAAAGGTAAAGATATAGTTTCGGTTGAAAAAACTAATTTAAAACCAGATGATATTGAAAAATTATATCAAGAATTAAAAAAATACAAATATGACTTCATAAATTTTAATTGTGAGCATTTTGTAAATTTTGCAAAAGATAAAAATTATGTTAGTCCACAAGTGTTAAGGTGGACAACATTAGCTTTAATAGGATTAGGAGTTTACTTTTTATTAAAAAACAAAAGAATATGAAACCATTATATAGTCAGATAAATTTAAAAGTTGTAAATAATACTGCGTTACCACAACCAGTATCTATTTTGGGTATTGTACCTAATCAAAATTCTGCAAATAATAGCAATATTCTATATCAATTTAATTTAACTGGGCAAAGCTATATTGGTATTACAAACGTTAATATAAATATTTCTAATACCTCAAATCCTACAATAGTAGTTTATTCTGCACCAGTAACTACTCAAAGTATTCAAGGGGTAGTTGATGCTTTAAATACGCTTAATCAAGGTATTTTTTCTTATTCTGGCACAACCATATACGTTTCTTCAAGTTATTACATATATTCAAACATAAGTATTGCTGGTACTTCAATTTTAGGAACTACTGGAACTAATCCAGTTGCATTATTAGTTGATGGTTTAGGAAATGTTTATGTTGCTAATTCAAATTCAAACAATGTTTCTAAAATAACACCTTCTGGAGTTTCTACAATATTTGCTTCTGTTGGTAACTTGCCAAATGGAATAGTTAGAGATGCTACTGGAAATTTATATACTAACGATGCTAATTCAAACCAAGTTTCAAAAATAACACCATTAGGAGTTTCATCTGTTTTTGCATCAACTGGTAACGTTCCAGCTTGTATTACTATTGATACCGCTGGTAATGTTTATACTGCAAATGTAGTAGGAAATAATTTAACCAAAATAACACCATTAGGAGTTGCCACAAATTATGGAAGTTTAAGTAGTTTAACGCCACAAAGTATGGTAATAGATTCTGCTGGAAATGTTTTTGTATGTTGTTCTGCAAATGTAGTTAGGAAAATAACACCAGCTGGAGTTTCAACCAATTTTGGAGTTTTTCCATCTGGTGATATATTAGTAGGTATTGCAATAGATAGTTTAGATAATATATATGTATCAAACCAAAGCAATCAAATTATTTATAAATTAACGCCATCGGCAGTTCAAACAACATACGGAACAAGTACAGATAATCCACAATTTATAACAATTGATAGTTCAAGTAACATATATTGTGTTAATCAAAATGGTACAATAGATAAAATATTGGCTACTGGAGGAACAACAACAATATCAGATTTAACTTTATTAGGAGGTTCTGGTTATGGAATTGCATTAGATACTTATAATAATGTGTATGTAACTGATTATAACCTTAATCGAGTTTATATTATAGTACAATAAAAAACCCCAAAACGCTTGGCGAATTGGGGTATTTTTGTAATAACATTAACCTTTGTAAACAGAATTAATACATATTAATACTAACACACAACATTACAAATCTACAACATTATTTTCCATTAACAAATCTTCTGGTACATTTTTTTCCATTAATTTGGCATAAATGCTACTTTTTTTTCCAATAATATTACCTTGAACAAATCTAACAGTATCGTTATCATCCATAATTAAATAGCCACCACCTTCAATATTATCATCCATTGAAACTGCTTTTTTCAATCGGTCATCATCTTTAGGCATCAACTTCGCCAACTGCTTCAATACTGTTTTCTTTGCCATCCATTGCTCTGGGTCTTTTTTATCATTAAAGAATAGTTCATTAGGTACTTTGGACATATTAATAATGTTTTGTATTTCATTTTTAAACATTACTTTAAAAATTACTTCATTATCAATTTTGGCACAAGCGTAGATACATTTTATGTTTTTTGAGTTTCTAACTGATAAATGGTTAGGGGTATGTAGTAGCTTTGGTTCTAATCCAAGTTCATATTCAAAGTCATCATCTTCATATACAACCTCACTCCATATCTTTTTTACTTTACTTGACCTCATTAGAAGCGTAATTAACCCTTTGTAACCCAAAATAGGCGTTATACTATCTCTATATGGAATAAAGTAAAATTCGCCAACCATTTGGCTCGGATTTAACCCCATTTCTGCACAATGTAAAATACTTGCGAATAAAGATGCTGGATTTTTTACAAATGCTTCTTGAAGTTTGGGAGAACGCTTTAATTCATTAATCACAATCTGTTTAAATTGTGCTGGTGTCATACTTGAACCTTCCAATAGTTCGGTAAGATTTTTCTTTTCGTATTTCTCAATCGTAGCAGTAAAAGAACCTACTACATCTTTGCTAATAGCGTTTGACATTTTTTTAGTTGTTTAAGTTAAATATTTCTGATTTTCTGGTTTCTAATGCGTTAATCTCTATTGATACTCTTTCCACTTCTTCTAAAATTCTATAATATTTTTTAGCAAACATATTATTTTTACGAATTTCAAATAAGGCAAAGCGTTTCAGATTAGTACGATAATTTTTTAAATCGTAAAGTTCTAAATCAATAGATGCAATAAGGTACTCTTGTGGTTTCATTAATAAGCAATTTCATCAATATTAGGTACTTCTACCTTAAATTTGCAATCTTCCTTTATAGCACATTCAAAACAAAGTTTTAAATTCGGTTTTGCTTTAAATATTTTGTCAATAGGTTTTTGAAGTTCGGTTTTAACCCATTCAACAGTACTCAAATGATTAGCAATAGTAATTTCATCAACATTAACCTTAATTAACTTTACATTCATTACTTCTTTAGAAGAAAATACAAAAAAGTAAAAATCAATATCTTCTGGGTCGCAACCCAATTCTTTAGATAAAATTATCTTATAATGTACTGGCTGGAGCATCAAACTATGTTTTTCTGGTAGCATATCTAAATTCCAACCAAAATCCGACCACTTATCATCAATAAGACTAGAATATTTTGTATCAATAATACATATCCTATCATCCCACTTGGCAACTATATCCATAATACCAGTCATACCATCTTGGGTAGCAACTCTACCAGTATCTATAATCTCAATTTCGTAATGTTTGATTATGTTTTTAAATAACTCGGCACTTTCAACTGCACGTTGATAATCGGCTGAATAAGATTCTTTTGCAGTTCCTTTGTAAACTATTTTAGCTTCTGGTGTATGACCATCTCTAGGTAAGCTACCAGTAGCCATATACTCGAAGAAGTTACCTAATTCCATTGCATCGCTTGAAGGAAATTTAATTCCATCAATGTATTTTGCTTTTACTTGTAGTCCACAAGCGTTACCAGATTTGTAATCTGCGTATTCCTTTAAAAAAGATTGGCTAATGTTTATCATTTTTGTTGTTGTTTAAGTTTCTGTATTTCATCATATTCGGATTGAAGCAACCATCCATCGCTGGTAAATTCCTTTCCAACCCAAACAAATTCTTTATTGTGTCGCTTTCGCTTTGATATTCCGACTATTGGTGTTTCTACTCTAATATCTATTAAGTCTTTAGCACTTAAATTAATGTTGGTATTTTCTTTTAGTTTTTGCATCATTTGGTCGGCAGTTATCCTATCTTCTGCTTCCATTATTACTGGTTTGTCTTTTCCAGTAAAATAATATTTATAAAATCGGATTTTGCTCATAAATGAAAATAATCATTACATTGATAGTTTTGGATATTTATTTGGTAATTAACCTTTTATAACTATTTAATAATTATTTTTGTTATTAAGTTAATATACACTTTATCCATAGTGTTGTTATTAAGTTTCTTGGTTAAAGGGAGGAGTTGTTACCTCCCTTTTTTTTATTCAAATGGCAACGAATCAAATTCATCAATATCATCAATCAATAATACATCACCTACAATAAAATCGTGTGGGTATATTGCTTCGTTTAATTGAGCAAGACTGGTTGCTATTTTATTTACTTCAAGGTTTTTAAATTTACCTTCTTCATCAAGCAAAATAAAAGTACTACTTTCTAGTACAATAATTTCGGCTGGAGAATTGTATTGATAGTTACAAACTAATTGTCTGGCTTCATCAAAACTTTTTATAATTACTTTTTTTCTGATACCATCGGTAGTAATAAGCGTTACATTCATATTTTTAAGTTTTAGTAGTTCTTTATTTATTCTCTTAAATAAACCCTAAATGCTGGGTCTATTCTCTTTTTTCTATTTTTATATTCCGAACCTCTTAAACTTTCATCGGAACGTTGTAACTGGGTACGCAAACTTCTAATAGTTTCAAAATTAGTCATCTTGGAACTTGACATCTTTGTAAGAAGGGTATAGGCGTTCATACTATCAATTTCCTCTTTCCCTATTTCGTGAAAGTAGTAAGTAGCTATTAATTTCATATCGCTATCTCTAACTGCTGGATTAGTCTGCAATAGAAATCTAACTTTGTCTTTTACTGATTTAAAGTCGTGAAATTGTTTCATATTACATAATTTTCATAAGTTCTGGATATTTATTTTCTAACCTTTCGTATTCGTAAAAAGCGTTTACAAATTGATTAAGGGCAAAATCTAATTTAGTACTGGTTGCACATTTTGTTTTGTCTTTAGCACAAAACATTTTACCTAAATCATTATTGAAATCTTCATTCTTATCTAATTCACAATAGGTGTAAGTAGTTTGAAGTGCTGACAAAATAGTTAGCTTCATATCAATTTCCTTTTCATCAAAAAAAGAAGGTTTGGCTTTACTCATTAGAATACCAGTAAATACAGAATTATCGGTATTATCGTGCATAATACTTAATGAATCTTCAGCAAACTGACTTGACACATTAGGGTGTTTTGAAATTTGAGTTAATATATCTTCTACTATTCTATCTGCTAAATCTTTTGGGATGCGTTTCATAATCTTTTTACTTTATAAATGAAAGGTTGATTTGTTGTTCCTTGATTAACTTGCAAAATAGCACTATAAATTTCTCGCATTTTTTGTCTGCTATCTGCAACTGCAATTCCATTAAAGTACCAATTAAATACTTCATCTACAATAACTCCAAACTTGTAGAAGTTACCACTGGGTATTTTATTGTACTGTGTAAGTTCATTAAGAATATTAATATCCATTCCTAACTCTTGGAAACTGGACATTTGATACTTCTTTTTGTTCTCAAATTCCGTAAAAGGTGTTGTCTTTAAATTCATTGTTCTTGGTTTAATAATACAAATATAAAAAAAATTATTATATAA
>Ga0181358_1001340_pt1 | contig 11217 bp, 12 predicted proteins | sample Fa13VDMM110SD_FD_130096 | JGI IMG/M metagenome (GOLD analysis project Ga0181358, IMG submission 130096) | Freshwater viral communities from Lake Michigan, USA - Fa13.VD.MM110.S.D | ecosystem: Environmental > Aquatic > Freshwater > Lake | place: USA: Michigan | collected 2013-09-24
AGCATCGACTTCTGGCTGTCCTGACATTTCACGATAGCGAGTTGTGAGCTCTGCTTCGCTCTTAGCCGTGCCTTCTAGGTCTACGAAAGTTCCATATGCGCCACCCGGAGCAATTTCTACTGCGCCGTCGTCGCGTGTTGGCGGAACAAACGATGGAATGCTTTCCGCCTTCTTTATAGCATCTTCGGTAGTTCCAATTTTAAATCCAAAAAGTGAAATCATTTTCTTAATCTCCATCGGAACATTTTAGTCTATATGATTACATGCCTATTTATAATTGGAAGAGCATCAATAAAAAAGGGGCAGAATTTCGTCTGCCCCTTTTAAGTAGTTTATGAAGAATGATCAGCCAGCGATAATACCAGTTGTTGAAGGAGCAACCACCTGCCAATAGTCATACGCGAATCCAACAGTGAATGTTTCGATTGCATCGCCGTTGTCCCAAGAAAGAGCAATATTGCTGATATCATTTGGGAAAATATTCACGAACTGATATGTGCGAAGAGGCACACCAGTCTTTCCGTACTGAGTGACTAGTGCGGTTGTGCGATACGATGAGTTGGTCGCAAGCTGACCAGAGCGAAGATTGCCCTGATGGCTATTGATTAGATTCGACCAAGTTTCCATTGCCTGACGAATTGCAAAGTCTTCATCGTTCAGTACTGTCACTGTCCACTCAGCAAACGTCCGAGTGCCAGCAAACTTTACTTCACGACCATAATACCTTTGTGTGATAACAGATAAACTAGATGCTGGAATTTCAGCAGCCGAGCAGGTGAAGTTGAACCGTGCACCAACATTAGGAACACCGGATGGAGTGTCGACGATCACTGAGAACAGTGACGGGCGAGCACCACCAAGCGGTAGACCGGCAGAGGCGAACTCTGAAACATTAAACGCCATATTAATTCTCCCTATGTACCGCTATATATTAGAAATTGCCGACGATTTCGGAGAATTCTACTCCAGTTCGTACTGCAACAAAGTTAAGTTGAATGAAGTTAATCGAGCGAGCTGGCTTGATGTAAATGTCACCGATAAATCGATTGCTGTCAATAACCTCTCCGGTATTGTTTGTATCATCACACACTACGCGGAAGTCGTAAATGCCTCGCCGCCCCTGAACGTCGCGCAGAAACGGTTCTACGATATTTCGAAACTGAGCACGAGTGAATTCATCGTTGAACTCGAACAGAGCAAACTTCGCAGCGATAGAAATAGACTTTTCGAGAACGATGAACAGACGACGCACGTTGATGCGATCGAATGCTGAGGGTTTTGCCAGTAGTGTTTTGTCACCAAATAGAATAGTCCCCTGACCTGGGAATGTGTTCACCGGATTAATGCCGGACTTGTAGAGTTGATCGCGCTGAGCCTTTGGTGGGTTGTAAGGCAACCGAATCACATTTTTGATTTGTCCACGATTGAATCCTGCAGGAGAAAACCAAGGATCACGATCGTTATCCGTACGAGCCATTAGACCAGCAGTATCACCATTCATCGCGACATAGCGATACACATCGTTGTATTTGTCATACTGATACTTGTAGCCAGAATCCATAGTGGCATATGATGACGAAGGCAACAGATTACGGAACGCAATGACGTCATCCATCTCAGAACCTACATAACCCGCATTATTTACAACGTCTGTCTTTCTGGGTGACATAACAACCAAGCAGTCCTTACGAACTTCTGCGATGTTATTAATCAAGTGCAGCGCACGAGTCTGGTTAGTTTCGCCTGCAAGAATCAGAGAAACGTCTACATCTTCTGGCGAAGCGAACAAAGAATACGCAGTTTGGTAATCTGCGTTACGAGGTGAAGCGCCGTCGCGACCGTTAGCAAAGTTTCCAGTATTGGTGACCTTGCTGGTGCCAGCGCCGAATACTGTAGCAGCACCACCTTCAGCACGTTTTCCAGTATTAGTCAGCGCAGATACGTGAGACGCCCACCAAACCCATTTAGAAGTTTCATTGATCACATCCTTGTAGAAATTGCCAGCACCATCAGCAGTCTTTGCATCGATCGCGCGAGACACTTTCGAGAAACGCTCGATAACATTGTTTGCAACTCCAGTAATACGACCTTTGGCATCAACGACCACGATGTGAGCCTCATCGGTCGTTCCGCTATACTTGCTGACATAATCGGAAGTGCCTGGAGCTGCATCGAAGAAATTGTAGAATTCCCAGCGACGAACGACTGAAGCCTGGGCGGAGATTGTATTGCCTGAGTAACGATTTTTCAGAGTGATTGACTTGCCAGTTGCCGAGACTGCAGAAACTGTGACTTCTTCCTTATCAGAACCAGCAAGAATAATATCCCCAACCTGGAGAACAGTAAACTGATTAGCAGAAGCTGTTGCAGTAGCAGAGTTAGAAGTAAAGAGAAACGTGCCGGACATTGTTGATTGATAACCATTAGCGGTATGACACGTGCTAACTCGCAAACTGTTGCCAAGTTCGCCTGGATATTTGGCGATAAAGGCACCAGCGGCACTGATTCCGGAAGACTGGTAATTATCAACATAATCTGTAGAATTTTTCACGAACACCAAACCGCCAGCGGCTGATGTGTTGCCAGATGTAGATGTGCGACTTGCCTGTGCACCAGTCGCTGCATTGGCGAATACAACCCGAGACACATACAACTGATTAGTGTAGCCAAGGAAGTTGGCAGCTGGAAAGAAATCCTGAAATGTGTTCGCTGCTGGTTTTCCGAATTGAGCAGCAAGATTGTCTTCGCTGTCGATCAGAACTCGAATGCCGACTGGACCCCATGTCGAATGAATCGCGATAGCGCCAGTGGAAGTGCTAACAGCAGGAATGATCGTGGTAAGATCAATTTCGCTAACATTAACACCCGGAGAAACCTGAAATCCCATGTCTAATCTCCTCTAGTTCTCGGTGAAATCCGTTTGTTTATTTTCTACAAGTATTTATAATTTTATGATTATTCGTTTCCGAACGCGCCATTCCAACTAGAATATTTAGCTCTTTCTAAGTTTTCAACTTCTTCCGTCTGACCATCGTCATAAAATCCAGCTGGTAACATATCATTTTCGATGGAAGCCATTCGTTCTTGGGCTATCTTGCCGCGAGCGTCGGTGTCGGTCAGATCTCTGAAATATGCCTGACGTGTAAGCCAACCAAACATAACTAGAGTCATTGCAAGATCGTCATGATCACCTCCTTCGGCACCGAACGAGTCCTTTATTCTAACAAAGTTGGATAACTCATGAATCGTATCAAAATCATGAAGTATCATCTTATCATACTCAATTAAATCTTTCAGAGTTGTACAGCCAATCCGCTTGACCTGTTTGGTCATCTTAACACCAAGACCGGTTTTTCCCGAAAATCCGCCGCTGATACTCTGTCCCGAACGACCCTTGCTTGTGGTTGTAAGAACATTGTCATACTCTAGATCACTGTGTAGAGTTTGAGCAACTATTAATCCGTTGCCATCGTTTGTTTCGATCAACACATATGCCTTATTATAATATTCTCCAGTCATGAAAATGATTTCTGGTAGCATATTTGGGGATATATTGTTATCGTAAAACTTAGCAACATGCTTATATGGCATTTCAGAGATATCTATGACAGAAAATGCGCAGTAGTCTAATCCAACGCCACTAGACGTATCGACTGTGATTACATATGAGTGCTTGTGGTTTGGAATTTCATATATATCGACGCCATAATTATTTTTTTTCGGAGAGGCGATCGAAAGTTGACGAAGCTTTGTCGCAGAAATAAGAGTATGAGCAGAACCTAAGAATTCTGTCTCAAATTCTGATCGAAACTGTTCCTCGGATGTATTCTTAATTGTATCGAGTTTCCACTGCTCATCGCGACCAGGAACATCAGACCAATGTACGTCAACGGTAGCATAGAGGCTACGCTTATCTACAGCATCCATCCACATCTTATAGTAATGATTCAGACCATTCGGCGTGGATACTACAATAATTTTAGACGTCTGACCAGATGAAATAGTAGGATATACAGATGAGAAAAACTGCTCGGCAATATTTCGCTGAATGAAGGCGTACTCATCGAGAAATACTAGGTTATATGATCCACCACGAACTGCGCTTGATGAGGTAGCAGCTGCAAGAATTTTAGAACCATTTTCAAGCTCTATATTACCCTTATTCCATACGGTTACGCCCTGCTGAAGCCAATTTGGCAGGTATTCATACGCGAGCTGAATCTTTCCAAGCATGTCATTCGCCAGCCGACCCTTGTTGGCTAGAATGGCAATACTTTGCTGGTCTGCAAACAAAATCAGCCAAAGCATATATGCCGTAACAGTTGTACTTTTTCCAGCCTGGCGAGGAAGTTTGCAGATAGAAAAACGATTATCGCAAAATGTTTGCACCATAGTTTTCTGATAAGAGTATAATTTGAAAGGTATCAGCCCCCTATCTACGTGCACGATCTTGACATAATTCTCAATAAAATACACAGGATCCTTAGCGCATTTCGAATATTCTTCGAACTGATCCTTGGTGTATTGTAAAACAATCCCGGACTTTTTAAGTCTGGGATTGCCAAGATATGTCATTGCCATGTAAAGTTTAGCCTATACAGATTTTAATTATTTCGACGTTCCGACGAATACATACCGGGGAATTTTTCTGTGCATCGGCAAAACAACAGATCGAGAAACTAATGATTTAAACCAAATAATTAAATTATTCAACATTGTTATCCACCTTTCTATTATTAACGAGATTATGTAAATCTAAAGTGCTGCCTACAAAATATGCATTGTTCGTTACTTTTTTAACATCTTCTTGTTTCCCGCTCGACTTAAGTTCCTTGACCTGCTTATGCAATCCAAGCAAGTCCTTGTTTGCATCAACGAGAGTCTTGATAAGCTGACCCGCAACTTCAAAGGTGCGAGGATGTTCACTAGCCGAAGCTAGATCTAAAATCCCAGAAAGAGCCTCTTGCCCCTGATCAATAATCGTTTTTATATTTCTACGAGCCGATTGAAAATCGGTTTCAGCCTCATCATATGAATCTGTATCTTGGATAATCTTTATCGGAGACAGAACTTCATGCTGTGGCATTATTGGCAGGTTCAACGCAGTTTCTAGGTTGGTTTCGAGATTGGTTTTCATGATATCCTATCCATAAAAGAATGTATTAGAAGCATACTTCCAATCATTATTGGCGTTGATGTTTCTATAATCAATGGACAGTGCCGAGTTCGAGGTGCCGGTTCCATTAGCGAATAGACCAGGGCGAACAACATATCTCGAGACAGAATTTGCTAATGCCATAGACTCTGGTGTGATATCTCCTACTGGAATATATGTGTCCACCTGAACGCGCTTGATGATACCAGTCCGCTTAATTGGTCCATACAACCAGGCTTTCATCCTGAAATTGAAGGTATGAATCAGAGCGCGACGCGTATCATAATCGCCTTCGTATGTGTCTTCCATAGACATACCATTAAGGATTACAGGAATATCCATCGAGATATCCATAGAAGGGACTAGGTTAACAGTCACATTCCACTCTGGTCCAAAATAAGGCACGATCTGCTCGATTATCTGCATACCATCGTCAGCATTACGAACATATGAATATAGATTCATATCAATATCGTAGGGAACTGGAGAGTATTGATAGTCTTGTTTGTTCTTATCTGTTGTCGAACGAGACTGTCGAATAGTTGTAGGCAGTTTCCGCGTTCCATCATAAGTGAGACCTGTGATCTCAAACGCCATACGGGGAAGTTGCACCTGAAGCTGGTTATCCAAATTAGGATTCTGTGAAATACGAGTTAACCATTTCTCCTTTGGACCATATGCAATCGGAATTGCGATTGCCTGGATCTGATTGTTGGAAGAATCTAGGCGCGATATTTGCAGGTCGGCAAACATAGATCCGAACACCGTAACATATCGGCGAATAGACGAATAGTAGTAATCCGAACCAAACATTAGTTTTTTCCCGTTCTTAGCGAGTTAATACTAACACCGGATTTTGTTATTCCGCCACGGTTTCCAATTAGAAATTGGTGTTGCACAACATTATCGAAATGAACAACAACCTCATGGTGAACTCCTCCCATTGGTTTCACTCGTAGATGAGTTATATTACGACCACCAAAGTGCTTGCGAAGAGATAATCTCTGATGCTTATTGAGAATCTCCATATTCTTCTTGATCATCTCATTCGGCATCCTAAAATTCGGATCTTCAATTTCTGTGATAAACTCTCTAAACGATTTCATCAGAACCTATCCTTACAGTAGCCGACATATTTCTTACCATTGTTTTTATTCGTCCAGCAATAAACAAATGCTTCCATAACTAAAACCTGTCAACTTCGCTGAAAGGATTGTGCTCGCTGAAATCGATATAGTTTTCGCTATCAACTAGATTCAGAATCAATGAATTATTAGCACCTAATGCTTGAGTAGATAGCAGGAATTCTTGAATAATGTATCCAGATTCTTCGTCTGCTAGCTTGTCGCCATTTTCCATCGTATACTGGTAGACCATCATATCGGTGGTGTATCTTGTCTCGATGGTATCGATGACGGTATTGCCTGTAACGATACGTTCTGAGCTGTAACGGAACAGCTCACACTTGAGCTCATAGGTGTACTGTTTGCCGTGCTGATAGAATATCTTTTCGTTCTCGACAAACTTGACTTCGTATATGGCGCCATTACTATTATTGATAAACGGAACGAATATCAGATCGCCTTCACGCGGGCGAGCAGATGCAATCGAGTATCCGTTGGCGGTTCCGGCTTCCAAAGTATAGCTGTCATTGAGATCTCTGCCAAAGGCTTGAGTGTTTGCAGTTTCAACTTGAAAGTTATATCCGACTTCGTCCATAATCGTTTCTGTACGAATCTGGTCCCATCGACGAATAGCCATTGTCATTGTAAGGGAATCGCGGATTTCCAAACCGAACTTTGTTAGGAGATCTCCCTCGCCTTCGAAGTTCTGAACATTATTGATGTAAACTTCAATTGGAACTGCTAGACTAAACTGCGAAAGAGGATCTTCTCCTAATAGACTATCTCTATTGTAAGCCGAACGTGGAAGATACTGAACGTCAACACCCTGAATCTTGATAGATTCAACAATAATGTCCTCAGCCAGACGTTGCTCGTTTGGCGAAGCGAAGTTGCGCTGAAAGTATTTATTAACTGCCAATTGATATCACCCAACCATATCATGCACTGGAAGACTATAAGATGATATCATCTCCTCTTCTAGTTTCTGAATCTCCTCTCGCGCTTGATCTCCGATCTTGGAACCATTGAATGAGATACCACCTGGAAGCTGCATGTTTTCATACTTGGACATGTTATCGCCCCACTGGCGTTTCACCAATGCAGTGGCATAACGTCGCAACCACTGATCAGACCAGATAAGCGAATTAGAGTTTGGATCAATTGTCTTATATGCTTCTATCATCAGATAATCGCCGACGCTAATGTCAGACGACCACTTCATATCGACGTGCAGCTTACCATCGAGGCGATTAAACCTGATTGGCTTATGCCCGACGAAGATCTCCTCTAGGGTTTCGATATGTCGCATCGCCATAACATATGGAGCATATGTTGTTGACGAGAAATCGAATAGATCATTCAGATGAATCTGATAGCGAATATTGAAAAGATTACTAAGCCCAGAGTTGACTCCGATATCAAACACGCGAATCACAGAGATATAGTCTTCGGCGAGCGAAACATATTTGTTCGTGATATCTTCAGCTGTTAATGCATATCCAAGATATACGCGCTCGGTGCCATCGAAATGGTAATCACGATAATAGATCAGAGCGTCATCGATACGATCCTCGACCTGCGAGTCGTCGACATTTATATCAATAACCGGAGCTCCTAACCGGCGAAGAACGTAGTCCTTAAACTGTGCTCTTGTTGCAGGTGTTGCCATTTTGCCCCTCAGAAATATCAATTCTTCCTGAGGCTATTTATACTTAACGAAACTGCGGACCAAGGAACCAATTCACTAACGAATATCTCGTGCCAGAAGTGACTGCATCGACTTTATGTGTTAAGAATGAAGGAAACACTAGTATTGAACCTCGTTCTTTAACTTCGGGCTTACAATTTGCAAACTCAAAATCACCACCTTCATACGCCGAAGGATCAGTCAATTGTATAATGAGAGACAACTTACGCATACTTTCGGCGAGCATTGTCTGGTCTTCATGAAACCCATAGTGCTCGTTTGTGTCGTAGATTGTGAATTGTGGATCCTGTGGATTTGTTATTTCAAATTTCCAAGCCTGATCATTAGCTTGTTGCATATAATTTCTTGTAATCCCAGTAACCCAAGATGTAGACGGAAAGAATGCGGTTTTGGAAATTCGAACGCTCGTGTCTACTTTTCCGCGATCGCCTTCGCCGCCCACAGTGGCAGCATTAGCAGTAAGCTTCATGCCTTCTACGATAATAGCATCGCAAACAGAATCGGGAAGTTCAGATTTCCAATACCAGTATAGAGGATCACACAACATTTTTAAACGCATCATATCGATTATCTGGCTTCGCGTCCTTATCCCAATACTTACCATATCTGCCGTGTTTCATGATAAGATCGTCTAAAGTTTCTGCAGAAACTCCTTTTTGCTTTTCACTATGATACCACTTTAGGCACAAACATTTCGTACACACCCCACACCTACAACCGTAAGATATAAGAGACTTCAATTCTTCTGGAAGGCTTTCGAAAATTTGCAATCTGCCCATCGGCTGTGTGGTTCGATTCATGAATGGCCAGGCAAATGGAATGTCGGTAATCTTTCCTAATTGTGAATATGTGCTGTTGAAATTGTTGTGATCTGTGTGCGTGTAGTTTGGCGTCGAACCTATTAGATCAGGATTGCGAGAATAATATTCTTCCACCTTCTCTGAAGTCTGAAAAAACCAATTTGCTTTGTTGAAATTAAATGTATTATACCCTCGGTAAATAAAATCAACATTATGTTTATTTGCAAAACAAACATCATGGTACCATCTAGTGAAACTTGGCAGAGACCTGTCAAGATTCGGATCAGTCGTTGTGATGTGCGTTGGTTCCATTTCATATTCCATAAACCCACAATCAAAATCTCTAACATTAGTTTTCAGCCAATCGCAAACACCTTTATATTTTGTTAAATCTTCTGTTGATGCGACGCGTCGCAGAATTCTAGTGATTATTTCGTAGTCAGTTTCTGTTAATGTCTTATACAATAGATATGAGCTATCCGAAGAAGAGCTAGCTGGGATATAGATTTTCATTTGAAATTAATCCTTAATAAGATATGCATAGTATGGATGTGTTATTTCGAAAGGTTTTTCAAACTCCTTTCTCGACAGATTTCCGAAATATTTGTCCACCCACGGTGCCCACGATGCACCTGGATTTTGATATATTCTGTTATAGATAGATAATTCTTTTGCTGAAATTTCATCTATCGACATACCATCAGAGAACATTTTCTTACGAGCTGCAACAAACCTATCTGTTGATAAAGAAAGCAGATCATCCGGAAGAGCATTACAAGCTTCGGCGAGAGTCAGGCTCGAAATAGGACATTCAACAGGAAATCCTATTGCAATCTTTTCATAAACAGGTTTGCTGCGATATTCACAGAATGATTCTCTAGTGTTGGCTTGATAAACCTTATCGAATAGTCCAGTACTTTTTGCCTTTTCGATCACTTCAAACTGTGAAACTGAAGACCATTTAGCATCATAGTTTTCCATTGTAAGTGTCTCATATACAAAATTTCTTACATTAGATTTTAGATATGCGACAATAGAATCTGTTTTGACTTTTATATCTTCTCTCGGTGCAGTCGCATACGGAGATTTCGGAGGAGGACCTTCATGCCGACTACCCTGGAGGTACATCGATGGGGTTGGAAGGTGCACACAATATGCTGTAACCTCGTCTGTGGTGTGTGTCAAAACCCACCACAGCAAATAAATGCTATTCAATTCTGGATTAATAGGTAGACATATCTTATTATTCATTTTTTTTCCCACTTAATATCGCGATATATACTAGCCCAAGAACCTTTTAGATCCCTAGTGTGTTCCATTTTCTTGTTATCATTTTTATTTAGTTCTAACATCTTTGCTTCTTTATCGAAACCTCGCTTAAAAGGAATGACCTGCATAAGAGGATGACCGCGATTAATCGTAAAACTTCCATCACGAATTTTCAAGAATCCAGGAAAGTTGATGTATTCGAAATGTTTATCTGTCTCAACCACACCAGAAAACAGGTTCAATAAATCGTCGGGGCGATTGAGAGGCGGAACAAATAAGCAGGACCAGCCGGGAGGCGTCTTAATCACCCAATGATTCAGCACCTTAATTGGAATTGTTGGATAATTTGGATGAGTTTCTATCTGCTTGATGCTATGGTTCTCTATCATAGGTTTGAAAAAACTAGTATTCCAAGATACGCCAGCACCATTATCGATAACCTTAAATGTAACATCTGCTGCTAGTGGAATGATCCATCCTGTTGTCATAGCATCAAGAACTGGAGGACAACGCTTAATCGTAGGAATTTTCATACCACTGTCTTCTCGATTAGTCCAACTATCGAGTTTCTTATACCAATCCGGCAATAGCTTTCTTGAAGAATATGGTTCTGGAATCACGCCAGTCATACGTGGCTCACAATAGAATTCTATCTTAGCATTACGAGAAAACATATCATATTCCTCTTTCACATCAACACACATGTATATTATAGCTAACTTGCAATCAAAAGTAAAGCTTTATTTTACTGAGCTCCCCATGAAACTGTAATCTGGCCAGCGGTTGCAACCGTAACAGTGTATTGTGCCAGAAAATTTGAGTCTGGAACAGTCGAATTGGTTATCGATGCAATCCCACCAGTTCCGCCCGCACCACCACTTGTTGCACCAGTTCCTGCAGCGCCTGTTGTACCAGTCGTTCCTGCAGCGCCTGTACCACCAGCGCCACCAGCGCTACCAGTACCACCACGCCCCCCAACACCGCCAGCGTAATCCGGACCAGATCCAGCCCCAGCGGTGCCAGCAGTTCCGCCCGCGCCACCACCTGGCGGGGCTGCATTGGGAGAACCTGTCGCTCCGGTCGCGTTAACAGTCGGGGTGGTGGCTGTCTGATCCCTGCCTGGAGCTTGTCCACCGCCCCCACCGCCGCCTCCAACTCCAC
>Ga0181358_1001345_pt1 | contig 11205 bp, 13 predicted proteins | sample Fa13VDMM110SD_FD_130096 | JGI IMG/M metagenome (GOLD analysis project Ga0181358, IMG submission 130096) | Freshwater viral communities from Lake Michigan, USA - Fa13.VD.MM110.S.D | ecosystem: Environmental > Aquatic > Freshwater > Lake | place: USA: Michigan | collected 2013-09-24
ATATATATATATTATATACACTAATATTATTTATGACAAAAAATAGATTTTAATAAATACAATATATATAATAGATTATGGTTTCTAAAAGAAAAGTATTTTTATTAATTAATCCAAATGAGATTAATGAATCAGAGATCATAGAAAGAGTAAAATCATATAAATCAAAGCATAGTTATTTTGTTTTTTGTGGAATTCCTGAAAAAATTAATAATTTTTGGGTAAATTTTATAAAAATGAATAAGAATAATGTGATTATTATTGATAAATATGATAAAAAATTCATTAAAAATGAAATTCTTAATTCTATACATAGATATTTTTTATTTACAGATCTAGATGATAAGATTACAATTCCTAATAAAAAAATAATTTCTTTATTTTATAAAAAAATCATAAGCGCGGAATCTAGTAATTTTAGCAGTATTAGTTTGGAAAAATTAATTTTTCTTTATGTGGAGCAGTATTTTTCTACTAATTTTCCTATAATTTTATTAGGTAATGATGCTAAAAAATGGGACTTTATAAATCTTAAAAAGGCTGAGTCGGCTAAATTAGATCAAATTAAAAATTATATAATTGAAATTTAATTTTTGACCAATGGGCCCAACGCGCTCAATAAATCAATTGTATAATTGTATTTTTTTTCATCACATTCAAAATGCGGTCTTAAGTAATCTATGATTTCTTGATTATATAGAAATGAAAAATTCGATATCATATCAAAAAAATTTTTATTATCTTTTATATCATCTAGAAGATTTGTTCTTTCATTGTATAAATACATAAGATGTGTTAAATCTTTATAAATTCTATGGCAGTCAATTTCAAAGTCCATGCAATCTTCGCCATCCTTGCCATTAGTATAAAATGAATTTGTATAAGACTTTAAATCTTGGTTCATAATAAATTTATAAAAATTCTCTTTTGAAATTAAATTAGAGTCATTTAAGGATATTAAAAAGTTTTCGGCTAATAATGTATAAGGATTTTTAATCAATGCAATTTTTACTAAAGAATTATATTGTTCTTGGCCAATTATTGACAACTCATCAACAGTAGCCAACGAAGAACGAGAACCGCATACTTCAAAATTTTTATTAATATTCACATAGTTTAACTCAAAGGTCTTGTAAAGAGCATCGAATATATTTAAAAAATATTTATCTTTATATGTATTCCATATAATCAAAGGGTTAAAAATAAAAACCAAGTTATGCTTTTGAGAGAACAAAACTTGTTTTTCTTCCATATCAATATATTATATATAAATTATATTAATTTAGCAATCTTTATTTTAAAATCTTGACTTATCTAATATTATATATTATAATATATTATGGCTTTTCTCAATTTTTTAGCACAAATAGAAAATTATCAATTTAAGACGAATCCTCAATCAAAAAGCAAAAAAAGCACAACTAAAAACATCTTATACTTGATATTACCTTATTATAATTATTACCAAAACATAAACAGAGAAAACAATTTAATGAAAATTATAGATTATTATAAAAATTTTAATTGTAATTTGATACTCGTTGAAGGGATTTCTTCTTCTTCAAGGCCTCTTGAAGATTTATCCTCTAAGATATTTAAACATATAAAATACTCAATTCCCCAAAATATTTGGATAAAAGAGAATTTAATAGACCTTGCTTTTAAAAATCATCTTCCACAAAATTGGCAATACGCATGCTGGCTAGACGCAGATTCAATTATTTTAGACAAAAATTTTGTAAAAAAGACCATTTCTTTATTAAAAAACAACGACATAATACAAATGTTTAATTTTGCATTTAATAAAAAATATTTAAAACCAGATCAAAATAACTCTGAGATGTTATTTATTGATCCACTTGAAATTGGCTATATTAATTTTCATGTTTCTTTTAAAGAAATCCCAATATGTAAGAATAATTATCATTTTGATAAAATTCAAAAGCATACTGGGTTTGGATGGGGTTTAAATAAAAATTTTTATAAAAAAATTAGCGACATAATTGATTTCAATGTAATTGGTGGAGGAGATCGTTTAATAGCCAAATGCATTACTCAAAATTTAAAAAGAAATGAACGCCTTGATGGCCGAAATTTTGTTGAGATATATTCAAAAAAATATTTAAAACAAATTAATGTATTATATAAAAAATTTAAAAATTGTAAATTTAGTTATTTAGATTCTTTTTTATTGCATTTGTCTCATGGAGATGTGCTTTCTAAACAGTATAACAAAAGACATCAGATTCTTAAAAAATATAAATTTGATAAGTCTATGACAGCAAAAAATAAAGATGGTATTATTTTTTTAAAAAATCAAAATTTAGCTAACAATATTGCTTGTTATATGGAATCAAGAGAAAAAAACGCTTATATACCACCAAAATTAAAAGAATAAATATGTTATACTTAATATTACCCTATTTCGATTTTACAAAATCAATATTTTTTGAAAAAAATTTAGATTTATTTATAAATAATTATGCCAAAGAAAAAAACTTAAGGATAGTTTTAATTGAAGGTATTTACGATAAGTCTTTACCAGATTTTTCTAGTAAAGTCTATAAGCATTTAAAATTTAAATTAAAAAATATTTTGTGGGTTAAGGAAAATCTAATTAATATAGCAATAAAAAACTTACCTACGGATGCTCAATATATAGCTTGGGCAGACAGAGATATACTCTTAACAAACCCTAATTGGATACAAGAAACGATTGATAAACTTAAAATATATGATATTGTTCAACCATTTTCAGAAGTTTTGCATTTAAATAAAAACTATGAAGCAGAAATGGTGGTCAGAAGTAGTAATTTGTTTACATTCACTGGAAAAAGTATTATTAGTAACGCAGTATGTAAACAAAAAATTCGAGGCGCTTTTTGCGGTCAAATTTGGGCGATTAATAAAAATTTTTATAATAAAATTGAAAAATTAAATGATATAGAAATTGTAGGTGGAGCAGATGCAATTATAGCCAAATCGTGCGTCTTGCAAGATTATAGTTATATATCTGACAAAGTAAAAAATAAATCAAAAGAAGAAGTCACTGAAAATTGGAGTAAATATTATTTAAAATTCAAAGACTGCAAATATAGTTATGTAGCAGGATTATTAATACATTACTGGCATACTACATTTAGTCAGAGGGCTCACGAAAGCAGACATAAAATATTACTAGATGGAAATTACAATCCAGAAAAAGATATTACTTATGACGAAAATGGAGTTATATGTTTTACAAAAGCTGGAGAACGACTTGAGGAAAAAATACATAAATATTTTATAAATAAAGATGAAAATAAAATTGATGAAGATTCAACAAATAAAATTTGTTCAGCTTCATATATGATAAAAAATGTTTTAATTCCAATATCAGAAAAATAAAGGCTAAACACTATGCAAAAAATTAAATCAATAGATAACAACGATTTCAACATATTATTCACTGTATTAAATCAATGTAATTATAGCTGTAGGTATTGTCCTGCTTATTTGAATGACGGGTCTAGACCTAAAACTTTAATTCAAGATTATATAAATTTTTTTAAAAATTTATTTTTAGATAATCCGCAGATATTTGAATACGAAAATAGATTTATAAGCTTTACTGGAGGAGAGCCAACTATTTATGAAGGGATAGATATATTAATAGATTTTTTTAAAGAAAATAATTTTAATGTCACCTTAGATACAAATGGAAGCGCAAAAATGGACTTTTGGGAAAAGAATTTGAGTAAAATAAATATGACTAATTTAAGCGTTCATCCAAGATATGCAAATTTTCATCATATTTTAAAAGTAGTTAAATTAGGCATAGAAAAACAATCAATAGTTAAAGTAGGAATATTAATGGATCCAGAGCATTGGGATAGAGCCATGGAAGCAATAAACTTTTTTCAAGAAAACAAAGTGCCTATTATGGAATTTAAAGGCTTAACTTTTAGACTTGATCGCAGTGAATGCAAAAACCCATCAAAAGCAACTTCAACCGAAGACCAACAAAAAACGCACTACTATAAAACCTATTCTCCAGAACAATTAGAATGGATCAAAAATAACAAATACCAGACAAATACTCCTTTAAAACAAATTAATCCCAACTATCAAATGAGAAATACTTATATTATATATGAGGACAATACAAAAGAAAAATTTTTAGGACAAGAAGTTATTACTAGAGGATTAAATGAATTCTCAGGATTCTTATGCGAAGCGGGAAAATCAAACTTATCCATAAAATGGAACGGAGACATCAAAGGCGCACACTGCTCAAACAAAACAAATATAAAATTTGGAAATCTAATACAAGATAAAAATTTAAGAATAAAATTAAGCAGTAATGGGGTATTGTGCCAACGCGCTAAATGTGGTTGCGTTTCAGATATGAGAATTAAAAAATGGAGAGAATGAAGTCTAATTTTGTTATTTTTTCTCAACCCAGAAGTGGCTCTAGTGTACTTTGCTCAAATTTAAACCATCAAAAAGATATTGCATGCATGAGAGAAATAATTAAACAGAACCTGTGTAATCGCCAATACCTGCTTGGGGCAGAAGGCAAACTACATTTTAGAAAACTTTTTGGAGTCAACTATATTAGGGACTTATCAAATATTAGAGATAAAAATTTTGAAGAATTTTTAAAGTTAATGTCAGAAATATCAAATAAACCTGTTTTTGGATATAAAATAATGCCAAAACAAATTTCATTTTTTAAAAATAAAGAAATTTATTTAAATCATTTAAAAAATAATAAATCAAAAATAATTTTATTAACAAGGCGCAATTCACTTTTAAGATATGTATCACTTGAAACCGCTAGAAGTGTTCAATCCTTTAGCTCATCTATATTTCAACCTCGACGAGAAATTACATATCAATTAAATCCAATGATTATACACTATTATAAATATAAAGAATATGTAAATCGAGAGAACTTTAATCTAGAAGAAAGGGAGAAAGACATTCTTTTGTATGAACTTCCGCATATTCATATAAAATACGAAGATTTTGTTGGAGAAAAATATTTAGAATCTATGGCTAGAATTTACGAATTGTTAAATTTAGATTTTAAACGTTTTGAAGATGTTAGGCGAACAGATGGAATCATAGTAGGACATAAAAAAATAAACGTTTATAAATTCCAAGATAAAATTATAAACTACGAAGAATTTAAGAAAGATGCGGAAAACAATAATGATATTGAAACTTTGAACTTTTTAAAAGAGCAATAGATTATGCATGGTTCAAATATAGCATTGAGTGTAATAAAAATAGCATGAAAAATAGGATATCAATAAATATTACTTACCTAGAGCCCACGGCGGATCAATTAGAAAATGTTCCAAATATTTCACCATTTACGCGAATAACGGTTTTTAAGAAAAGACCAAACATAAATTATGGAACTTTAGATTATATCAACAAAGAAGGTTCATACCATTACAGATTTGAAGATAAAGAAGAAATGACATGTATGGTAAGCATAATCACAGCGGTAGGTTACAGTATAAATATTGAAAATAATGAATTTCCAATTATAAGGAAAACAATTGGCCCAATCAAAGGTATAGCATCTACAAATTTCGAGAATAGCACCCACGGAGTTGATGCGAATCAGTGGGAGTTCCACAGGGGTCAGGTGGGAAACCGTGTCGTTGGAGTACTTAGCGATAGCAATAAGGAATACCATGCAATAGAATATCTAATAAAAATTAAAAAAAATGGCAACCATGATTTTATTATAAAAGTTATACCATCGGGTATTCCTTCAGAATATGATTTAAAATGGATTGAAAATCAAGAAAAAAAAATTGATATTACCAACAGAGCCTTAGAAGCCTTCGAGTGCGGAAATTATATTTTAGCTCGCGAAACAGCATTGTTATGCTTTCATAATTTTGAAAAAACTGCTAAAATAATGCAAGAAAATTTATCAATTAGACCAACAGAAAATGAACTCTTTGATTATTCTGATCTTAATGAGGCTGCAACTTGTTTATTTATTTTAGGCAGAATAAAAGAAGAAGAAGGTCGAAAAGAAGAAGCGATTAACATTTATGAAGATATAATAAAAACATTTCCAATGGCGCAAAGATGGGATAGAAAAAGTTATTCTTTGTTGCAGATATCTATCCTAGCAGAAGCAAGAATTAAAAATATTAATATTGCTAAAAAACATATAGAAAAGATGAGTCCTTCTTACGGGCCTTGGTTCCAGAACCCACAGGTGAGAGATATAATAATATCGCACTTTGATAGATAAATTTATGAGTTTTTATCAAGCACAAGAATATGATAATTTTTTTAAATTAATAGATAATGATTTTTATTTAAAATTTACTAAAAAACATTTTCCAGAAGGAAATAAAAAATATAAAAATATTTCAATAAAAAAACTAGGTGGCGAGCATTTTGAAGAAGGAAATTTTAATAAAGAATATGAATCTGTAGATATAACTTATTCATTTGATAAATACGGATATAGAATATATCCCGAGCTAAATTATCCAACAAGCAAAAATATATTTTGTTTTGGATGTAGTTATACCTTGGGACATGGGATACCCGATGACCATACTTGGCCATATATTTTAGCAAAAAAATTAGGCAAAGATTATACCCCGCATAATTACGGGGTATCATCCACATCTGTTAAATCTATGGGTAGAAGACTTTACCAAGTGCTAAATTCAAACCCTATTAAACCAGATCATGTTTTTCTTTTTTTACCAAATGTTTTTAGAAATGAATATATTGGAAACATAGGTGATACTCCAATTCATATAGATATGTGTCTAAATTTTTCAAAAATTTTGAATTGTCTAGAGGGAATTGAAGAGCTATTGAAGCAAAGAAAATATTCTAACGAACCCAAGAATGAAATACGGATTTTATGGTACGCATATACAAGCGCAATGAATTCTTTTTTTGAGATTGTTCAGACATTTAATTTTATTGAAGAAATATGTTTAAATAGAAATATAAGTTGGTCTTGGTCTAGTTGGGCGACTTTTTACCGTGGCTTATCAAAAGATCATGTTTCAAAATATCTGAAAGATAATACATCTTTTAGAGATAATCATGTCTATATCCCTGAAAAAGTAGATTTTGCTAGAGATAATACTCATGGTGGAGAACAATTCAACATTCTCGTTGCGAACAATTTTTATAACATTATGAAAGATTATCATAATAAATAGTTTATGTATATTTTTAAAAAAATAATTTATTTTATAATTAAAACAATAAGAAAACGCAAATTTATAAAAAAATGCATAGAAGACGACAAATTTATTTATGAATAAAATAATTTGGGGGGTTTCTGGATATTCTCATGATGCATCTTTATGCGTATTAATTAATGACGAGATAAAATATGCATCTTCATCAGAAAGATATTCAAGAATTAAAAATGATAAAAATTTAAATCAAGAAATGATAAATGACGCATTAATTTATGGAAATCCAGACGAAATAGTATGGTATGAGAATCCATTTAAAAAAACTCTTAGAAATTTAATCGTTAACCATAGATTAAAAACATTTAATATTAAAAATATTCTAAAAAATTTCAATATAGAAAGTAAAATAAGCTATTGTGATCATCATAAAGCACATTTATTTTCATCTGCGCTTACGAGCAAATTTAATTTAGAAGATACTCTTGGGGTAGTTATAGATACAGTCGGTGAGTTCCTTTCTTTATCTATGTGGAAAATATCAAATCAAAAATACAAATGCATATATAAAAATTATTATCCAAATTCTTTAGGGTTATTTTATTCTTCGATAACAGATTTGGTAGGTTTAAAAGCTCAAGAAGACGAATATATTTTAATGGGAATGTCGTCTTTTGGCAATTCTGATAAGTATTATAATTTTTTTAAAAAAAATTTCTTTTATAAAAATGATTTAATTGTTGATCTTAAGAGGGGATGCAAAAATTTATTTACTCAAAAAGAAATAGAAGAAAATAAATTTGAAATCGCTTTTGGTGCACAGAAAATTTTTGAAGAAATTGTTATTAATTTAATTGAAAGCCAATTAACTAAATTTAAATATAAAAATTTAATTCTATCTGGTGGATGCGCATTAAATTGTAAGATGAATACAAAACTTATAAATTATTTTGAAAAAATATGGATTTTTCCGAATCCCGGAGATTCTGGCGCTTCAATTGGTGCAGCATTATCGGTTTATAACAAAAGAATAGATTTTAAAAATATGTTTCTTGGACATGATCTAAAAGAAAATAATAATATAGACAAGATTGTTAGCATCTTAAAAACAGATGGTGTAGTTGGAGTGTTAAACGGAAAAGCTGAATTTGGCCCAAGAGCATTAGGAAATAGATCTATATTAGCTGATCCTAGAATAAAAAACATAAAAGACATAGTCAACAACATAAAGGGCAGAGAAGCATTTAGGCCATTTGCTCCTTGCGTATTAGAAAACCGAGCAAATGATTATTTTTATATGAATGATAATATTGATTATAGGTTTATGCAATTTTTATGCGATACAAAAGACAATAATTTAGATGGCATTAAACATATAGATGGGACATCTAGGATTCAAACTGTTGGAGAAGATAATGAATTTTTATTTAAAATCTTAAAAAAATGGGGAATAGAAACAGATTGTCCAATTTTATTAAATACGAGCCTCAATAAGAAGGGGTATCCATTGTTGAATTCTTTAAAAGATATTAAAGAATTTGAAGATACAGATTTAAAAATAATTTGTCCTTAAATTTACTAACAAGAAAATGCCAAATATATTATAAATTAAAATATTTAAGACTATCTAAACTATTTCTACATTTTTGTAAATACTTCTTATATTCACCATCATAATTATTAACTATTGATATAATCTTATTATATCCATTTTGAGCTATTTCTTTTGCTTCGTCTTGATGATTAAGATAATAATCATACTTTTCTATAATATCGTTTACATTTTTACAAATAATCCAATCCTCACCATCTTCAAAATGATCATAAAAAAATGTATGATGTTTTTGTGGTAAAGATAAATGAAAAACTACTGATTTAAAATAAAATTTTTTCCAAATAGTCCAAGAATAATCAAAGTTATATTTGTGTTCAGTTGGTAAATCTAATATGAATTTATAATTCATATGTGAATCATACGATATATTGTTTATACTAGGATTTTCTCTAGTAAATAATTTTTTAAATCCATTTTTTCTAAGAGCATTAATTGTATTTATTCTAAAATCAGAATTTAATGTACCCATATATATCATATCATTAGACTTAGATTCCCAATCTAGATTTATATTACTTTTTGATAAAAAATAATTATGATAATTTTTTCCATCGATTAGCATGAAATAATTTGGTATTGATATAATATTATCAGAGTCCTTTTCTAATTTAGTCGAAACTCCAATTTTTATATTGTTATTTTTTAATACATTAAATGTTTCATCTGAAATCCAATCTTTTAAATCAATAGACCCAATTCTTTCTGATGTTAAAATCAAATAAAATCCATCTTCATTTGGCATAATAGATGGATTATCTAAAATATACTTAACTAGTTTAGGTGATGTTTTTGACCACCAATCTTTATCGTTATTTTTATTTATAAAATATAATTTATTATTTTCTTTTTTAAGAAATAAAATTCTTTCTAATAAATCATTAATTTTGATCATTTAATATAAATATTATACAATATAATTGACAAATATCTATTTTTTATGTATAATATACTAATATGAATAAAATTAAAACACTATTGTTAATAGCATTATTTTCTGCCTCTTTAGGCTTGGCTGATTCTGGAACTCAAAGTGAGTCTACTCCAGTAGCAGATGGTTTTCTATCCGCTGGTGATCTAGTAATTGTTCGCCCTATCTCAACAGCGGTAACTATTGGTGCATTTGGAATTTTTGCAGTAGTAGCACCATTTACTGAAATGGCTGGATGCACAGAAGAAACTTACGAAGGTCTTGTGGAAAGTACTGGCAAGTTTTCTTTTGATCGTGATCTTGGCGACTTTAAAAAGTAAATTTACTAATAAGATTTAGCCAAATAAATGGGCTTTTCTACCCTTAAAGTTTTTTTAATATAACATGAACTGGGTCAAAATATTAAATTTTATCGATGGGATCTTTCCAGAAGAACAGCTCCAACCAATATTAGGCACTCTTTATAAGCTTAAAGGAGAAGAATTACCGTTTAGATATATTAGATTTACGAATGAAACTTATTCAAATAAACAAGTCTATCACTTCAAACACCATCAATTAAAAGAATATAAATTTAATGATCTATCAAAAGTAGAAAGAAAAGCTAATCAAAAAGAAATAAATATTTATAATGATATTAAAGATCATGTAAATAAAATCGCAAAAAATTTAAAAGTTGATTTGTGAACGATATTTTTTCAAATAAAGAGCTATTTACTAACATAAAAATGCCAAATAAAAAGTCTATTTGCTAACAGAAAAGTCCCAAATATGAATGCAAATGAGCCAAATAAGGGAGCAGGAAAAGGTGATAAGCCAAGAAATTGTTTCTCTCATAGGTTTAAAGAAAACTATGATAGTATAAACTGGTCGGATGAAAAAGACAAGTCGTTGATTAAAAAAGAATTAAAAAAACAAAACAATTCATCAATATATATTTACAAATAATATATAGAGTATTGACAGATTTGACAAAGAGGAATATACTCTTACTATGAGAAAAGGAGTTTGTTGTATTGTATTAAGTCTAACTGAACAAGATAATCCTATCAAGTTCAATACTATGACTTATGCTCGTTTCTCGGCTATGGATAGGAAAGAAGCTCTTTCTACCTTATCTTCTAGAATATTAAACAATATGCTTACTACATATCACTATATCAAATATTGTGCAGACCATAATCATACTTATAGAATTTCTTCTGATCTATTTCCTCTTATTACTTATGATAAAGCAGATGTTAAGCTCGAATATTTACCAGATTATGCCAGAATACTAGCATCATTTGATAGTATCAAGAATCTAATACAATCTAGAAATGTTAGAGTATCTTGCCATCCCTCTGAATTTAATGTTCTTGCAAGTGATAACGATAATGCAGTAACTAAAACAATCAAAGAATTAAATTTCTATGGTTGGTTTATGACGCAAATTGGTTGTCCACTAAACTATGATGCACCTATGAATATGCACATACATA
>Ga0181358_1001347_pt1 | contig 11197 bp, 14 predicted proteins | sample Fa13VDMM110SD_FD_130096 | JGI IMG/M metagenome (GOLD analysis project Ga0181358, IMG submission 130096) | Freshwater viral communities from Lake Michigan, USA - Fa13.VD.MM110.S.D | ecosystem: Environmental > Aquatic > Freshwater > Lake | place: USA: Michigan | collected 2013-09-24
AGAGAAAAAAGTTAAGCAGAAGGTGGTCGATATGTTGAGAAAACATGACCCTGATATCTATTTCTTTTACCCCGTGGCAGGGGGGTATGGTTCAGCGGGTATCCCAGATATTGTGGGGTGTTACTGCGGAAGATTTTTTGCAATTGAGTGTAAGGCTGGCAAAGGCAAGACCACTGCATTGCAAGAGAAGAACATTGATCGTATCCGTAAAAGCGAGGGTCGCGTTATGGTGGTCAATGAGGGGAACTTGGACGATGTTCAAGCAATGTTAGAAAGTATAGAAACACACTTAAAAGGAGTGTATTGAAATGGGAACTATGCAAGACGAAATGACCAAGATCATAGACCAATGGGATAGTGAAGCACTTAAATCATCAACCGTAAAGGAGAATGCCATGAGCACAGCACCACAAGAAACCAAGAAACCCATTCGTGGGGATTTGACCAAGTACATACTTGATATCGTTCACGCCAATCCTGGCATCACAAGCATGATGCTGAAGGAATTTATGAAAAAACAAAATAAAGAACGGTACCTTAATCAAGCGGCATCAATGCTTAATCAGCTATCAAACAGCCACCACCTATCCCGTGAAGTGGCACCTATGCGGCATCTGGGGCGTGAGGTGTTTCAACACTTTGTTGTATCCGATGATGTGCGTATAAAGACGGTTGAGGAAGAGAGAGCCCGACTCAAAGTAATGCAAGCCCGTGCTGAGAAAGCCCGTGCCGCCAAGGCCGCAAAGAAAGCGGCAAAGGAAGTAAAGGCACAAGTGGTAGAAGAAGCACCCAAACCTTTGATGCGCGACCCGAAACCCGCACCCTCTGCCGCCGCACCATACGTGGTGAAACTCAATGCAGAAAACATCTTGCAGAACATTTCAATCTTAGAAGCCCGTGCGTTGTACGAAGCCCTTAAAGAAATCTTTGGCAAGTAACAATGGGACGGATGAAAGATAAGTGGCTCCAAGAAATAGAGCACACGGAAATCTACGAACAGGCACGAGAAGAAGGCCGAGTGATTGTCATTGGGGACTATGCCATCTGGGATTTAAACCATGAACAGTTTGGCATGTCTCATCGCAACGGTGAGGTGGGTGTATTCAAGAAAGCAGATTTTGAAGCCTACCTTACCGCATTTTTTGGATTGAACTTTTAATGAACATCTTAACGGTAGATTTTGAGACGTACTACACCAGCAAGGATTTGGGATTCAAAACCCAGACCACAGAGGAATACGTGCGTGACCCGCGCTTTGAGGAGATCGGAATGTCGGTCAAGGTCAACGATGGCGAGACGCTATGGTTCTCCGATGCACGTGAACACATGAGAGGCTGGTTACGCCACTTTGATTGGAGCCGCAGTCTGGTGATTGCCCACAATGCCATGTTCGATATGTCGATTCTCAACTGGCACTACGGCATCAAGCCGCTTGCCATTGCGGATACTTTGAGCATGGCACGGGCGATTCACGGCACTGAGGTGGGCAACAGCTTGGACAAGCTGACCCAGCACTACAAACTTGGGAAGAAGGGTGATGACACCAAGTGGGCGATCAACATGCGCCGTGAGGACTTCACCAAGGAACAACTTGAGCGGTATGGTGCGTATTGTTCAAACGATGTGGACTTGACCTACGACTTGTTCTTGCACCTCTTGCCATCGTTCAACAAGATGGAACTCAAGCTGATTGACACCACTGTCAGGATGTTTACAGAACCTGTGTTGAGGCTCGATCCGAATCAGCTTTCTAAACACCTTGTGGATGTACGTTCTAAGAAGGCTGATTTACTCACGGCAGCCTCCGCCGATGTAAGTGATCTTATGTCCAACCCAAAGTTTGCCGAACTCTTGCGTGGGCTTGGAGTTGAACCACCCACCAAGAAAAGCCCGACTACGGGCAAAGAGACGCTTGCACTGGCTAAGAACGATGAGGAATTCAAGGCTCTGGCCGATCACCCTGATGTGCGTGTGCAGGCACTTGTTGCCGCACGTTTGGGAAACAAGACCACCTTGGAGGAGACGCGAACTGAACGGTTGATCGCCATCGCCAATCGGGGAACGATACCTGTACCCCTCTCTTACTATGCCGCACACACGGGGCGGTGGGGCGGTGCGGACAAACTGAACTTCCAGAACCTGCCGTCCCGTGGGGAAAACGCTAACAAGCTGAAGAAGTCCATCCTTGCACCCGAGGGGCACGTCATCATTGACTGCGACTCATCACAGATTGAGGCACGGGTGCTGGCTTGGTTCGCTGAACAGAACGATTTGGTGGAGGCGTTTGCACGTAAGGAAGATGTGTACCGCATCATGGCGGCAGAGATTTACAAAAAACCCGCCGCAGAAGTCTTGGATACCAAAGAGAACCCCGAGCGATTTGTGGGCAAGACAGCCATCCTTGGTGCAGGGTACGGTATGGGTGGGCCAAAGTTTAAGACGCAACTCAAAACCTTTGGGGTGGACACCACAGATGAAGAAGCATCTGCGATCATCAAAACGTACCGGGAAACCTACGCTTGGATTCCAACGCTTTGGAAGATAGGCTCCAAGGCAATTGACGCAATGTCAAAGGGGCGCACCAGCAAATGGGGCAAACCTGGGGTTATAAGTATTGATAAAGATGGCATACTTATGCCTAATGGGATGTATCAGCGGTATCCGAACTTGCGGATGGTGAAAGACAAAGACGGGAAAGAGCAGTATATTTACGACTCCCGCAAAGGGTCGGTGAAGCTGTACGGTGGCAAGTTGACAGAGAACGTTTGTCAGGGCTTGGCACGTATCATCATTGGCGAACAACTCTTGCGGATTGCGAAGAGATACCGTGTCGTACTCACCGTACACGATGCTGTGGCGTGTGTGGCCCCCAAAGAAGAGGCCGAAGAAGCGATGGCATACGCGATGGAGTGCATGAGGTTTGTACCCGAGTGGGCACAAGGTATCCCCCTAAACTGTGAAGCTGGATATGGAGAGAGTTATGGAGATTGTTGATTACGCCTACCCCTGCATGATGGCAGAGCGTGGGCTGAAGGATGCACACGATGCTGTGTTGCATGGGGACTTGGATGCGGCGATTGAACACACCCTGCAAGCCATTGTCGATGCCCGACTGATGTTGAACTCATTGAAGCACATGAAGGAACCCCATGTACATATGGACGAAGCGCATGGAACTGGCGCGGCAACGAGCCAGACAGCCTAAAGATGCGTTCCCCGCATATGACAGCAAAGAGTATTACCCTGCGTTGGAACTGCTACGTCAAGAATGCGACATGGTGAACAACGGACACACACGCAAAACCGTTAGGGATTGGAAGATCAAGCGCGAGTTTTGGATGTGCGTTGAGTGTGGTGCATCGCAGGGATTGGTTTTGGAATCTACATACGACAGGGAACAAGAATGACAACAGCACCTGCATGGAGTTACTCCAGCATCACGATGTTTGACCAGTGCCCGAAGAAGTATCACCACATTCGGGTGCTCAAGGACATTAAAGAACCTGAGAGCGAAGCCATGATGTATGGCAAGGATGTACACCTTGCGGCTGAGAACTACATGCGCGATGGTACGCCCATACCGCCTAAGTACGCCTACATGGAGCCGTTTCTCGTAAAGCTAAAGGCCATCCCAGGCGAGAAATTCTGTGAGCACAAGATGGGCATCAAGCAGGTGGACGGACGCCTTGCACCGTGTGGGTTCTTTGACCGCGATGTTTGGTACAGGGGGGTGGCTGACTTGATTATCATCAACCGCGACAAAGGCGAAGCACGGGTGGTGGACTACAAGACAGGTAAGAGTGCCAAATATGCCGACCCCAAACAGCTTGCTCTCATGGCGGCGTGTGTGTTCTTGCACTTTCCAGAAATAGAGCGCGTGCGAGCGGGCCTTCTGTTTGTCGTGTCCAAAGATTTTGTACGATCTGAATACACAGCCAACGCGGGGTTAGCCATATTTTCACAACTGGACGATACGTTGACGGCAAGGGGGACTGCATACGCTACAGGCGTGTTCAACCCCAAGAAAAATTTTGCTTGCAAAGCGTGGTGTCCAGTGCTAGATTGTCACCATAACGGAAGGAATCCATAATGCCGTACAAGAACAAATCAGACCGCGATGCCAAACATGAATGGCAAGTGGAGAAGAAACGCCCTGGCGCACATGAAGCGCGGATGGAGCGACAACGTGCGAGACGTGCCCTTGATAAAAAGGGTAAAGACCTCAACAATAATGGCAAGGCAGATGCACGTGAGGGCAAGGATGTTGCCCACGTGAAAGCCTTGGACAAAGGCGGGTTGAACCGCGATGGTGTACGAATCGAATCAGCCTCAAAGAACAGATCATTCAAGCGTGACTCCAATCACAACTTGGTCTCTGAGGTAAGCAAGCGGGAGCGCAAGAAATAGTTTTTGATGGAGCACTGCCGAAGTAAGATGCGAGTGATAGGCAGAGCCGGGGGTTTTTGATATTTTTCCCCTTTCATAAATAACCGCATCAGTCAGCACGATTGTAAATCCTTTCAAGGTCGGGAACTGACGGACAGCCTGGAAAGACAGGCACAAATCTAACCTCCAAACATAGTGTTTGGAGTGCATAACTATCGGAGAGATCATGGAGATCATTGACAACAGAGCACTATTGCTCAAGGTGCGCGACCCGCACCGCATCACGCGAGTGATACCCAAGAGTAAAGTGGTAGAAGATGATGGCAAAACTGCCAGCGTGTTGGTTAACTGGGGGTTGGAAGAGACCATAGTCCTCAAGAACCTCAAGATCAACGCACCGTCACCCATCAACGGGGCATACAAGTGGCCCGGTTTGCATAAGCCCTTTGACCACCAGAAGGTCACATCATCTTTCCTGACCATGAACCGCAAGGCGTTTTGCTTCAACGAGCAGGGCACAGGTAAAACTGCCAGCGTAATTTGGGCGGCTGATTACTTGATGACACAGGGCTTCATCAAGCGTGTACTGGTGATATGCCCCTTGTCCATCATGGATGCGGCATGGCGCAACGACTTGTTCAAGTTTGCTATGCACCGAAGGGTGGACGTAGCCCACGGCAAATCTGAGAAGCGCAGAGAGATCATTAACGGGAACGCTGAGTTTGTCATCATCAACTACGATGGCGTGGAGATCGTGGCAGATACGATTGCCAAAAACATGTTTGACCTTATCGTTGTGGACGAAGGCAACGCATACAAGAACCCACAGACCAAGCGATGGAAGATACTTAACAAACTGGTGGGTGGCAGTACGTGGTTATGGATGCTCACAGGTACACCCGCCGCGCAGTCTCCCGTAGATGCGTATGGCCTCGCCAAGCTGGTGCGCCCTGATGGTGTACCAAGATTCTTTGGTGGGTTCCGCGATCAGGTGATGAACAAGGTCACCCAGTTTAAGTGGGTTCCCAAGCCAGACGCAGACAACACAGTGCATCGTGCGCTTCAACCTGCAATACGTTTTACCAAGGAACAATGTCTGGACCTACCGGCAATGACCTACGTAACGCGCAACGTACCACTTACTGCACAGCAAGAGAAATACTACGAACTTCTCCGCCGCCAGCTTATTGTGAGAGCGGCAGGGGAGGAGATCACTACGGTCAATGCCGCCGCCAACTTGAACAAACTCCTGCAACTGTCTGGTGGCGCGGTGTACTCTGACACGGGCGAGGTGGTGCAGTTTGATGCAAGCAACAGGCTGGCGGTGTTGCGCGAAGTGATTGAGGAGTCCAGCCACAAGGTTTTGGTGTTCGTGCCATACCGACACGCCATTGAAGTGGTCGCAGAAGACTTGCGATCACATGGGTACCCCACTGCGATCATCCACGGTGGAGTATCGGCCTCCAAGCGATCAGAGATTTTTGATCGGTTCCAAACGAAGAAAGACCCGCAGGTGCTTGTCATACAGCCGCAAGCCGCATCACACGGTGTCACCCTCCATGCCGCGAACACAATCGTGTACTGGAGTCCAGTTATGTCTGTAGAGACGTATTTGCAATGTAACGCACGGGTTCACAGAGCGGGGCAAAAGAACCCCACTACCGTGGTGCATCTGCAAGGCAGTGGCGTTGAGAGACGTATGTATTCCATGCTGAACAACAAGGTGGACATACATCACAAAATTATCCAGTTGTACGGGGAACTACTAGGATAAAAACTCTTGACATTGTTAATTCTGGGTGTACCATACCCACATAAAGAGAGAAGGAGAGAGTGATGACGGAAGAAATTCCAGTTGACAAACTTGTCGCCGTATACATCAAGATGCGGGACAAACGTGCTGAACTTCTGCGCGAGTACGAAGATCAGGACGAAGCTGTCAAACAGCAAATGGAAGTCGTGGAGGGTAGATTACTCGACCTCTGCAAAACCATTGGCGTTGACAGCCTCAAGACCAAACACGGTACTGTTATGCGTGGTGTCAAAACCCGCTACTGGACAAGTGATTGGCAATCCATGCACAACTTCATTATGGAAAACAAGATGCCTGATCTTTTAGAAAAGCGCATCAGTCAGTCCACGATGAGACAACTGCTGGATGAGAACCCCGACATGATGCCCCCCGGTGTCAATGTCGATAGCAAATATTCCGTAACCATAAGGAGAAGCGCAAATGGTAGCTGAAACTATGACCGTACTGGAGGTCGCAAATTACTTGCGGGTCTCTCGGCAAACGGTCTACACCATGATTCGTGCTGGCAAAATCCCGCACTTCAAAGTTGGCAACAAGGTGCGCGTAAAGCGCGTAGACCTCGATGCCATGACAAACACCCAATCAACCACAGGAGAATCTAAATGAGCGAAATGACACTTTTTTCAAAAGGCGGCAACAACCTTCCCGCGCACCTGCGTAACATTGAACTGGACGAAACGACCAAAGCCCTGATGGGTGGTAGCGGCGGTTCCTCTGGTAAACGCATTTCAATTCGGGGCAGTGTGTTTCGTATGTTGGTTGAAGGTAAAGAAGTTGCACAGAACGAAGACCGTGCGATGAACATTGTGGTTGTTGCGGCTAACGCCCATACATCCCGTAGCTTTTATGAAGGAACTTATGAGGAAGGCAAAAACATTGCCCCGACATGCTGGTCGGACGATGGGACTACTCCTGACTCCAAGGTCAGTGAACCACAGTCGGACAAGTGCGCTACATGCCCCCAGAACATCGCAGGTTCTGGCACAGGCAAAGGCCGTGCTTGCCGTTACAGCCAACGCTTGGCAGTTATGCTGGAGAACGACCTCCAAGGGGATGTATACCAACTGACCCTGCCAGCACAGTCCATCTTTGGTAATGTTGAAAACGGAAAAATGCCTCTGCAAGCCTACGCTAAGTTTTTGGGTGGTCATGGCCTACCAATCACTGCTGTCGTGACTGAGATGCGTTTTGATACCGCCAGCGCAACGCCAAAGCTGACCTTCAAAGCAGTGCGTCCGTTGGAAGCTGATGAGATGGCAAACGCCCAAGAGAAGGGACGTTCTCCCGAGGCCAAGGCCGCAATCGCATCTACCGTTGCAATGGTGGACGGCACAAAGACCAAGCAAGCCTTCACCCCTGCCGCGCCTGTGGATGAGCAACCCGCAGTGCAAGCCAAGGTTGAGGATGCTGTTGAAGCTGAACCCACCAAGCGCCCCAAGAAAGCCACACCGAAAGATGTGAGCGAGATTCTTGACGATTGGGCAGAGTGAGGCCAACATGAAAGACAACAGAGAAGAAACTTTTATGCAGACGGTGTACGTGCTCGATGGCGTCACCTACGTACCGCACTACCGCAGTCCCTCAGTCTTTGTCGGCCCAGGCTACCCACGCTTCACAACACAGCGTTACTCAGCCGAGGAGTTGCGTGATGCAGGTGCCCAGAAGGGGGACTTCCCCTTATGGAAACGCAGTGACTATGGCGTTGTGACAGATCAGCAACTGTAAACCAACGGGGCGGGGAAACCCGCCCTTATACGGGAAAACAACAATGAGACCAATGTGTGTAAGTTGTGGGCAGTCAATAAAAAAATTGAACCCACATAGGATGTGTAAATCAAAAGTTGCAATGCTTGAGATTTTGGCTAAGGCTAATGACTGGGTTCATGTGCAAGAAGGGCATGGAGCAGTTCATGGCAATGGCATTTCTAGAGCGCCTTATCGTGCGAGGGCGCATGTGTCTAGACTGGTATGGTTTGGTTTAGCAGAACATGGGGCACCACGTTCGGGGCTATACCGTATCACGCAAGAAGGTAGAAACTTTCTCGCTGGGACACATGTTGTACCAAAAATAATTTGGTGTAAAAACGGTAAGGTAGTTGAAGTAGATTCTGCACAAGTAGCAATAGGGAATATCAAAGACGTTGTACTTGATAAAGAATACTGGGACAACTACGGGGCAATTCAAAAATGAACAATCGAGGGTACTCACGTAAATTTGTTGATTCAAACAAGAAGGCTGACCCATCACACATTGGGGTGCAACTTGGGAAAATCTGCATAGATCGGGATATCCCCGTGCAAGATGTAGCTGACTACATTGGCGTTTCACGTCAGGCTGTTTACCTGTGGTTTGTTGGCAAGGCATTGCCACATCCCGGTATGCGTGAAACGATTTTGGGTGTCATAAAAGAACTCAAAGCAAAGAAATCCATAACCTAATCTGTAGCCTGTCGCCAGCAGGTTGCAGATTCAAAAAGAGCGAACAATGACCTCACGGATTCCCTTTCTCTCCTCCGTGCTTGCAAGTGAAGGCTTGTACTGCGTGGTAGGGTTGAAGAAAGGTGCGCCACGGCAAACATTTGTAGAGACAACAGAAGAAATCGACGGTGTAGTAGAAGGGTTAATGGCACAGGGGTACGATGCGTACTTCGGATGTGCCAAGTATCTGAACGCCTCAGAAGGGCGTATAGCGCAGAACGCAAAATGGTTCAAAGCCTTTTGGCTTGATCTGGACTGCGGCGAGAACAAACCCTACGAAACGCAAGCCGATGCTCTTGATGCCTTGAAACAGTTTGTCAAAGACACCGGACTTCCAAGACCCACATTAGTGAACTCAGGCCGTGGTATCCACGTGTACTGGACACTTACACAACCAATCTTTTACAACGATTGGAAGCCAACCGCTGAAGCGTTTAAGAAATTTTGCGCGGCGTATAACTTGTACGCTGACCCAGCGGTAACTGCGGATGCCGCACGGATTCTGCGTATCCCAGAGACACTCAACTACAAGGACAGCCCACCCAAAAAAGTGGACATGATGGTCGTGTCACAACCCATTGAGTTTGGCAGGTTCCAAGCCATAGTGGGGGTAGGCCCAGAAGAAGATGATCTGGAACTGCCATTTGCCGCGCCAGCACTACGCCGCCCAATAGATGCAACTACCCGCGCCTTGATGGGTAACAGCATTTCCAGATTCAGCACAATCATGCGGCGTAGTGCTCAAGGTAAAGGGTGTGGACAACTTGTACACATTTATCGCAACCAGCAAGAAATTGAAGAGCCATTGTGGAGAGCAGGGTTGTCAATTGCCGCGAACTGCGAGGACGGTGAACTTGCCGTTCACAAAATCTCCCATGCCCATGAGGAATACGACCCCAAGGACACCAAGCTAAAGGCAGATGCGCTGGTAGGCAAACCTTACAAGTGCGCGACATTTGGCGGTATCAACCCAAAAGGTTGTGTTGATTGCCCCAACAAAGGCAAGATCACGTCCCCTATCCAGATTGGCGCTCAGATCGCGGAGGCCAAGGCAGAGGACAATATCGTGGTGATGCGTAACGCCACACTGGAGGAAGATATTACGGTAGAGATACCAGAGTATCCGTTTCCATATTTTCGCGGCAAAAACGGTGGGATATACAGGCGCGGTATGCCATCGGAAAAGGCAAAGAAAAAAGACGATGAAGACGATGACAGCGAACGCGATGTGCTTATTTATGAGTACGACTTTTATGTGGTCAAGAGGCTGACCGACCCAGATGCTGGCGAGTCTTTATGGATGCGTCTTCACATGCCCAAGGACGGTATACGGGAGTTTTCATGCCCCCTATCAAGTGTGCTGTCCAAGGACAAATTTAGAGAAGTCATTGCCTTTCAAGGCGTGACTGCGTACAACAAAAAACTGGATAATCTTATGGCATATGTAACACGTTGGGTAGGTGAACTACAGCAGTTGTCGGAGGCAGAAAAGGCACGACAACAATTTGGTTGGTGTGAAGATGACACCAAGTTTGTCGTTGGCAATCGTGAGATTACGGCGGCGGGTGTGAACTACAGCCCATCATCTGCGGCAACCGCAGAACTGGCAACCCTCTACACCAAGAAGGGCACTATCCATGAATGGGCCAAGGTTGCCAACAACTATGCACGTTCGGGTAATGAAGTCCGCGCATTCACGTTGTTTGCAGGGTTTGGCTCGGCGTTGTTTAAATTCACCAAACTCAGCGGGTCGATCATTCACCTGACAAACAACGGCTCGGGTGTAGGCAAGTCCACCATTCAGTACATGGTCAACAGCATTTGGGGTCGCCCACTGGAGACCTTGATGAATCAGGAGGACAAGTACCTTGCCCGTATGCACCGCATATCGGTACTGGGGAACATACCGCCAACGATTGACGAGTTGACCAACATGGGTGACGAAGAAGTCAGCAACATGGCGTATGCGACTACGCACGGCAGGGGGCGCAACAGGATGCAGTCCCAGACCAATGCGGAACGAAGCAACCTACTGCGCTGGTCTTCCATTGCGATCACATCAGGCAACAAGAGTTTGTACGACCAGTTATTCAACCTCAAAGATTTCCCAGAAGGCGAGTTGATGCGGATACTGGAATTCAGCGTTGCCAAGATGGACAACATGTCCAAAGCTGAGTCGGACGAGGCGTTCAACGGCATCTACGATAACTACGGCGTGGCGGGTGAAGTGTTCATGCGGTACGTGATTGCCAACTTGCCAGAAGTCAAGAAGATGCTGGGCAAAATCCAGCGTAAGTTTGACAAGGCGGCGGGGCTGACACAGCGTGAGCGATTCTGGTCTGCAACAGCGGCATGTGCCATAACCGCTGGAGTCATCTCAAAGAAGTTGGGCCTCCATAACATTGATGTGGCAGCGGTGTATGAGTGGGCTGTGGCAACAATTGGCAGGATGCGTGTCGAAGTGCGACCGGGCGTAGCTGGCCCATTGGCACACCTTGGGTTGTTCTTGAATGAGCACAA
>Ga0181358_1001353_pt1 | contig 11179 bp, 18 predicted proteins | sample Fa13VDMM110SD_FD_130096 | JGI IMG/M metagenome (GOLD analysis project Ga0181358, IMG submission 130096) | Freshwater viral communities from Lake Michigan, USA - Fa13.VD.MM110.S.D | ecosystem: Environmental > Aquatic > Freshwater > Lake | place: USA: Michigan | collected 2013-09-24
ATTGTTGTCCCATTTTTACAAAACTCAAAATCGTGTCTTGTTTTATAACTTTTAAGGTGATACATTTCAGCACCTGAAGCCATACTATTCAATCTATCCAAAATAAATTTCTCGGATTTTTCATTTGGTTTCAAATACCTCCTATTGACCTCTTCTCGGATTACTTCTCGTATATGTTCTTTTAAAAAATTGTTTTCTTTCATTTCTTCTTTAGTTTCAACAGGTTTAACACTAATCCAACTAAATGATAGGTATTTAGGATATTTACTTCCGTGTATTGAATAAAATACTGATAAAAATATTTCTTTAAATTTTTCAAGCCAAGGGTCATCTATCCCAATCAAATCACCTAATTCATATTCATCGTAATCAGTACCAAATTCAGGTACTGGTTTATAATAATTATACTTATTCCATTGTGTTCCTATCCAATCAGCATCAACATAAATGTCACCAGTCATATATAAGTATTTCTGACCACCATTAAATCCAGCACGAGATATTTCAATACCTTTAAACCACCAAGGAAAATTTTGTGATAGTTTTTTATTTAAAACTTTATTGAATACTTTTAATTGCGGTTCATTTAAGTCGGTAGATTCTTCTGTTGTTTTATTCTCGTTTAATGATTCTTTTTTTTCATCGTACCAATACTTACCTTTAAGATATGAATCAATCGTTTCAGTTGAATTAGTTACCCCTCCTTTGAAGCTTGGGAAAAAATCACCCATTTGTGGTTTGATACGTCTGAAAATAGTATGAACATCATTTGAATATTCTCCACCAAATGATTTCTTCATTAAGAAAGTAACGTGACAATGTTTACCATAATCACTATTATAGATATCAACTACAACATCGTAGAAATTATCATTCTTAATTGTTTTACCCAATTTGGATTTAACAAAAGTTGATATAATTTTTTCTAACTTTGTTCTTTCACCTAAATTATAATCAGATATTTCTTCTTGTAATCCCATATTAGTAATAATGTATCTCCTCTCCATCAGGTCCTAATGTTTTAATATACACTTGTTCTATTGTCGCAGTATTTCGGTTTATATTTAAAAATTGAAGTAGGTATTTTAAATTCCCCTCATACAAATAATGTGGGTCAAATTCCTTATCATACATATTATCACTGGTTATTGTTGGGTCATTTAACTTTACTGTTAAATAAAGTTTATAAAAAGGAAAATCTTCGTCACCATCCCAATCAACATTAACATCAATCTTATCAATCATCGGATATATTTTTTTAATATAATCCGAATTAAATAATTTTTCAGCTCTTTCAGAAGTTAGTATCATATTATGATAAATACATTGTTATTCAATAGTTGTAGTTACATTTCATATAAATTCAATACTAAATGAAAACCCCACCGAGTAGCGAATTCAGTGGGGTTAATGTAGCCGAAACTACAGCGGTCCTAAGCCCGTTTCTTATATAATATCAACATTATTCTCGTATAATTCAATCACTATATCAAAAATTGAGTCAATCATATCATCATTTAAATTATGGTAAAATACTCCAAACTCTCCCTCAATATCATTTGATTCCCTATCCCAAACTGTGACTGAAACTTTATTAATACCCAAGTAAGTAATTTCTCTATATTCTTTTTGATTTGAATTATAATAAATTGGGTCAATTTCAAATTCAATTAAATTAATTCCATATCCGAAACTTTTAAAGAAATCCTGTATAAATTCTTGTTTAATTTTCCTTGTCAAATACTCATCACCAATGATTGACCATAACTTGGTATATGAAAAATTTGTCATATCTAAAGCGTACTTTAAACCATTTTTTTCAATTTGATTTATAAGATTTTCTTTTAATTTACTAACGTTCTCATTAACATTTGTTTTTTCAGGTGAAAACACAAAGTATACGTTGAAAAGCCCGTGTTTAGTATTTAAACCAAGTTTTGGTTCCAACATATCTTCTAATCTATGTTCAAGTGTGAAAATGTCAGCTCTCTCAAATAAGTCTTTAGGTAGTTGGTTATAAACTTGTATACCATAAAATATGTAAAAATCATTAGCATCATCATAATCACTGTTACTTTTTCTCATATACTTAATAAGTTCAGGTTTTAACCTAATAAAAACTCTACCTTGTAAGTCATCATCAACGACATCGATACTACTAACTCCATATACTGAATCCAAATAAGGATAATCTTTAATCAGTTTTTCCGTATCTTTTATAATGATTTTTTCAAGCCCTGAAAAGTTATCAGTCTTCACCTCTCGTGACTCCCTCAAAACTTTCCTGATTAATTCTTCCATATTCAATAAATATATCGTATCTTCGTATTCTATATGAACAACTCAACTACATACCAATACGAACAACGAATCAAGTACCTTGAGTCTCGTATCTCGGAGCTTGAGAATGAATTACATATGTCAAAGTGTACAGGACATCGTCAAATTAGAAAAGAATCTAATAACAAAGAGGATTTGTTGTTGGCACTTAAAGAACTTAAGTCTAAAAATAAAAAGACAAAAAAAGATAAAGAGACAATTGAAATTTTAGAAACAGTGTTGAAAGTTAAACTATAAATTATTTTTATTTGTTTCTATTTAAACCCACGTAAAACGTTTCATCACCACTGTTAACTGTAATGTTTTTACCACCCGTTAATACATTTTTGATATTGTCTTCAGGTAAGTCTAATGTAAAATCAGTCTGTTTTTTTTCAGTTGACGCTGAGGGTTTTAATTTTAATTTTAAAGTAATATTATTACCATTTTCTTTAGCACTCATCACATTTAATTCATCAATTCCAACACCACCAAATGGATTTACTTCAGACTTTCTTCTTATACCAAGAACTAAAACTTTACCGTTAACTGTTAGATTTAAATCATTATTTATTGTTATTATACCAAAATTAGTCATAATAGTTCCTTTGTTAGGTGTTACATATTTTGATGGGTCAGTATCAGATACGATAGGTAATGAGTCTTCATTAACCAATGGTCTAACATTACCCATTTCAGTTCCCAATAAATCATAAAACTTTTTTAAATATTCCATAGTCTTTTTTATATAAATATAATCACTTTACGGTTTTAACATCCATCCCGAAAGTTTCTTTAAACCATTCTTTAAACGTATCTTCCCATTTATCTTCCCCGAACATATTATCAAGTTCGTATGATTTATCCATTGCAACTTGTACTATTGGTGAGATTACTTTTAATTCATAATCTTCATCTTCCTCATAATAATTACTACCATACCAACTGAAGACAAAATCTTCATCCATATAGTTACCATAATAAAATTCAAATATATTTGGGTCCTCGTACTCATACCCATTTTCGTCATAAGCATATGGATGAGTATAATTAATTGAATCAGGTTGGAACAATGTGTCAAAATATGACATCATATAGTTCTTAAGTCTTTCGTGTTGAGTTTCAGTTATTATGTATTTCATATCATTGGTGAAATTGGTCCTCCACTGAATATATCTTCATCTTCAGGATATCCCATTGTTTTATTATAAGCTTTACGGGCTTGCTCATTTTTATAATCATTAACTATTGAAGGTATTGTACAAGGGTCAACCTTTCCACCGTTAAGACTTGATTCTTTACCTTTAAACATTACACCTCCACATTGTTGGTATAGTTTTTCTTGTTTTTCTTTGTTTAGTATTGATAAAACTTCATTTTTTGTTTTACCTGAATACATCCCAACATTAATTACAGTCTTTGGGTAGTTATTAATTTTTTTAATATTATTGTTAATTTCGTTAAATACTTGTGTTCTACATTTACCATTACGATAAATTTTATATTCCCTAAACTTTTTATTAACTTCAGGAGATTTACACACTTGAGTCGTAAACTCTTCTTTCAATATACGTTTGATTACATTATTTAACTCCATATCAATAAATATATCGTAATTTGTTTGATTTGAAAGGAATAATTTAGTACATTTGTAATGTAAAATATAAAAAACAAATACTATGTCAAAAGGTTCAATTAAAGGTCGCTACATCTGTAAGGTAGGATTTTACGATGTTTACGCAAAAGACAATCTAAAATCCACAAAAGATGAAAAAAAGAAATGGTCAATCGGTGAGGTAATCTCAACTGATTATAACATTTATCACTCCAAAAAAATGGTAGAAAAAGGACTCAAGTCAAAAGATTCTGCGGTCGATAAAGCTAAAGGACTTTTGGGAGTTAAATACCGAGAGGTGTACGGTCTGTGAGTATAGAAAGAAAAACCCCCAAAAGGGGTTTTTTTATTTCACATTGTTAGTATTTATTATAAAAACACATTATGAAAATTATTAAATTGACAGAATCAGATTTAAAAAAGATAGTTAAAAGAGTAATTAACGAACAAGGAATTCTTTCTGATTATCAAAATATTAAAAATTATTTAGACTCTTTAGGTGGGAAGATAAGTTCAACAGGTAACATAACCAAATACAAATTTAAAAATGCAGATGGACTTGGTGTCGTTGAACTACAAAATGATGAAGTAAATGTTTACCTTTTAAAAGGTGGTATTAAAGAACCTTTGGGTAATCCAAAGACTGTAGAAGCATTAGAGCGTATATTAGCCGCAGAAAATTAATGTCTGATAAGAGTTATAAACGTTTTGCACAAGTAATGTCAAAGTTCATCAAACCGATGGACATTGATGGTGTTATTATATACGATACAGGTAAGAAAGAAACTTTACGTGTATTCAACACTCTTGTTGAAGTTCCTGTTCTTTCAATTAAAAATCCTTTGGATTTACCATATTCTTATAATTCATTAGTCCCTTTAGTTGCCGAAAGATTAGAGTATTTAAATGACATATCAAGTTCTGATATAATTCCAGGTTATCTTTACAAATTTGTGGTATTTGATTTTATGACAGATAATGATTACTACATACCAGATAGAATAGTTAAAGAGTTTAAACATTGTCTTTTAACTACCGAACTTGAGACAAAATATAGAAATGAAAACAAACTCTATACAATTTACGGAAAATATGATATGTCAGACTATGATATGTTCTGGAATGATTCTGAAGTATTAATCGTAGATGTTGGACTTAAAGTTAATAAGATATGGTTTGAAGATTTAGAAACAGGAAAACATTACTTTATGGAACTAAACGATAATGATATGTTTGAGTTTATAAATGAAATTAAATTTGAAGATAGAGATATATTTTTAGACCCTGTATGGCAATCTTGTATTATTCCTAATATTGTAAATTATCCACCATTTTTTGATTCCAACTGGCAAATAGTGGAGTTTAATATTATCCCAATAATTTAACCTTTTAAAATAGGTGGATTCTTAAATGTTATAAAGTCACCATTTTTAGAAACTTCGTAATCACTATTCGAAAAGATATAATAGTTACCTTTTTGTGAAATGAACATAAGTCTATCAACAGTATTACCATATTTCTTCATACTGTATGTTGGAATTTCATAACCTTTTTCAGTCTCTCTCATCACACCGTTTAAAGGTTTGATTTGATAGTATAGGTCCTCGTTATTAATTTTTAAATCCCTTCCGTATCTTGTGTCTTCAATTGACCCAGGACAATACTCTGTGATACCTTCTTCACCAATATTATGTATCTTTAATAATAGTCTTACCGCCATCTGTTCTCTCTCAATACCACTAGTTAGTGTAGTAAGATTAAGTCTTTCCAATTCATCTAAATGAATTGATTCAGGTCCGAAATATTCATTTTGATTATTCTGAAGCCAGTCTAAAAATCCTTTGGTCTCTTTACTAAAATTGTTTGTAAAGTTCTGTAAGGTTACCCCATTTTCTTTCATATAAATTCTAAGTAAGTAACCAATAACCTTTGAGTTAGTGTTGAAGTAATTAAGGATTGACCAATTAGATATTAATGAGTTATTTACTCCGTATTTAATACCTTTAAAGTTAATTACACCTCTATTGGTTTTACACTTGTCATCTTTAACTGATTCACCGTACATAGGTTCACCATCTTCAGTCTTTAATTTACTATAAATGTTATCTAAAATAATATTAAGAACATATAAAAATTTACGTTCAGATTTAATTCCTGAAACAACATCAGTCATTGTCATTCCTTTCGACTCTCCTTGTTCTTGAGGGAAATACTTCTTGAAATCAGTAAATGACATATAAATTGATTTGTTTTTAGACAATTTCAATATGTCGTTACCATTTCTATCCCATTGGGGAATCTCATATTCTTGTCCGTCTTTAACTAAAGTAATAATAGGTATACAGTGACCTTGTTCGTCACATTCTAAATTTTTATTCTCATCATTCGTCAATTGTTTCGTACCATTTAAAAAAACATATTTGTTCCCTTTAAAACTTGTAATATCAAACTCATCAAAACTATATTTGTCGTATATTTCAGCATGAATACCTTCATTGAGAACATTTAAATGTTCTTTTAATATCTTACTTATTAGTTCTTTCATATAAATGTATTATTTTATTGGTATTTTAATAGTACCAATTAGTGCGAAATTAAGGTCTTTTTGAGGTCTCAAAGCTATCTCATATTGTTTACCTTTATATTGTCCCTTACCCACCAATCTATAGACAGGAAATTGATACCCATCTGCCTGTATTGGAAAAACTGAAACTGTAAAATTTGGGTTATTATTTATTTTGTCTATAAAAGTTTCAGGAGTCTCTATTTTACTTAGTCCAAGTGTTTGTGTATCACCTGTAAATTTAATTTCTTTATAGTCTTTTAAAATACTGGTATCATTTTCAGTTGGAGTATACTGCTCTTCAATATTATTTTTAGGTCTTAATACTTGCATCGCTTCAGGAAATTCCTTATTCAATACCTTTTCGTTTTTATTATCATATGGAATATCCTTTAAAACATATCTAATAGCATTTAACCCTGAAATCCTTTTATCGTTTGAATCTAATACAACCCAAGGATGATTAATTGTAGATGTTTTATCAAATAATCTTTCTTTGAACTCTGTGAATCTATCCCACAAATCCTGCATTTTAGCGTCATTAGGAGAGTACTTCCACTGTTTCAATGGGTTTGCCTGTCTCATATCAAAACGAGCCTTCTGTGTCTCTTTATCGATTGAAAACCATAGCTTAAATAAGTAATCACCATTTTCAACCAATGATTCTTCAAAGTCACCAACTTTATCCATAAAGTCTTCATATTCCCCTTCGGCACCATATCCCATAATAGGTTCCACTAAACCTCTATTGTACCAACTTCTATCAAAGAAATTAATCATACCAGGTTTAATTTTGTTACTATATCTACCAAACCAATCTTGTCTTTCTTCAGGTGTTGGAATACCTAAAGCAATAATATTAAAATATCTTGGGTTTAAATTCTCTGTGAACTTTTTAATTGTCGACCCTTTACCTGCCGAGTCTCTACCTTCAAAAACAATGATTACAGTTTTACCTGTTTCATTTAACCAATTTTGTAATTTCAATAACTCAACCTGTAAGTAGTATAACTCTTCTTTATAAACATTTTTAGGTAGGTTTGACGGTTCCTCTAATTCAAATGATGGAATATCATCAATTTCAGGTTCGTCAGTATGTATTTGGTGTTCACGAGTCTTTAAAGATTTTAAAAGTTGTCTAAGGAATTCAAGAACATTTTCAACCTCGTCACCTTTTAATTTAAGAGTTTTAATAATCCCTCTCTCAAGTAAATTGAAATCAATCATTTGGTCTTTAGAGTAGTCAACAATTTTATTAAAACTCTTTTGAATCTGAGCACTATAAACGTTATGTGATTTTAATAAATCAATAATCTTGTTTATATGTGATTCACTTTTACCTTTATCACTATCCTCAAACAGAAAACTGTCAGATTTTAAACCTAATATCGAATGTATTTTTTTAACTTCATTTAATAACTTACTCATACCAAATAAATATTATCTTAATAAAATAAAAACTTTATTATCAAATAAAAAATAGTTGAGAGAATTACGTTCCAAAAAAAGGTATTAATCTCTTCAGATGGTTCTGGCTTATCTTTCTTAAAGAATAATAAAACCATTCTAATTATAACAACATAAAAAATAATGGTTAGAAATTCATTTAACATTATTCTTTCGGTTTAAATGATTTAGATAATTGAAACAAATCTAATTGACCTAAAAATCTATGGGTTAAATTAATTTCATTTAATTTATTTATCTCACCGTAAACTCTTTCCCCTGTAAATTCTTTAAGTAACGTATCTTTTAGTTTACCGTTGTCATATGATTGAAAACTATCCAACGGGGTTTCAACCAATTGATAATATTGGATAGTCGGATAACCGTTCAATATAACTTCTCTTGTTTGATATTCCCCTTCAGACATATTGATAAACCAATTCTTACTTTCCTCAACAGGAGGATTTTTAATGGTAACACTATTACCAAGACCATCATTAATTCTAAATCTTATATCATCAGTTATTCTATCAACCGAATACTTTCTTAATATATCAACATAGTTTAATGTCATTGGAATAGATAAACCGAATGAAGTTATAATATCACTGTTGAATTTATTAATTGCTAAATCGCCACCACTCATAATAAATTCACACACAATCTTTTGCACAGGTTTACCTTTCTCATCATAATGATACACATCAGTAAAACAATAGACACCATTTGGACTGTTCGAGAAATCATCCTCCATACTGAAAACAAATGTTTGTGGTACTGGGTATTGTAAACCTTCGTGTTCAAATTTAATTATATTTTTAGTGTCCAACGAACCGTTTAAAATACTCACACTATTTTGAACATCCACTTCAAAAATACCTCTCTTTCTAAAGAATGTTCTTAACTTATCTTTAAGAAATTCTATCACTTCATAATTTTCCATTATACCATTTGTAATAAATTTTTATTTTGTTCCCTGTGGTCAACATATACTTTCATAAAATGAATTTTTTTACTTGAAAATATATTAGATAAACTAACTATTTCCTCATACAAATTATCAATTATTTCATAACGATGAAAGTAAACTTCAAATGGGAACATCTTCATTGCGAAGATTAATCTGAAATAGTTATCATTCATAAACTCAAGACAAACACATTGGATGGGTAAATTAAATTTATCCATTGTTTTATTCTTAATGTGTTTTAAAAATAATATGTCTTGAGGTTTTAAATCATCAATCATTTGTTTGTTTTTCCTCCATTGAGAGGAGTCCTCTTCCATACTTATCTAATCGGTCATAGTATCTTTCTTTAACATGCTGGTAAATAGGAATTGCTTTACCGTCACCATCTATCCTTACAAACGTTATAAAGGTTTGAGTTACCGCCTCTTGTTTACCAGTATGGACATTATGTTTTCTAACTTCAATATATAATTTGATTGATGTTGTTCCAAACTTCTCAACCTTACCATAAATTTTTAGTAAACTCCCAACTTTAACAGGACTTTTGAAAATCAACTCATCAATTTTGATTGTCACAATTCTTTCTGTGTCACATATCTGAGCGGCATACGATGCTGCCGAATCATCAATTAGAGACATCAAAGTTCCTCCAAAAATGTTCCCGTGAACACCCTCGTCAGATTTTTTCATTATTGTTGTCGTAATTAATTCCATCACACGTTAGCCATTTTAAAATTCATCTCAACCAAGTTAACGGTTTCAGAAATTGATTTCATAATCAAATATGGATTGGCGTTTGACGCAGGTCTTCTATCTTCAATATAACCCTTCCAATTATTCTTTTCAGTTGTTTGTGGAACTCTAATTGATGCTCCTCTATCAGAAACTCCCCAACTAAATTTGTCAATTGATTGTGTCTCGTGTTTACCTGTCAATCTCATTTGATTATCTGAACCATAATTCTCAATATGTTTTGAATGGTTTTGTTCCATTGCAAAGAACAACATATCAAAGTATGGTTTACCTCCAACTTCTCTCATATACTTTGTTGAAAAGTTTGCGTGTAGTCCCGAACCATTCCAATCTCCGTGAAGTGGCTTTGGATGGTACTCAACTCTTACACTATATGATTCAACAAGTCGTTGTAGTAAAAAACGACAGAATATCAATTGGTCACAAGAGTCCAATGTCCCTTTACCCATCACTTGGAACTCCCATTGTCCAAGAGCAACTTCAGCATTAATACCTGTAACGTTAAGTCCCGCAGATAAACAAATATCCAAATGGTGTTCAACGATATTACGTCCTGAAACATTCTCGGTCCCAATACCACAATAGTATTCACCTTGTGGTTTCATATTACCTTTGGTGTGTCCCAATGGTAGTTCACCACTATAAATAAAATACTCTTGTTCAAACCCAACCCACATATTAGAGTCATCTTTTAATTGTGACCTGTGGTTTGATGAATGTGGAGTTAAATCAGAATTCAATACCTCACAAAGTACCAAATATGAATTTTTCCTTTGTGGGTCTTTTATCATCTTAACAGGTTGTAACATACAATCAGAATATTTGCCTTCCGCTTGTTTGGTCGATGACCCATCAAAACTCCAAATAGGTAAATCCTCCAAAGTAGGTTCACTTTCAGTTTGAATTACCTTTGTTTTACTTCTTAAATTTGGTTCAGGGTTATAACCATCTAACCAAATGTATTCAAATTTATATATCATATCATTAATCAATTTCGTAGTTTTCTACATCCAAGTCAGTGTATGCCTTTGACACAGCATCAACCCAAGATAATCTCATAGTAGTTTTTAGTTCTTTAGCCTTATCCAAAACTTCAGTACCCAAACCTTTATTGTGAGCCTCCCATAACAATTCTTCAACTATTTTTTCGTTGCTCATATTAATCGTTATAAATGTCTAAAATGTATTTTTTTTTATTCTTTTTCTTTGGGGTCTCGTACTTGTAGTCACTAGCAATCACGAATGAAATCCAATATCTAACCCATATTAAATCAACACCAAAACTATATGTCGTACTTTTTAATTTCTCACCTGTTTTTTTACTATTATAGAAAACACCGCTTAAATGTTTTGATGAGAAGAATCCGAGATGACGATAGCTATTATGTTGCATTGATTCGTCAGTCCAAACAGATTTTAAATAAGAGTTTACTTCATTGTTCCTGATATTAAAGTTAAAGATTTTCATAGTGAAATGATAACATACTTAACCAAGTTATTCAATGATTGTTGA
>Ga0181358_1001354_pt1 | contig 11178 bp, 12 predicted proteins | sample Fa13VDMM110SD_FD_130096 | JGI IMG/M metagenome (GOLD analysis project Ga0181358, IMG submission 130096) | Freshwater viral communities from Lake Michigan, USA - Fa13.VD.MM110.S.D | ecosystem: Environmental > Aquatic > Freshwater > Lake | place: USA: Michigan | collected 2013-09-24
AATATTTTCCTGGATCAACAGCAGCTTGACTTACATCAGTGGTCATTCTGGTTCCTGCATCTTGAGCCACACGGTCAGCTGCTATGCCGCCGTCAGGCCCAAGGCGGCCAGCACCTTGTTGTTTTAAATTGGTTGTAGCGTCAAGACTGTATGGACTGTTGTTTGGATTATACTGACCAGTATAGCCAGTGGTGTCAGTGGTGTCATAGTTTGGATCAAACCGTGCAAAATTAGCAGGATCTGGAGTGCTATAACTCATTCTATTCAAGTCAGCAATATCGGCCGGATCAGGAAGTTTGATAGTTTGTCCTAGTTTTATGATGTTAGGGTTGCCATCAGCACTGAAAAATACTTCATTGCCAGGAAGACGCCTGAACGCTTCTGGATTAATTTTTTTATTTGCCAAAATATCAGTCAATGTGTCGCCTGGCTTGACCTTGTAGTCTACAGCATTGCTTACAATATTATCAAATCTTGATGGCACCGCATCTGTGGCACCGGTTATGGCTGCGGAACCTTGACCACCAGCTGCTGCATCGCCTGGCAAAATGTTGTATGTGGGTTGTCCAAAATCTCCAGTTTGTCCAGTTGCTTGAGTAGTAAAGTCTACACCGTCTACACCGTCTACACTGGCTGATGGGTCTGTCCCAAACATACCAGCAATTTTTTGTCCTGCCCAGGCTGTTGCGGCTGCGGCACCGGCCTTGAGTGCAATATCTGAAAACTTCTCACCTTTGATGGCTGAATCTAAACCAATGACCAAGGCAGCTACAGCTGGCAAACCAGCGCCGCCTGTGGCCAAGCCAGTGATACCAATCAAGGCTGCTTTGGCCAAGCCAGCTGTTTTAGGATACTGTTTGGCCAACATGCGATACTTCTTGATCGCCTGCATCACTTGTCCTTTTTGTCCACCGGTCAGGTCAGCCAAAGCATCGGTGGCTTGGTCATAGGCCACATCAACAGCAGAAACAGGAACTGAATTTTGTATGCCGCTCCAGACGCCTTTTAGAGCATTAGCTACACCGCTGGCAAAATCCATGGTGGTATCTTTGCCACGACCCAGCATGGTACGGTTGGCACCAGTGGCCTTGTCAGTCATGCCCGCTTCAGCATCAGCAAACACTTGCAAAATTTCTTTCTCGCTCATGCGGCGTTCAGCAATATAACGTCCTATCCGTTTGAAGTTACGGTAGACAGGATCTTCCATGAGCATGCTTTCAGACAACAGTTTCCCTTGACGTTTGGGTGTTGTTATTTTTTTAGTGTAAAGTTGGTCAATAATCATATCATCGCTCTTCTATGTAATCTTGATCAAGGTTTTGTGCTTGATTGGCCTTGCGTTTCTGAAACAACTTGACTGCAATATCTGCGTCATCTATGTTGCGGAATCGGGTTGGCAACTTGCGGCCGCCACGACGGAGCTCAAAACCACGAGTTTGATCTCCATATGCCTCAAGTGCAATTCCATCTTCCATGGCATAACTTTTCACAGCTGATTCAGGCAATTGTGGATCCTGCATGGGCGGCGGCGGAGTTTCAACTCCTAGCTCTTGCTGAGTGGGATCTTCGTCTAGTTCGTAGTTTTCTTCTGCTTGACGTTTTTGCACAGCATCAACAGCTTTTAGTTTGAGAGCACGATCAACATGTTGTTTCTTTTCTAGTTTGTCCAACGGTGAGTCGTCTCGATCACGGCGGCCGTCATCGGACATTTTCTTTGCCAGCTGATCAAGATAGTGGGTGAGGTCTTTTTTGACTCGGCTGACCATGTCTTCTTCAATCTCACCCATGGCTTCTTCGAGTGCATTTTGTTTTGGCTCAACACTGTCTCCTACCAACTCCCCTTTCATGGGATGTTCAGGATCTGTTTTGCTTTTGAGCACTGTGCTGATGTCTCTGGGCTTGAACAAGGCCGGCAGTTGGTGAACTGATTTTTGTTGGGGATTTAGTCCGTGCTTGACACTGACCGAAGTGATCTTGCCTTCCAGCACAGCCATACGCTCTAGAATAGTCTTGATGTCGTTGCTCATGCTCTGGTATCTCTCAAATAACTACGCAATTGCCAATGATATTTTCCATGTTGGCTTAGACGTCCTGCCACAAAGTCAGCAATGCCCTGTTGGTTTTCTTGTTCTGCTTCAGCAAAACATCGGTTCAACAGATCAATCATTTGTTGATTGTTGGCCAACAGTTCTTCAATCATGAGTCGAGCACGTGGTATTTTGGTCTGCCCAGAAATTTGTGTGAGCTCGTTGAAACGTTCAAAACTTCCAGGTGCATACTCGTCAAGATATCTCACGTACTCTGCAATAGGATCTATGGCTGAATAGGCATCTTCGTAGATGTTTTGAAAAAACTCATGCAGTTCACCAAAGTCAGGACCTTCCACATTCCAGTGAAACTGATGAGCTTTGAGATAATAAGCAAAGTTACTTGCCAGGAGTGTTTTTAAAGCGTCCGCTAACATTTTTGTTCCTTTTGTATTCCTTGGGCGTGTTAGGCGTAGGATCGTTGGTGTATTTACCACTTAATAGTGATCCACCCATTCTTGTTTGTGTGCCCATGGCCATACTGACAGGAGCAACACTGCCTGCTGATGTGGCACCTGCCGAAGCGTTTTCCATTATTTCATAAGCCCGCATGCCAAACCTCCAATGTGCCTTGTTTATCAACTATACGTCCTGGACCGTGTTCTACTCGCATGTTGCGAATTTTTAGACTTGCATTATTATTGTATCCGTCCACTAGCTCGTAGCGAATAGTGTATTTGCCTGGCGCAGCATTGATCTGCAACATTTCTTCAAGATACATGTCTGACCAAAGCCAGGTGCGTTCTGCAAACAACTCGTTGTTGACATATGCACGGTATCGCGCCGGCGTGTCTCCACACCTGCAGTATATGTCACTTAACACAGTTATAAACTCTGGCTTCATAAGAATATTTAGCAAAATGTATGCCTATAAATATTTGCATGTTGCAGAAATTAGAACAGCTGAAATCCATTCACATAGAGCTTACAACCAGGTGTAACGCAAGATGTCCCATGTGTGTGCGCAATTATCGTGGTCATGATTATAATTCAGGATACCCCACCTGCGAACTAACCTTGGCTGACATTGAGAAAATGTTCACAGCCAAAGTGTTGTCTCAGCTGCAAGGCTGTACAGCCAACTTCAATGGCAATGTTGGAGACTTTAGCAATGCCCGGGACGGAGTTGAAATTGTTAAATTCTTCATTGACCACGACATCAAAGTAACAATCAACACCAATGGCAGCACAAGAAGCACAGATTGGTGGAGTAGGTTGGCCATGCCAGGAGTCAGCATTGGCTTTGCACTAGACGGACTAGCTGACACACATCATTTGTATCGTCAAGACACAGACTGGCAAAAAATTATTGACAATGCCAGTGCATACATTGCAGCAGGCGGCCATGCAGTGTGGAGATTTGTGCCATTTGACCATAATCGTCATCAGGAACAAGCCTGCAAGGACCTGAGTCGTGAGTTGAAATTCAAAAGGTTTGAAAATATCTATGACGGTCGTGATCGTGGTCCTGTTTACAAACGAGATGGGGAGTTTTCGCATTGGCTAGGACCTGCGGAAAAATCAGCTCCTCCTATCAAAGACATGCTACAAAGTCATGTGACCTGGTTCCGGGCCGAAACGATTGATGTTCCAAAAGACACTGCTGATATCACGTACAATTGCCAACACAAGCGAGCACAAGAAATTTACATTGCAGCCGATGGCACAGTTTATCCTTGTTGTTATTTGGGATTTTATCCAGGACAAATGACACATCCGGGCAACGAACAGTTGTTGCCACTGGTACATGAAAACAATGCACTAGAATATGGACTGGAGCATGGCATGGCCTGGTTTGATCAGGTGGAAGCAACCTGGGCCAAGTCTAGCATACGAGAAGGTAGACTGTATCAGTGTGTGAACAGTTGTGGAGCAACCAAATGAACGTGGCACGAATATTGTTTCTTGCAAGATATCGTATTCCTCATGCGTGTGTGAGTTTGCAGTTTGATCACAACTTGGTGGGCATTGATTACACTGTGATTGCAAGCCCAGTTCCAAAACAAGAACTATGGGAGATATTCCATAATCACGGAATAGACACCAGCAGTTTTGAATACATTCCAGACTCAGTGGTCTATGAGCACTATCCAGAAGTAAACAACTGGGTCATACCCGGTGACTACCGAGGATGGTGGCTGCGGCAGCAGGCTATCAAGCTCGGCTTTCTAGATCATTTGAAAATTGACGTTATGTTGATGCAAGATCCAGACACTTTTTTGATTGAACCATACTGTTGTTACCAAGATGGGGTGTTGAACTTTCATGCACTGATGGACACAACACAGGGCAGCTACAACGGAGTGTTTGAAAGTATCACTGGCCTGCCACATCAAACACCACATTGTTTTGTTACAGAGTTTGTTCCTGTTAGACACACTGATTGGCAACAGTTGCGTGAACATCTAGCAGAAAGGTGGCCCAATAAGCACTGGTTGGACGCCATCATTGATGCAGTGCCAGGCATGCCCACAGTACCTCCCTGGGGCAACGGTAACATTATCAAATGGTTTTCAGAATACGAGTTTGTGGGCAACTGGGCAGTACATTGCGGTAATGTTTCTTTTCAACCACATCAGCGTTATGAATATAATACCCTAGACAAAATGACCAACTGGTTGCCTGAACACAATGCCATTGCTGATGCCATACCCGACCTTAGACTCAGTCTACAGATTGAAAATGGTCATGTGGTTAACTTTGATCACTACATGTCTCTTATAAAAACGCAATTGAAATGATTTTTCGATATCCTGTTTATAATCCGCACCGCAGTGTGCTGGATGCTGCAAAAGATTGGGGCATACACAATACCACTGAAGATTTAACAGTTGCGCTATCACAACCATATCGTGTGGCTGTGGTGCGTGTTATGTTCAACAACCCGTCTATCTACAACTACAATCCTGCCGAAGCTGCTCTTGACCTTGAACAATTTGATCTGGTGTTGATCAGCGACGCTGAATATATCAAATGTGCAGATACACTGGCCTGGATCAAGAGCTTGAACATAAAGAATTGGTTGCTGGCCAAAGGTGGTCAGGATCCGGGTGATCCTGTTGATGATCGAATTTTATATCGTCCGTTTTGGTTAGAGAGATTTTTGGACGTCAATCAGTACCAAGAAACTAGACAACCAAACAAACTATTTTTGTTTGACTGTCTTATGGGTGCCAGGCGTCCGCATAGGGATTATGCAATGATGGCCATGACTCAAAGTGGACTAGAGCAACGCAGTATTGTTAATTACAGAACTGGTTTTTTTGGGGACATAATTGATGGGCAGACTCGAGAGTTTGCAGCTATATTTCCCGAGACTAGACTAAACTGGCCATGGGTGAGCCCCAATCTTGATCCTGCCTGGGAAGTTGCCAGCACAGTAGACAATACTATTAGTTTCATATGTCCTGTGGAAATCTATCGTCGATGTCGTTACTCTATTGTGTCTGAAACACTGGGCACCGGCGATCAGTTTTTCTTCAGCGAAAAAACCATGAAGGTGTTGTTTAATCAGCGAGTGTTTGTCATGTTTGGCAATGCATTTTTCCTGCAACGACTAAGAGCCCTGGGATTTGAAACGTTTGGCAATGTTATTGACGAAACTTACGATCATAACGTCATTGACTGTGAGCGTTTTAAACTGGCAATGCAGCAGGCACACTTGTTGAGCTGGGAAAATCCAGATCATGTTTACGAATTAGCAAAACCAATACTGGTCCATAATCATGACCACATGTATCAACTGCTACGTAACAACAAACAAAAAATGCACAGCATGCTAGAACAGTATGTTCCCACGCAACATCAATTAACCTAGCCCAAAATGAACTTGCATGTGATTGGCCCAATGATCAGCAATCACTGCTTGTCCTGCAGGTGAACTGTGATAGCCAGGATCTTCTCCGTCAAACGGATGATTCCCGCTGAGTGCTTGTACAGTGGTACTTGGGTCCAACTGAATATAATGATCTGGAATCAAGGGAGGAAATGCTTGTCGCCACTGAGAAGAATAGTCAGGATCAAACGGATACAACAAATTGGGTTGAACTACGAACTTGATACCTTCAAGATACATCATTAGAACGCCGTCTCTAATGATCCATTCATCTTGTTGTTTTTTCCAGTTGCTGTCGTAGATGCCATCAATGTAATGACGCACAGCATTTTGTGCTATTTTGCTGATCAAGCCCGACCGATAAGGATGATCAAAGTTTTCTGCCAAGGTGTAGATAGTTTCGCAGATCATGTTGTAGTTGTTGTTGCCGTAGTTGACATTGTTGATGCCATCCTCACGATCATAGCCGTTTTTGAGAGTGCAATCCTGCAGGTGCCGTTGGATCTCAGGATCCCATCCACCAGTGCTTTTTTTCCAATCAAAAGGAGCAGCAGTGGCTGGTATTTCCATTCTGTCCCAGAACGTGGGCGTGATGATGGCAAAGTCTGGCCGTTGTCTGCGTAATACATCAAACTGCACACGCACTCCTCCGTAGCTACAACCTTGTCGTGCTAGATTAACCAGTTCCCAGCCCAGTCGCCGGGCCAATACTTCGCTCCAGCTGGTGCCTGGCAATCGTTGACTTGTTGCAGAATAACTGCACCCTGCTACCATTAATTTCATGGGGCTATTTCCTTGTGTGGTTCTGTATAACTATTTTTGTGTTCTGTCAGATGAAAACTGGAAATGATCTCACCATGCAGTGGTAATTCAGTCAGACTATACGTTTCTGCTGGAATTGACCATGTGACTGTGCCTTGATTGTGCGGAGCAAACGTGATTAGGTTGTGATGATGTGCCACAGCATCATGCACCAGCTTATGATGTATGTGCCCATAGTCACCATGTTTGTCGTGCGTGAGCACTAGGTTATAGCCACGTGCCAGTTCCCAACATGCATGTTTTGCCTCTGCCTCATTCCAACGTGTGAATTGATTTTGTTCATTGTCATGCCAATGATCTTCAAATCCCAAAAACACACATTCAACACCTCGGCGGCGCCAAAATGCAGCAAGTTCTGCACCACGTGGGTCTTGTGATGTGTAGGTCAAGTACCCTATGGTCCAGTCCAGTTCTGGATGAGCATGGATATAACTGTATGCAAAGATCACACAGTCATCAGGATGAGCCACCAAACAAAGTGCTTTCATATTTGCCATGCTTGTGTTACTCCGTGATCAATCAAGAACATTTGATATTGTTGTTGTTGCTCAGGAGTCATTGCTGCCCAGGCAGCACGATGTATACTCACAGTGAGAGTGTTGGGTTTTTTCATTTCAGCAAACTTGCGATCCCATGCAGCAACTTCAGAATGACTCACATTGACTATGCCACCTATGTTGTTGTGTTGGCTGTATAATATGTCGAGACTGCCTGCACCTTTCACAATGTAGCCCGAATACAACATGAATTCTGTTACTAGGCCTTGGCTTTGAAACCAAGTGGGAAAATTTTGATGAGTGTATGCATACACATCTGCAATCATGGCACGGACCACATCATTGCATACAAAGAATGGCACACCGCCCGGACCTGCTTGTTTTTGCAAGTCAATGTTCCAGAGCCGGTTGACTATTTGTCGACAGGGTTCAAACACAGGAAACACGTCCAGTTGTCCTATTTGCAACTGTGCTGATTGATTGAACAATTTGTCCAGCGTGAGTTCTCGAACAAATATAGTTTTGGCATCTAGAATCATGCTGTAATGACCATAGCTGATGCTGGCAGTCAGCAGCTTGAGTGCTTGTTGACTGACCCATCCGTTGCTGTGCCATTGCGTAGAGAACACAGACCTAGGAGTAACAATCACACGATCGTGCAATTCGCCCCACCAACTTCCGTCAATCAACTGTGTGATATTGTCTTCGTCATTGACCACAACGTAGATGTTGCCTATGTCCAGTTGTTTGCAATAACGTGCAATACTTTGTGCTTGTGCTTGCAGAATCTTCAACTCGTCTCTAAATACCACAGTAATAACGTCAATCATTGTAATCCTTGCTGGCTATGTCAAACAAAAATACCACACGTTTTTGATCACTGGGATTTGCTGTTTCGTGATCAAGCCGATCATCAAATATTATAACTTCACCAGTGTGCCAGTGTCTACGATCTTGGCCCACACGAATCCAGGCTTGCCCATCCGTGTTGATTCCCAAATGCACTCTAAGATGATCTCCGGCATGACCGCCGTGTGCAGGAATAGCCGAGTTGGCACCCATTATACTAAACACACAATTGTCCACAATAGGTAATTCTTTAAGCAGCTGGCGCACTGTGGGAAAAAACCAAAGATACGGCCAATACTTTCGACCTTTGCCCAAGAATGGCACAAAATGCCAGCTACCCAAACTTTGTATTTTGTATTGGTTGTTGTTGATCCACAACCATCGAGGAAAACGATCAAATTCTCGCTGTAGTGCAGGAAGTGCTTGTTTGAGAATTTGAGAATAATGCCAAGCGTCGGCGTTGTAGAAACTTTGCATGTCTGTATGTATCAGACCTACAAATGTCAAGAAATTTTAGTTACGTTGCTGACCACACTGTCTGTGCCATACTGACCCTGCAACAAAAGTCTAGCCATGGCAGGTGATTTGGCAAAAACAGCCACGTCAATGCTGCTGCTATACATGGGATTTTTGACCTTGACACGGGCCATGTACACATCAAATCCTGGTGCCACACCTTCTTTTAGGCAAAACTCATGTGCTCTCATAGGCCAATCTTTCCTGGATACATTGGGCCAGACTCAACTCGTTCGCCACCATCAAAGTAGCTGATTTCCACTGGCAGTTCTTTCCGGCCCAGAGCAGCAGCAGCCATGATACGATGATTGCCTTCGTTGACCCAGGCACTGCCATCGTAAGCCACATTGATGAATGGCTTGTATTCTTCGTTAGTGTGTGCATGCAATGGTAGCTTGCCAGTGTCGTTCATTATTTTCATAATTGCAGCAAGATCTGCTTGACGAACATTTTGTTGTTCATTTCGCATGCCGGGTATGCGCTTTAGTAAGCCAACAGGAACTTCAACTTTTCTAACAGTGGCAGTGGTCTTGCCCATGTAGGGCAAACCATTACGATCGGGGCTTTTTTGTTTGGCATACGCAACAGCATCGTCGAGCCAGTCTTCATTGGGCACATCTACTCTGAGACTTTCCGTCATAGCCTGTTGACCAGTTATATTTTGAACAGCTTTTAAGTGTCCACTGCCGGTGACATAGACACCAGCTTTCCTTGTAGCAAGGTATTGATCTCTAACATCAACTGTGGCTGCTTTGGCTATTTTTCCTGCCCGGTTGGGATATTGTTCCCAATTGCTAGGCCACATCAAAGACTCGCCTGCTTTGAGAAATCTAGTGAGATTTTGCTGTGTGGCAGGTTGTTGGCTCATTTTTACAAAATCATACTTGCCTTCACTGGCCATTTGCAGAAACTTTTGCAGGGCTTGAGCTGTGTATCCTATTCCTTGGTACGAGTTGTCTTGGGCAGTAGTCAACAATCGGTTGAATATTGTATCTTTAGGGTCAACTCCAACTCGCTGAACTCTGTTGTTTTTATCTACATTGGCAAACAACACATACACCCATTTGGGATCATTGGGGCTGGCAGTTTTGGCAACTTCGTCATCCCAACTGCCAACATATCTGTCAATCTGTCCCTTTGTGTAACTGCGGTCTGTGCCGTTGCCCTCATACCAAGCACCGTGCTTGGCTGCTATAGCCTGAATTTGTTTTAATGTGTTAGGAGACAACTTCAAGGGCCGGCCGTGCCGTTGTCCAACTATTACGGTGTTGGGGTTTAGGAATATGGCGGAGTCTTTGCTGAAAGGATTCAACTTGTCAAGAAAGTCATCGGTTTTGTCACCCAGGTCTCCACCAATTTTAGCGGCCTTGTCTCCAAAAACACCACCGATGGTTGATCCTATCTTGCGGCCAATCTCGCCTTCCGCCACGCCTGACTTGGCGGGTGGATAATATTTTACATCCACTACTTTAGTGCCAGAACCATCACTGTTCATTCTGAAATTATATTCAATCCAATTGCCAGGATTGTGCCCAATAAAATAACTGATTACTTCAGGATCTCGTCTTATTTTTTCAGCCAATGAACCTAACACACTTATCATTCGTTCTTGTATCTCACTTTCACCCGGTTTGATCACCGCCTGTTTTCCTGAGTTGATTGTGTTCCAATTCTTTTGTGCAAATTCAGGATTGTACCACCGTTGAACCAAATTTGGGTTGGTCAATAACGGATCATTGAGATATTTTTGAACTCCTGGTCCAAGGTACTTCAACATTGCCTGTTTGCGGTCTTGAATCCTCAATGGATCGTTTTCATTGGGTTTTTGGTCGCTGACTAATCCAGCAATGTTTGTGATAATAACTGCTTCATCTATACCACCATCACCTTTTGAGAAACTATTAGGGTCAACTTGTATTTGGGTAACTGTGCCACCGGTACCTTGACCAGCGAGAGCCTGTTGAACGAAACTGGTTGCTTTTTTGCCATCAGGACTCATATAAGTTCCGATGTTGGCTGCTGATCCTTCTTTCCTTAGTATAGGGTAAGGTTTGCCTATGCTTGATTTTAATTGATTTAATCTTTCTTGTGAAAGTATTGGCTCACCTCTAAAAAATGTTACAGCGTTAGACATGGCTGCTTCTGTCGAGCCTTCCGCCACACCTTGTTGACCTTGTGCCACTGCTACATACGCAGGACCTACATAACCGTCGGGGTATCGGGCAAAGTGTTGTATTGTTCTATGCCAACCTTCCAATAGTTCATAACCTTTTGCGGTTTTTATTAGTAACACTGGTTCTTTACGCACACCACCTTGTTGTTGTGCTAATGCCGCTTGAGTTGCGTGTCTTTCTTTGTCTCGAGGCACATCTAAGCCCATATCACTGTTTCCACCAGCACGACCTACCAATCGTTGTTTAGTCATTGGCTCAAACATATCTATAGTAAACTGCATATTGGGAACAAGTTGCCATTTGGTGTTGGGTGTAAGTCCTGCCAACTTTAATTTTTCCATTATGCCATTTTTGAGATCTGTGTCTGGCAAATTGCTAAAGTCACCTTTGTTGGGTAC
>Ga0181358_1001358_pt1 | contig 11169 bp, 22 predicted proteins | sample Fa13VDMM110SD_FD_130096 | JGI IMG/M metagenome (GOLD analysis project Ga0181358, IMG submission 130096) | Freshwater viral communities from Lake Michigan, USA - Fa13.VD.MM110.S.D | ecosystem: Environmental > Aquatic > Freshwater > Lake | place: USA: Michigan | collected 2013-09-24
AATAACTGGAGTTGTGTTACAAGCAAAGAGAAATAGTGTTGCTAATAGTGTTAGATATTTCATGATTACTCCTTATGACTTGTTAGAAGCAGCAGCAGATCCAAAATAGAATCCAATGATACTCAATAGAATTTGACGATTTTCAGAAGTGAAGAGATAACCATTTATCTCAACAAAGAATTTTCTTGTTGATTCTGGAATCAAACCAAACAATCCTTCTGGAGTCTTTGCATCTACTTCCACAAAAGTAGGAATACCAAAGAATGGAAGTACGAATGGTGCTAGGAATGTTGCAAATAGAACCGATAGAACTATTATTTGTCTAACTACTCTGCCTACATCAAGTGGAACTCTCTGTGCTGCCTTGTCTTGGTTTTCAGTTGTTTGCTTATTAGCAGTCATCAACTGATTGAACATTTCCTTTTGATCTTGTGCCTTCTGAGCCATATAACGGAATAAGAATCCTGTCGCCCCACCACAAATCAATGATATTAATTCTGTTGAAATCATAACTTTCCTTTCTTCCTTTTTCTTCTAATAATTTTAGTAAGCAGAGGATCATATGACGCTATTCCTTGCGTCGGTGAAGGTGAAGCACCACCAACTACTCCTAATCCTGTCCCCGCAACTCCTTGAAAATCCTCATCAAGAACCACGGATAGTAACTTAATTGCTGCTTGTCTATTATTTTTTCTAGACAAGTTTTCTTCTGTGAATCCATGATATTCCAAGAACATTTTGGATTCTTCTTTTATTGCCTCTAAATCTTTACTAAGGGCTAAAGAACGAAGTCTGTTATAGATTATTGTATCGCCTGTTATGATATCAATAATTTTCTTAAGCAGATTCATCAATTTTTTACGAACTTGAATATTTGCACTTCTTGTCATTGAATATTTGATATCAAACATCAATTTTTGAGCCTGAACTGAACTTTCACCTGCAAGAAGTAATAATGTGTAAAATCTAAGTGGATAACGAAGAGCACCTTTGATGTATTCCCCTACTCTTTCAGATTCGATAGAATTGAAATTATCAACAGGTTTCATCAGTCTCCACTTCCTGTCTTTTTCTTATAGCATCTAACAACTGCTGCTGATGCATATGCAGATGGCCAAACTCTGAATCTTGATTTTACACTTGCTTTACATGCAGCATGTGCTTCTTTATTTCTTGGATTCCACTTTTCACAGATGTATTGATTCAGAGCACTTTGATAACTTTCTTTTAGTTTCTTTCTACCCTGACAATGTGCTTTTTGTGAAAATCCTTTTGGATTTTTGCAGTTTATTGATTTTTTATATTTCATTGTCCACTTTTCAACCAAGGATTCTTTCAACCCCTTTTGCTTACCGGGAGCATACTTACCCTCTGAAGCAGACCATGTTTTACCAGTTTTATGGCTGCTGAATTGCCGACCACCTCGGTGAGCCTTTTGTTTTAATCTAACTGCTCTCTTCTTTTCTGTTGAAGACATCTCACCCCATGTCTGTGGAGTGTCAGACGATACTCTCTTGGCAGGTCGGCACTTAACGCGTCCACGACCCTTATAAGAGCCACATTCGCTTCCGTCTTGTGCTTTCCACTTCTCTTTGAACCAGCGATCTAAACTTTCCTTGATGTCTTTTTTGTTCATATTTCTCTTAACCTATTAATTATTCTTCTATCCAATGGAATTGATACCAGATCGACATCTGGAATATTATCTGGCAATGTATTTAGGAAAACAACAAAAGTTTTTAAAAAAGGGTGCAAATCCCTCTCTATCCTGTTAAAAAGCAGTCTTGTAGCGGATATTGGATCAAAAATATTATAAAAAATAATTATATGGTTAAGTATCAATCGTTCACGCAGTTGCCCACTAGTCTTATATTTTCTCAATAATCTCTTGAGATACTTTATACGATTCATATCTTCTTGAAATTCAGATATGTTCTTGCACTGAGGATTGTTATACATCTTCATTGCATACATCATATAATTGTTATCATCAAGAGTGTCAAATTTCATAATAAACTACTTTTTAGTTTTTTTAGTATCTTTTTTCTTATCTTCTTTCGGTTTAAGATATGTATTCTTTATTCTCTTAAGGTCTTTGTACTTCAAACCTTTCTCCTTAACAATTCCATTTGCGAAGTGATTTGTTAATTCTTGAGTTTGGATCTCTTGCTGTTTCGGCAGAAGTTAATTTTGCTTTCATACCTTTCATTCTGCGACAGAAAGACAATCTTCTTTTTGCTTTCTTTGAACCCTTCTTGAGTTTACTTGGGTCTGTAGTTACCGCTGTTTGTAGTTTTGAACCTGGGTTTTCTCTGCGGTATGATGCAACACCCTTCTTGTTTAACCCACCTTCTGGGTTCTTTCCTTCGCTTCTTGTCCAAGCAGCACCTTCGGATACTGCCTTGATTGTGTCTCTTATTTGAGAAGCGCGAGCTGATAATGTACCTTCTTTGTCTATTTTAGCAATCTTACCCTTTTGTCTTTCGATGAACTTTTTTCTTTGCTCAGGAGTAAGAACACCTGCCTTGTGTCTACGAATTGTTGCTTTTGTGCTCTCTACAATTTTTTTAAAGTTAAAATAGTTCATGGTTATGCCTTTGGTAATGGTGGTAATCCTGCTAAAGAATTTCTTTTTGTTCTTGGTTCTGGATTTGGTTTAGACGCAGGATCTTTATTTTCTATTTTTTTTGTTAAATATTCTGTTGCACCAACATTTGCTTCTTTGATGTTATTGTTTCTGCTTCTATTGTAAGATCTTGATACTACTCTTACATTATGGTTACCATTTGAACCACCTTGTGATAATGCTCTCTTGTGATCTATATCTTTACCCTTAAGTAATCTTTGACCAACTTTGATCAATTGATCTCTTGATTTGTTTTTTGCTCTTTCACCCAATTTTCTTTTAGCAGCACGAACTGCTGCTCTTCTTCTTGCAGTCCATCTTTCACCGCGCTCTTTGATTGCCTTTGGTGACGATTGATGATTTCTATATTCTTTTGCGTAGTACTCTCTTGTTTTTTCTCTTGCAGTTCTTGGTCTTGCTTCAAGAATAGTTTCTTCTTTTACTGCTTTCTTTTTCTTCACAGGAGCAGGAGTAGGTTTGCGAAGTCTATTAAATAGACCCTTTACAGCCTTCTCGGGTGCTTCTGCAGGCATTATCTTTCTGAATGAACCATAATCACCTGAGGAGGCATGTCTTCTAGCAGCAGTTCCACTTACCTCTGCACCACTAACATCTATTCTTTGTTTTCCTGGTGATACAACTTCAAATGACTTGAAGTGTTTTGCATAAGGTGCCATTCTTTCTCTGAACTGATCAACACGATCTGCACCAACCACCATCTTTACATTCTGATAACCTTTATCCTTTAAATGTTCAATTGCATGAAAAGGACTTACAACTTTTGGGTGGTGTTGAACATTTGCGCCCGGAAAGAAAGCTTTCATTGCACCTACTTTTTCATGTGGATGTAATGGATTTTTCTCTCTTACTGATTTTACTTTATGGGTTGGTCCAGTACCAGATGTAAAAACAACATGATCGGAGCCAGTGTCTGCTGCTGTCTTCATAACATGGCTTATTATATGACCGTGACCAGCAGTTGGTGGTTGATTTCTACCAAAAGAAAAAACTACCGAAGTGTTTTTCGGTTTTACTGCTTCAGATAGTTTTCTAAAATCGTGGAAATTCATTCTGTTGTTTCAGTCTTTGTTTCTTCAACCTTTGCCGTTTCTTCTTTTTTCTTCTTTGCTGGTGCTGGTTTTTTTGCCACTTGTGGAAGTGGTGAGAAGTTTTCTTCTTTCTTTTCAACAACTGGTGTTGAAACAACTGGAGTTGACTTCTTTTCCTCATATTCTTTAATTTTAATAGCAAGATTTCCTGCCATAACTAGCACTGGTTTTGTAGTTTCATTTGCTTTCCAATACCATCTACCATTGTCTCTAATATAATAACCACCGTACAATTCTTTATATTGTGTCATTAATATAGATTTGTTCATTTTCCTTTTCCTTTCCCTTTTCCACAACCACAGCCACCTTTTTTGCCTTCTTTGCGGATCTGTTCTCTTTGTTCTCTCATGTTTGACATATTATGCTCCCTTTTCTTTATTTATTCTATATATTTTTTGTATAAATGATTCTGTCACTGGTTCTTGTTGTTCTTTTGGTTTTTTAGTATCCCACCTTTTGGGAAGTGTGAAGTTTTGTCTAGAGAAGTCCTCTCTATCTACCATCTTATAACCAACACCACTTCTCTTTTGCACAGCAACATACCCTTCTGGATGGGTTGGTCGCAACTCACCAGTGTCTGCATCCTCTATATGTGTTCCAAGACCTTTTGATCTTCTAAATTGATCAACTAGATGCAACTTTGCTCTTGCTAATCCATGATGTGCATTAAACAAAGAATCATAAGAATCGGCGTTTTGTTTCACATGATCCAAAACAGGTCTTGATCTTTCTTCGTGTCTTTGTTGCCCTGCTTTTGATTTCATCTTTGCTCTTTCTGCATCAAATCTAGTTTTTAGATAATCATGGAAACCAGCAGCAGATCCCTTCGGTACACCATTCTTAACATTGTAATTTGTATATGTTTTGAGATGAGCAACATAGTCTGGATTTCTAGAAACTTCATCCATCAAATCACCAGCATCTGGTAAATGTCTCATTGCATTTGATAGATGCTCTAAAGTTTTCATATGACCTTTTTCTGGCATATGCTCAGATTCACCATCGTGCATTCTTGCATTCTTGAAATAAACATCTGGATGACCTTGGAAATGCGAAAGGTCTGGATCAAATCTTGCTTTCATATTTGCAAGAGAATCGCCTTCATAACCAGTATGAACAACGATACCCAACTTTGATCTCATTATTTTGTTTGATTCATCAGAATCCATTGGTGAAGAATATGTAATTGTATTTGGTCTGAATGTTACATGTTCTTTATTACCAATTCTTCTCAATTGTAAATCTTCTGGAGTAAACATCAGATCACCCTGATATACACCTTTCATCTCGCCAAGTTTTGGTAAATGCTCCAAAGCAGCCTTTAGTTTTGCTTGCAGTTGTTCACTATCTGGATAATTTGCTTCAATATCTTCGTGTGAATAATTTACTTTTGGAGTTTTATTAAATGCGCCCTTTGTAGCAACAAAAAACATACCTGTCTCTGGATGTCTACCAAAAACAATTGCTGGTGCTCCATCATATTTTGTTGTAACAAAAAACTTGTTTCCACCTCTACCTGCTAGACCATGTGACAATCCATGTAAATAATCCATAGCAGTCTTAAATCCTCTACTACCATGATCGAAGATAGAATCTTCAAGATGTTCCATGTGAATATTTTTTCCACCTGCTGCTTCTTTTAAAAGTTGTAAAAGTTTTTGCTTCATATTACGCACCGGGAGGAGTTGCATCAGTTACTGAAATGGATTTATAATTTATTGGAATTTGTATTTTTTTATAAGCATTATTTCCAGCACCAGTATTAAATGTTGTATTGAATTGTAATGCAGATGTTGTATTATCAATATTTGTAATAGTTACTGTACTTAAAGCATTTCCTGAATTACTTGCAGAAAAAGATACAGTTCTCCATTGAATTTCTAATAAGTTTTCATGCTTATAGACATCGATGTATGTACCATTGAATACTTGAGAAGTTCCAACGCTGGATGGGAAATTTGATGTTCTCATCTTAATGCATAGACAAATAACCCTGCAACCTGAGTTATTGTCATTTTCCATATTTGAATTGGTAGAATAGTCATACCTGGGGAAACCTGTAAGTTACCACCAGATGTACCATCAATATTTGTAATTGCTATTTTATCTGTAATTGTTGCAGTTGCAGATGTATTTACAACTATTATTGCTCTATGTGATGGTAGTACATAATTGGTCAATGATGAACCATCTACCATTGTGGAAGCATTTGTTGTATAAAGTGAAGTTATTTTATCATAACTAGGGGGGTTGCTTGTTCGCATTCTTTACCTCAATTTGTTAATTGTACGAGATAAAGTTATTTATAATCCAGCCAACGCTCCCAAAGTTTATTCTTATGCTGATCTAGGAGGACGATATGGACGACATCCTTGCCAGGTGCTTGTGGCTGCCTCAATAACTTCATATTCGCTTCAGAAGGGGTTCTATTCCCTTTACGAAGGTTACAGGGGTGACAGGAAGCCACGAGATTTGTCCAACTATTGCCACCACCTCTGCTTTTTGGTAAAACATGGTCTACTGTGCTATTTTTTGAATTTAGTTTACAGGCACAATATTGACAAATACCATCATCTCTTTTGATAATATTCTTTTTTGTTAAACCAACTTTGCGAAATGGAATTCTTACATAATTAATTAACATAATAGCAGCGGGAAGTTCAAATACTCCACTGTTAGTTTTAATCGAATATGAATGACTGTAATTGTAAGGTTTTGTGGCTTTACCACTAAACAGTAAATTGATAGCCTTTTGCCAATCAATTACTGATATTACTTCCTCTGAAGCATTCAGAAGCAGAACATCTCGTGTCATAAAAAATCTCCATCACCTATTGTGCATTATCAGAAGTTTGGAATTTAACCATCTTTGGTGATGTTGGTGGTACAGCCTCGGCACTCGGTGTCATCTTACCGGGACTTGGATTTACCGTATTATCACGCATCACCTTGCCTGCAAATTTTATAAACCTTTGAGAGTATTGTGAAAATTCACCAGCATATTGATCAAAATCTTTATCGCCTTGTCTAAATGTATTTTCCCATTCTTTGAACCCTGAAATTATGAGATCCATAGAAAGTTCTTTAATTGGTACTTTATTCTGTTCAGCAACTCGATAAAGGCGATCACGAACCCAATTCATGAATTCTTGATCGTTTAATTGTAAAGTATTCATCATCATATTCCTCTTTCGTGCAATCGCTTGCACGGAATACTCTTTGACAAATACTTCTTCAAATAAAAGTTTTTTACTAGTAAATTTCATATTGGAATTATAACAGAAGACTAATTAAAGTCAAGGCATTTAAATTTTCTTTGCTAACATTCTACCTTGTGCGGTTGACAACATTTTCTTTAACAAATCTGCTGTTGACATTCCTACTTGTGTTGCACCAGGGGTTCTTCTACCAGAATACAATTGAGAAGCAGTTTGTGCTGTTCTTCCAACATCACGACCTTTAATAATTCCTGCTCTTCTTTCTAAATTTGCTAATTCTCTTGCTTGTTTTCTTGCATCACTCGTTGACACCATTTGTTCAGTGACTGATGTTGCATTTTCAATTTCTGATCTGAAATCTTTGAAATTCTTTGAAACATCTGGGGGAGTAATTTCATCCTTTGGTGCGTCATCTTGATCTTCAGCTGAAATTGTTTCTTTATCAACACCAACCATTGATGCCAATGTTTCTGGCTTTACACCCAATCCATGTGCTAGTCTGTGTACATTTTCCTTGTCAATGTCTCCACGCTCAATAGCAAATTTGAGGGTTTGTACTAATGCGTCAAACTCTTTGCCAGAGCCAATTGAACTTTGAACCTTATCTGTTTGTGGGTCTACTGTTCCCTTGTAGGTTTCTTTTGCTGCACTTGTTGTTGGGGTTTCTGGTTGTTTTGGTGTATTATATTCCATTTTTAGACTTCCTTTTATTTTATTTATATAACTTATTATTCTGAAACTAAAGGCATCCCTCTACGGATTAGCAGTTTTAATATATCAAGTTCTTCTTTTGTGTACTCTGCTTTACCCAATTCTAACTCAATTTCTGATATAATTTTATTAAGTTCTGACAATTTTGGTTCTAGATTACTCATATATGCTCCTTCTTTTAAACTTTACGAATGGAAAAATAGTATCACACAACCCTAACAATCTTTCATCTATCTTAGCCATGCTTTCTTTTGATGTTTCAAATATTATTTGTATTTCTTCTTGTTCACACACAGATATGTAATGTAAAAAATTGATACCTACTACACTAAGTATATCTATCGCACTTTTTAATTTAAAATTTTGATTCTTGAATATACTACCATTTACTTTGTAAGATACTAATGTCTGATTGTTTTGTTCTATGAATATCGTTTCTATTTTGTTATCATTCAAGTGTGTTGTGTAGATGTGATACACTTTGTCATTTGTTATTTCTTTAGTGATTACTGGGGATGGTAAATCAAATTCATCTGGACTTGCAAATTCTTCTATGAGTTTTTTCTTTTGTTTAAAGATTTCATCAATAGAAAGATTTTTGAGTATAAGTTCTTTTCTTCTTTTTAATTCACTAAAAATCATAAACAATCTCCATGATTATTTATGGAGAAATAAAAAACCCCGCCGAAGCGGGGTTTCTTATCGACAGATTGTTTTTAACAATCAGCGAGAACGACTAGCAGCCTTCTTTGAACGGCTACGCTTTGCAGCGACGACTGGCTCAGAACCTAGCCACACTAGATTGAGCAAACCATGAACAATGTTTACTAGACCAAGACCAACACACTCCAATCCATTAACAGTGCGAAGGGAGCCTGACTTAACGCGAGTCCAACAATTAGTAAAGTTTTGCATAAATTCTCCTAACTTGAATATGTGCTTACGCAGCACATGAATATGAAATCACTATAGCATAATCTACGAACTTGTCAAGTATTTATTATATTTAAATTGATCTTGTTACTTCAAGAATCTTTTGTATTTGAATTTGAATCTTTTCAACACGATTTGGCCACTTGATGAATTCTTTTTCTGGGTTCTTCATCAAGTTATTCAAAAGTGGAATTACAAGATTTTCGACTTTTAACAGTTTTTCTTTTGAAGTTGCTCGTTCTGCTGAAACACGCTCTTCAATCTCACCCAGGATGTTTTCAAAGGTGCTTCCTTGTTCGGAAACAGCAGTGGATAATTCATGCAATTCCATTGCTAATACTTTATCCATCTTTTGTTCAATTCGTGATAATGCAGAATTTACTGGTGCTAAATCAACATTAACTACAGCAGGTGCTGGTGTTGTTGAATTAGTAGACGCAACTTTTGCTGCAATTTGTAATTCTTCTTCTGTGCAGGCTATAAAGCCAAAGTCATTTTCTTCTGTCATTTGTTATCTCGGTTGGAGTGCTAGTTGAACTTGTATTGAGTTACGCATCTTAAGCATTTGGTGTTCAACAAATACAGGTTCTACATTTTCTGCTTTTTCCAAACTACACCATTGAGTTAATAGGAAACCAGTCAATATGTTCTTTGTATAAATTGGTAAAACTGAAAATGCTTCGATGTTTCTACTTTCGAAGAATTGTTTGAAGTAACTATCTTTCAAATCAACTGTGAAATGAATAGTTGCTTTGTTTTCTAAAACTAAATTTAGAAGAGGAACAAATAATGAACAAAGAACTCCATGCATTCTATTTGCACAAGAGTCTATACTTCTTTGTAATGATTCGTGTGTTACCGAAAACTTACGCATAGAAACACCATCCATAAAGTATTCACCATTATGGAGTTGTATTATTTGTGTGCGTGCAGAGTCCGTAACAAGTCGTAATTCTGTTAAAAGTTCATTTATTTCACTATGAACTTGTGTAAAGGAGAAATCTCTATGTTTTTTGTATTTTTTAACATACTTCCAAGTTGCAACACCTAATGCAACAAGTATGGCAGAGTAAATCGACCAGTTCTCAAACACCTTAATAAAGTCTTCGTGAAGACTAAAAGAACCATTCCCCATGCTATTATTTATACAAAAATTATTCTTTACTGCCTGGGGTTGATTTCAAATAATCATAGACAGAACCAATATAATCATCTGCTACGGTTATTTTTGATTGTACCCATGCTTCCAATTGTGTCTCTGGCTTCATCATTTTTAAAATTTCTGTTGCTTTTTCAACAATTGTCTTGCATTGAGAGATAACCATCTCACCTTCCATATCCTCCAGTGGGATGTGCTCTACGATTGGTTCTGGTTGTGGATTAGGACTACTTGCCATTATATCTTTATAATTTGATGGTATGAAACGCATGGTATTTCTCCTATACCGTATGTATAAATACACTATATGGCAGAGAAAAATTTAGGACAAATATACGAAGATGCTTCCTTTAATTATTTAAAGAAGATGAACCTAGTTACAGGAGAAGCCGCTGGTGCATCTTCAAAAATACCAGATTTAACCATTAAATTAGGAAAAGGAAAAGATACCGCAGGAATGGAATTAAAAACTACACCAACTGCTGCTGGTGGTTTAGTTATGAAATATGTTGATGGAGCATGGGAACTTGGTGCTACTGGTGGAAAAGACGAAAAAGAATTCTTGGCAGGACTAGCAAAAAAATATGGTGTTCTAAAAATTGCAAATAACAAACGATCTGCTTGGGGGAAAAATGTTCCACATTTACAATATGATGGTGACAAAAAAATTTATGTTCCAAAGATGACAAGCCGACAAGCATATGACAAAGATATAAAACAATATGGTGGACAATCAGAAATTCATATAGATGTTGAAAGTAGAGTTATTGCTTCATATTATAATTCAAAAGATACTTATTATATGAATGTTGGTTCTCATGGAATTTATCTTTTAGGAAATACTGATCCGTTAGACCTGAATGGAAGATTAAAAAAACTAGGTGCAAGTTTGATACCTAATTTTAATTTTCCAGTGTTCATCCGTTGTCGTTGTCAAGCAAAAGGTGGCGGCGATTATAATTTTAACATGGTTCAAACTATGAAAGCAGGTAAAGTATCGCCTTACAACTTCTTACCTATGAATGGTGCAGGAACAATAAATATTAGAGAAGCAAATTCAAAAGTAAATGAAGAACTTTTAAAAGCATTTAGAATGTGAGAATACTATGGCAAAGAATAGAAAAACAGGAAAGTTTGCAAAGGGCGGATACAAAAATAGAAAGCGACCAGAAGGTGTTTCGCGTTCTGGTTTGCCAAAAATGTATCCAGCAGATATTGATGTTAAGTTAAGAGTTACTAAAGTTAGTTAAAGACCGTAACGATCTTTCATCATCTTTGCAGCCTTGGTTCCCTTCATTGAAGGACCACCAATAACCTTATTCATTACATCTTTGAACCCACCTTTTGCAGGACCATCAACCCGCATGTTCGGATCCATAGCAACATTTGGTGCAGTTAAACATTCCTGCTTAA
>Ga0181358_1001361_pt1 | contig 11166 bp, 17 predicted proteins | sample Fa13VDMM110SD_FD_130096 | JGI IMG/M metagenome (GOLD analysis project Ga0181358, IMG submission 130096) | Freshwater viral communities from Lake Michigan, USA - Fa13.VD.MM110.S.D | ecosystem: Environmental > Aquatic > Freshwater > Lake | place: USA: Michigan | collected 2013-09-24
GAATGAAAAAAATATTCAACGTACCAAATGCAATAATTCTATTACTGATATTAATAGTAATTATAGAATTCATAAACCCAAAAGGTATAATGCCGAACAGAACAACAGTAAAGGTAGATTCAATACCTTACGCTGTTCATGATACGGTATCAGTTGATTCACTGGTTGAGGTTCAAGTGGAAGTTGAGGTACCCGTACCATATGAAGTTGAGAAAAGGGTTGAGGTTCCTATTATACAACCGGTTGATACTATGGAAATATTAAAAGTACATTTTGCTAAGGTACAATACAAAGAAATATTAATATTACCAAATAATCAAGGAACGGTTACACTTATAGATACCATATCTAAGAATAGTATCGTTAATAGAAAGTTCATTGCAGATGTTAAACGTATGATTGTTAAAGATACTGTCTACACACAAATACCAAGAAAAACTGAGGCTTATTTAGGTATTGATGCTAAATTTGATAAACCTAATCTTGTGAATATTATAGGTGTGAGCATGTTATTTAAAAATAAAGATGATAATCACATGTATAAATTGGGTGTGGGAGTTACAAATAGAGTAGATGATCAAGGAACTACCGGCAGTTTAACACCTTTTATTGGGGGCGGAGTTTATTGGAAGTTAAAGTTTAAAAGAAACTAAGTTTGATATGAAAACATTCATATTATTTATTTTTGGTATGTTTGAAGACCACGAAGATATCGAATATTTTTGTAATGAGATATTAGGTGAGGCACCAACAATTAATTCTGTAAGGTATGTTATAGAGAACTCTCAAAACATCATCGTTATATTTGATTCAGAAACAGATTACAAGACTCTTTCACAAGATTTATATACATTGTTAATGAATGACAATGTTAAATTTTACTTTATATTCGATAGGGATAGTTTAGTTACCGCTCACTTACCACAAGAGGTAAAAGATTTCATTTTTAAACCAAGCGGTACATCTACGATGATTAGGGTAGATTATGATAAGAACCCAAGCCCAAGTATGGATTTAGATGAATTATTAGATAAAATCGAACAAATGGGGATTGAGAGTCTTACTATAGAGGAAAAAAACTTCCTTGACAATTTTGCCAAGTAAAAAAAATTACTTATCTTTATCCTACTATCACGTCACTATTAAATTATTCATTTTATGAAGAAATCCATCATCACCAACACTGAGGAAATTCAACAGTACATCAAAGACATTCGTAAAATTTCTGTCATTTCTCACGAAAGACAAGAGGAAATTTTTACTTTGTTAAATGATAAAAAAATTAGCAAAGAGATAAAATCAAAATTACATGAGGAATTAATTCTTGGTAATTTAAGATTCGTTATATCTGTTGCAAAAATGTATCAAAACCAAGGGATGGATATTATGGATTTAATATCTGAAGGTAATATTGGTTTAATGAAGGCAGCTGAAAGATTTGACCCAACAAGTGGATTAAAATTTATTTCATATGCGGTGTGGTGGGTTAGACAATCTATTATGGCATCATTAAATGAAAATGCAAGAACTATTAGACTCCCATCAAATTTAATTCAAGAGGCACAAAAGGCAAAGAAACATGAAGTGAGTGACGAAGATAATTTTTTCATAGGTGGTGATATTGAAGAAAAACCAATCTCAACTAATCTACCATATTGTGTTGGTCTATATAAAACAATCAATGATGAGGGAGACCAATTAATTGATATGATTCCAAATAAAGAAGCCGAAAGTCCTGATGCAATTCTTAATTCTCCCGAAGAAATAAAGAAAAAAGTTGCATTAATGTTAAACGTTTTAGATGAGAGAGAAAAGATAATTATTGAAAAATACTATGGATTGACAGGTATTGAATGTAATCTTGATGATTTGGGTGAAGAGTTTGGATGTACAAAAGAACGTATTAGACAATTACGTGATAAGGCAATAAAGAAGTTAAGAAACGAGAGTTTCGGACTACTAAACTATTTATAAAAAATAACATTATGAAAAAGTTAATCGAATTAATAAAAACATATAAACTACAGATACTGATTTTTTTAACAGTCATTTTCTTTTTTCGCTCTTGTAGTAATTCAAGTAGAGTGACTAAGTTAGAAAAAATTGAAAAACAAAATGTATCCATAATTGATAGTCTTAAAATTAGACATAAAAATGAAAAAATAGCAATTCACAGTTTTTATGATAATTGGATTACACAAAAAGATAGAGGACCTCAGTTAATGGAACTACATTTTATTGTTAAAGAAAACCTAAAAAAAGAACAAGAATCTAAATGAAACATTGGCTAAACAAAAATTTTAAAACATTAATCATTGCGGCATTTTTAATCCCAATCGTTACTGTAGCAATTGTTTCTATTTCACACGTTACCAAATGGTATGGTATAACCAATCCCGTAAGTTGGGCGGTTTATTTATCAATTGGAATTGAGATTGCGGCATTATCGGCATTAGCTGCCATTTCAGCAAACATGGGTAAGAAAGTTTATTTCCCATTTGCCGTTGTAACGTTAATACAGTTTATAGGTAATGTATTTTTTGCATATACATATATCGACATCAACGGACAATCATTTAAAGATTGGGTAGATTTAGTATCACCATTAACAGAGTTAATGGGAATAGACCCAACCGACTTAGTAGGTAATAAAAGATTCTTAGCGTTTTTTGCTGGAGGTATGTTACCAATCATTTCGTTATCGTTTCTTCATATGTTAGTTAAATTTACAGAAGAAGATAGATTAAAAGAAAATGAAACACCACCAATTAAAGAATCGGAATCTAATCCAGAAGAACTAAAAGATTTTGTTGACGAAACAACTAGACTACATTTAAGTGAAAATGATTTAAAGGTTTTAGAGGATGCCCTATTAAATCCTAAAGAACCAAATGAAAACCTAAAGAAAGCCGCGGAAGAATATAAAAGAAGAGGAGAGTTATTGGCGGAGATAATGAAGGACGACCAAGAGTTGGGTTTATATAATGAACCGTTCGATAATCCATTAGTAAAGAAATCATTAGTTTCACCTCAAAACGCGTCAGAGATGATGATTACAACTAATAAGGATATTATTGAATCGATACCATCAGATGATGAAATATCAGATTGGGACATTACATTAATGGATGGTTTAGAAGATGAGGAATCTTTTTTCACAGAAGAAGAAACGGAGAATATTTTCCAAGAAGAACCAACTGAAGAAGAAACTCAACGAAATTTTTCCACTATAGAACCCGAAACGGAGAATATTTTCCAAGATGATGATTACTTAACAGAGGCAATTTTAGAATTTAATCAAGAATCAATAGAGGAAGAATTTGATGAACCACTACCCGAAGAGGAACAAACGTTTGGTTTAGATATTAAACAACTAAACGAAACATTTGAAGAAGTTAATAAAGAAATTGACATTAAAATTGAAGAGACATCACCAATAGAAAGTGATGAAAAAAAAAAATATTGATACCAGAAAATTCGAAATCAATAGAAGTAATAGAAGAAGAGGAACATCAGGACTCAAAGTTACAAGAATCTCCTAAAGACCCAAATGAACCCCTTTATTGGGAAAAAGACGACACTAACCCAAATCAAGTGATTTACGATTTGGAAAAAGATATAGTAATAACACCAAAATCGGAGGATGAAATAACTAATGATTAATTAATTTAAATGTTAACGATTTATAATGTAGAAACGATTGATGAATCAAAATTAAACATTCATAGAAAAAAATCTAAGAAGACACAGATATTACTATATGACACCCAAAGGAGGGTCGATGATTTTATCAATAAAATCAAATATAGAAAGAACGGTAAGTTCGAAGACATCCCACATTTCATTATAAACAAGTTAGGTACAGTTTACCAATTATTTGACACTGATTATAGTTCCAATACGTTTAACGACGATAGGAACGATAAGAAGATGATAAAAATTGCAATTGAGAACTTGGGTTGGTTAAATAAAAACACCATCACTGGCATCCTTAATAATTGGATTGGAGACCCATACAGGTCCGAACCACACATTAGAAATTGGAGAAATTACTTTTTTTGGGACAAATACAACGAAAATCAATTATTAATACTTTCAGAACTTTGTGAAATGTTATGTGAAAGACATGATATTTTTAAACAAACCGTCCCATCTAACGGATATCTTGAAAATGTATCAAATTTCAAGGGGATTGTATGTAAATCCAACTTTTCAAGTATTTATACAGATATAAACCCTTCATTTAATTTTAGAATATTTTTCAACAATGCAAAAGAAACTAATGACAGAATACGATAGTACTAAAAATATGTTAAATACATTAAGAAAACTTAATGAATCTAAACAAGCAAGTACCCTTAGAGAACAATCACAAGAACAACCACCAACCGAATCAATGAAAAACGATTTAATGGTTATTAATGACGTTGAAGTAAAATTAATGTCTGGAGATAATTTGGATATGAGATTAATGGATGACCAAAAGAAGTCAATTTCAGGAATCATTGATAATTTCAAACAACAAGTTTCACAAATCGTGGAATTTGATCCAGGTTTTACAATTTCACCTAGTCAAATTAGATTAGATGGTACACTTACAGATGATGATGTTAGTTTTGTGTTTATTTCGGGAAATGAAAGTGGTTTATATATAAATGCTGACATGTTGAAGTTGGATTCAGAAGTTATGATTGTAATGGATAAATTGGTAAAATTTGAAACGACATTTAAAACGGCAATGGAACCATTAATAAGTCAAAGAAACAATAACTAATAATGTCATTCAGTAACGACGATAAGAACGAAATAGAAAGAATCACAAGGAAAGAAATCAAAGATTTCATGGATTCAACCCAAGCACATAAAATCGTTGTTAAAATGATTCAAGATGAGTTGGGGTCTAAAAAGGTAGATGATAAAATAGTGGACTTATCTACTAAAGTTGTTGTTGAATTATTTAAAACATTATGGCAAAGAAAGTCATTTTGGGAAACCGCATTAAAGAACGTTAGATAATGGAAAAAGTAATTAAACCTGATATTGAGGGTGAAATGGACGAGTTCCAAAGAATATCGCAAGATTTAAGACGAGATGAAAAAATTGATATCTCCGTTGAGGAACTTGTAAGCTCTTTTGATGGGTTGAAGGAACAAACACTTACAGATGATGTTTGGCCTAAATTAGAGAATACAGAATCAAACGAAATAGAGAAGGGAGATATTGAGGCGGTTAATGACATTGCAAAAATGTATAATAAAACCAACCCCAAGAAATTAATAAAAGCAATTAAATCGGGAGAATACGAAAGACCTTTAATATTAAAAATGGGTGATAGATATATCCTTATTGCTGGTAATACAAGATTATGTACCGCTGCGGCAATGGGAGTTAATCCTATGGTCTTTATAGGTGAAATTGGAGAAGATGTAAACGAAATAGAAGAGGCAAAAAAGGAAATCAATGAAAAATGTTGGAAAGGATATACCCAAAAAGGTATGAAGACTATGTTTGGTAAGAGATATCCAAATTGTGTAAAAAAAACAAAAACAAATGAGGCATCAAGTCCAGCACAACAGGCAGCAATTGCGATTAATATGAAGAAAAGAGGTGTCGAACCAAAAGAAGAGGTAACTGGAAATAAAGAAATAGATAAAAATTTAGATAGTAATCAACAAGACATGGTTTATGGTATTGTTGATATTATTAAAAAAGTTAAGAATAAAGATAATAGATTGTCAGTTGCAAATGACATGATTAAAAAATTCAAAGAAGAGAACATCAAATTTGATTACAATGAGTTTTTAAACATGTGTGGATGTAGTAAAAAAATGGAAACTAAAGAATCTATGGGAGCCGGAGGTTCAGGATCATTTGAGGGACCAGTTTTTAGTGACGTAGTATTAAAAAAAGACATTCATAAATTCCACAACTCAAATCTTAAAGAACAACAAGAGGAAGTGGGTGAAGCAACCGATGCGTCATCTTCAGGTAGTTACGATGTACCTTTGTTTGGTAAAACACCCAAAGGACGTAGAAATCCATTAAAGATAGATGGTCCTGATAGTATTTATAAAGGTAGAGCGGTAACAGATAAGAAATTTCCAAAATGGGGAGGCCCTGGTGGAGTCTTTGTTAAGATTAAGGAGAAGTGTAAAAAGTTCCCTTATTGCAATCAAGGAGACACTGGTGCCTTAGAATTCATTAAAGAAGATAAAGAAATAGTACAAGCAATAACCGAAACATCAAAAAAATACGGTATTCCATATAAAGAAATGGAAAAAATTGTATTAAATGAGATAAATAAGATATTTATTTAGTATGAAAATAACAGAACTTAACACAATTATTGAAAATGTGATATCTGATGAAGTCAGAAGAATCATTATTTCAGAATCCGAAGAGGGTAAAAAAGAAGTATTTCATGTAACATGTGAAGGTGAACCTGTTAGCACTCATGACTCTAAAGAAGAGGCGGAGAGCCATTTAGACATATATAAAAAAGACCACCCAGGTAAACAATTTATAGTTGAGAAGGGAATTTATCAATCTCATGGTGACATGCTAGATAAATTAGATGAAATGGGTCAACAATTAGAAGAAAAAGAAAATACAAATATGGAAAATCAAGAACCAAAAGAGGGTAATTTATTCTCAGGTGCATTATTAAAGGCTAAAGAAAACGGTGATGAAAAATTTACTGTTGGTGGTAAAGAATATAATGTCAAGGAATCTTGGCAACAAATGGAAGAAGAAGAAATTCGTGAAGATGAGCAATGCGAAGGATGTGGTGGTGATTACATGAAAGAAGAGGAACCAAAAGAAGGTAAAAAATTCACTCAAATGATAATGAAATCTGTTACCGAGAAGAAAGAAACATGTGAACAATGCGGTAATATGTTAAATGAAGATGGAAGTTGTAATGAGTGTGGTGGTGGAATGTATGAATCTAAAAAGAAAAAATTACGTTTGAAGGAATCTGAATTAATTAATCTTATAACTAAAATGGTTAATGAATCTATTCCAGGTTTAGAGGCTGCTAAAAATTCACATAAAGAAAGTGGTAAAGTAAACGTTGAAAATTTAGCAAATGTTGATAAAAAAATGAAAGATTATATGTCATTCGATGGTAATGATAATCCTGAATTCCCTAAAGCAATTGGTAAAGGAGAAAAAATTGCAAGAAAAAATACCCCAGAACAAGAAGACGAAATTAAAAAGAATTTTGCCGGTTTAGAAAATTTAGATTATGATATTGAACCATCTGAACAATTTAAGAAAAGATTAAAGATGGCAATCGATGGAGATAAGTTAATGGGTAATGCACCGACAACAGAGAAAACAAATATAGTACCAAGTAACGGTGCAAAATTAGGTGAAGAACCAAAAGATAAAAATGGTAACAGTATTCCTACACCAGAAACTGCTAAGAAAATAGAAAAACAAGTTAAGAATAGGGCGGAAGATAAAAAGAAAAGAGTTCTCTACAAAAAAGAGGCGGTTCCAGTTAACGAATCTAAAGAAAAATTTTCTAACATTCTTGAAGAAGAAATTAAGAAAATGAAAGATATGGCTAACTACAATAAAAAAACTCAGTAATTCTTCTTTTTATTTTCTTTTATCCTTATATTTGATATTATAGGAATATGGAAAATAAAGAAGGTTATTTAGAGTTTATTACATCAGAAAATTACAAAAATCAAATTGATATTTGGTACAAGGCTTATAACATAAGTCGAGAAAAAACCGAACTATTTTACGATTTCCTAACTTCATTACACACGCTAGTTGACGAAACCTATTTAGGTTCAGATGTTGTCTATTTAGAAGAAGCACAAAGAGGTCATTTCACTTGGTGTTGGGACAAAATTGTGGACAACTTTAACAAAGAAAAAATATTATTCAAAGAAAGAGGTAATTACTATGAATATTTTTGGAACTTTTTTTTGGAAGCATTCTATTTCAATAAGTTAGATGAAAAACCAGTAAGAATTAAAGAATATTTTGAAACCTTATTCGACTTCAAACACAAAAAAACCAGGTCTGAGCTGGATATGTTATCAGAAATCTACAAATTGTTTGAACAAAACTTGAAAAAGTAAAAATTTTTCCGTATATTCGTATTAAAAACTGAATTATTATGGAAACCTTAAAGAAAATCAAGGACCTAGTTGAGAAGATGTCAGTTGATACCCAAAAGGTATTTGATAAGGGTAATCGTAGTGCATCTATCAGAGCAAGGAAATACGCACAAGAAATAAAAATCCTTATTGCGACATATCGTAAGGACGTACTTGAAGAAATGAAAAAACATGATGGAACAAATTAAATTATACCTATTCGTATTGAGTATTATCTATTCATTACGATTTCTTGTTGCGTTTATAATTAGACTCACACAGGAAAACCCAGAACAAATGAAACTATCCAAAGTTGAGGATACTTTACTATTGTTTTCATTATCATATATAATAACCTATTTTTTAATTTAATAACGTGTTTGAAAATATAAAATCATTAAGACCTCATTTCCACTCATTAAGAGAAATAGAAGGTAACGTAAGTTTAGATATTAAACTACCATTGAATTGGAGACATGAAGATATATCTAAACCTTATAGGTCTATAAAAATAAAAGTCCAAGATAAAAATGAAAAATTCACATTATTATCACTAATATCATTAGGAACTCAGGATGGATATGATGTCGTTTTTGCATGTGCGTTAGAAATTTTACAGGTTAACAAAGATGAAGAAGAAAAACAAAAACTTTTTCAAGAAAAGGTAAAAGAATTACAAATACTATTTAAAAAAGAATCGTTAGATAAATTAAAATACATAAATCTATTGGAAGATTATGGACAAGAAATTACAGCAGGGGATGGAGTGGTTGAACAAGGAGATGAAGAAGGACAACAAGGAACTACAGAACCACAAGATTCAGATGATTGAAGACATAAAAAAACTGGACAAAAGAAAAATGTTCAAAGAAAAACCAAAAAAGAAAGTATCTATAATAGATAAAATATTAAAGATATTAGGTTATGGAAAAAAAGGGTGATTTATTAAATCAGTTGGCAATTGTATCAGACCTATTAGAAAAGGTCAATGCCGAAATAGAATCACAAACAATCGTGTTGGAGTTGAGTAAAACAGAATTCAATAAGGTTTTTAAAACTATTGAAAAAAAATACGGAAAGGCAATGGAGACTCCAACAGACACATTTACAATCAATATGGGAGTCGTAAACATTATTTTTAATACGAATAATGTCTAAATAATTCGGATTTCTTATATCCTTTCGCAATTAACATTGCATATAACATTTTTCTTTGTTGGGTAGATACGTCTTTAACAAACATAAAATTTCCCCTTTTCCTGTTAAGTAAATCGTTCTTAACAATTTCAAACAATCTTTCAGTATCAATTAAATTTTTACAACTAAAGTATCTTACATTATCTTCAATTTGAACAAACATCTTATTGTTTAATGTAAAAATTTGAGTGATATCGTTAATTGGTAATATTTGTTCCATCATTTCATGATAACGAATTCTTTTACCATTATCGTGATCATAAACCTTCTCCTCCACCCAATACGGAATAATTTCTTTTATTCTTAAATTATCATCTTCGAATGTTGCCTTTTGGTTCCTACCCAAACTATCTTTAACCCAAACCTGATCTGACCATCTGCTATTTGGTAATAACAATCCTAATTCATGAACAAGTTCTTGTCTCCTTTTACCACCTTGTAATTTAACAAATGGAGGCTTCTTTTCAGTCTTATACTCCCTCCAATATTCATACACAGTCTTTTTCTGCATACATTTATAAAGAACTTTAATTTTCTTTTGATTTTCAAATAAGACAATTCCATATTTAAAACTATTGTTTTTCATATAAACTTAGATATTAAAGTAAATAAACCGTAGATTCCCAAAGATGTCCATACTATTACAATCCACAAACCTAATTTTGAGGACCCCTCAAAGGTTTTCATTAATTCCTTTTTGGTTTCGTTTGGTATTTTTTGTTTACAATTCGAACATGCCATGATGCAATATATAAAATTTTAAACTATTTATCAACATGAAGCTAATAAATATTTTGAGAGAAATGAGTTTAGATACATCTAACTTACCGGATGGTGGGGATTGTTTCAATTCGGCTTACGAGTATATGGTAGAGAACGGACCATCAAACAAAAATCTAAAATTGGTCCATAGTGTAGTTTCAGGTCAAGGTAAGTTATCGGGTAAAAGATACACACATGCATGGTGTGAAGACGATAATAATGTGATTGACACCTCCAACGGAAACAATTTCCAAATAATTAAAATGTTATATTATGGAATCGGTAACGTAAACCCAAATCAAGGGAAATATTACGATTACAACGAAACTCTTCGTATGTCCAATAAATATGGTAACAAAGGACCTTGGGAAATTGAAAACAAGGTATATGACCAAAAATACAATAGTAAGACAGGTTTTTACGATTAACGTTTTTTTTTCTCGTTTTTTTTTGTTATATTTTTAATATAAATAATAATAACGATGATATCATATATTGGTGGTAAAGCACGTATTGGTAAATGGATTGTACCACAAATCCCAACTGACATAGAAACATACGTAGAGGGATTTTCAGGTATGTTCTGGGTCTTTTTTAATATGGACCTTAGTAAGTTCCCTAATTTAAAAACGGTGGTTTATAATGACTATAATCGTTTAAATGCTAACTTAATGAAATGGTCAAAACATTATACTGTTTTACATGAGGCATTATCACATTACCCTTGTCAACAAGTAGGAGTTGAGGATACACCACCAGAGTATGCTCAAATGTTTAAACAATACCAATCGGAAGTTTTTAACGATGATTTGGTTATCACCGATGAAAATAGTTTAGAGGTTGCGTGTAAATATGTTTATGTATTATGTCAAGTGTTCTCTGGTTCTAAACCCGAAACAGCAACATATACTGATTACAAAGGAAAATATCGTTGTAAGGTTCTCATCTTTATGGATAAATTAATGAATCCAAAATACCAAGAACATTTTGATAAAATTACATTTGTTGAGAACATGGATTTTCAAGAGGTCGTTGAAAAATACGATTCACCAACAACATACTTCTATATGGACCCACCATATTGGAAAAC
>Ga0181358_1001364_pt1 | contig 11157 bp, 10 predicted proteins | sample Fa13VDMM110SD_FD_130096 | JGI IMG/M metagenome (GOLD analysis project Ga0181358, IMG submission 130096) | Freshwater viral communities from Lake Michigan, USA - Fa13.VD.MM110.S.D | ecosystem: Environmental > Aquatic > Freshwater > Lake | place: USA: Michigan | collected 2013-09-24
AAGAGAAAAAACAGATTTAATCAAAAAGTATCCAGATGTTGTTACACAAATTTTATTAAATGTTCCCTCAATTGAAAGAGAACAATGGTCTAAATTCACTGGATTCAATCCAAAAATATTTGACAAGCTTTATGACAATCTAAAATATGCAAACGAGGTTTTCCCAGAGTTTAATATGTATCCGCAAATACTTGTAAATGGTATAAGCCCAGGATCAAAAGTAGAAAACGGTGGTTGGCTAGAGGTTTTGGAAAATGCACCATTTTATGATGACAATGAGCATCAAAGAATAGTTAACAAAATGTCAGAAGAATTTCCTAATATGGGGGTTGTTTTGAGAAATAACTTATCAGATAGAACCAGCGTTCTTTCTGATCTAAATGTTATATCCAATCAAAAGGCAATTGCAAAAAATCAAAAGGGCAAAGTAATAGGATGCGGCTTTAAGTACCCAGATGAGCATTTGTTTGTATCAGCCACTGGGAATGTATATCTTTGCTGTGCTGATTTTAATTATGAAACGGTATATGAAAATATCAATAATAAAACAATTAAAGAGATATGGCAAAGCGCTAATAGACAAGAAGCAATTAAAAAAGCTTACTCCGATATTTGTCCAGGCTGCTTTAGGGCGGTCTGGGAAAATAAAAATACCCCTCCACTAGGCTCTACAGTGTAATAATGCCAATATGCTATAATTAGGTATAACCAATTAGGGGATATGTGAACCAGATTGTCAGATAAAGATTTTAAAGTTAAAAATAAGCTCATTGTTAATGGGCTTAATAATGCATCTGGCGTAATTCTTTCAACTAATAATACTTTAGATTCACATTCTTTGCTTCCCACCCAATATGGCGGAACAGGAACAGCAACCTCTCCTACAACTGGACAAATTCCATATTCTTCAGCAGGCACAACATATGCCCCAGTAGCCTTAAACACATTAGATGTTAAAGGATCTTCATATTCTGACAATGCTCCATCTAGCCCAGTTGTTGGGCAAATTTGGATAGAGTCAGATTCAACTTCTGGAACATTTGATCCTAATATTATTCGCAGACAGGCATTTACTGCAACTGCAGGACAAACAGTATTTACTACTACCGTCCCATTTATAGATACATATGAGCAGGTATTCTTTAATGGAATGCTTCTGCTTCGTACCACCGACTATACAACTTCTAATTCAAATACAATTACATTAGCTTCGGCGGCGGCAGTAAATGATATAGTAGAAGTAGTAACAGTAACTAATTTAAATTCAGTTAATACGTATACACAGGCAGAAGTAGATGCCCTACTAGCAGCAAACATTCCATTATCTCCAATTTCTATATCTGCAAATACTACATTAGTGGCAAAGAAGAGATATTTTGTAACATCAGCATCTGCGCTAACATTAACTCTTCCAGCATCCCCTACGCTAAACGATGAAATTCATATAGTCGATGCTTCAGGGAATAGTTCGACGTATAATATAACTGTGGCACGAAACGGCAGTGATATTAATAATAACGCTGGAAACTTTATCATTGATCAAAATAATGCGTGGGTAAGTTTACTATATACTGGTTCAACAGTAGGATGGAAGGTAGCGTAATGGCAGATTTAAGATTATCTGGAATGGGTGGCACACCCTTTGGCAATACAGCAAATAGGCCATCATCACCTTCAGTTGGACAAACATACAACAATGGTGAAACTGGCGTAACTGAAATTTACACATCTTTAGGATGGGTTGCAACTAACGCCGCTCCAGCATCTCCAACAATAGGAACAGCAACTGCTGTTACATCAGGTAGAGCATATAATAATGGATCTGCATCTATAACATTTACAGCTGGGTCAGGTGGAGGATATCCAGCAACATATACAATGACCTCTTCTCCAGGATCCTATACTGGAACTTCATCAACATCGCCAATTACTGTTACTGGACTGCAGTCTAATACAGAATACACATTTACTCTTTCTTCAACAAATAATTATGCTACATCTGTAGCAGTAACTAGTTCTAATTCTATAATTGCAACAACAGTTCCACAAGCCCCTACAATTGGAACTGCAGCAGTGGTAGGTGTATCTGCAACTGTGCCATTTACTGCAGGAGCAACAGGTGGCGCAGCTGTTACACATACCGCAACATCTAGCCCAGGTGGTTTTACAGGAACAGGATCGTCTCCAATTACAGTTTCGGGCTTAGCACCACTTACATCGTATACATTTACAGTTAGTTCAGCTAATGCAAATGGTACATCCGTAGCAAGTGCTGCTTCAAATAGCATAACTACTGGTAATCCACCTTTAGCAATTGAAGCTCTGCGTGTTGCAGGTGGCGGTGGATCTGGATCTGCAGGCGGTGGCGCTGGAGGAGTTATTTATGGTTCTTCAATTTCCGTAACTCCTGGAGTTGCTTACACAGTTACAGTAGGAGCAGGCGGAGCTGCTAGTAGTGCAAATGACGTTCAAACAACTCCAGGAAGAGGCGGAGCTGGAAATAATTCTAATATTACTGGAGGATCTCTTTCTCTTACCGCAGCCGTTGGTGGCGGTCCAGGAGGAATCGTAGATGAAGCAGGATTTGCAGGAGGCTCAGGTGGCGGAGGCGGCGGCGGATATGGTGCTGGTAATAAAGCAGGTGGAGCAGCAACATCTGGTCAAGGATTTGCTGGTGGATCTGGAGTCGGAGGAGGATATCCTGGACAATCAGGCGGAGGCGGAGGAGCAGGCGCAGTAGGAGGTAATGCCGTATCTAACCCAGGTGCAGGTGGAATTGGAACAGCTACTTATTCAGCATGGGGAGCAGCAACATCTTCAGGACAAAATGTTAGCTCAACATATTATTATGCAGGAGGCGGCGGAGGATCATACTTTAACGGTGGAGATCAAGTTGCAGCAGGAGGCTCAGGTGGCGGCGGAAGCGGAGTTCCTTATGACTTTAGAAATGACACTACAAACTATCCAACAAGACATGGTCTAGCAAATACAGGCGGCGGAGGCGGCGGAGTTTCAGCAGGAAGACAAGGTGCAGGTGGAGGTTCAGGTATAATCATAATTAGATATTCATCTTCTTATGATGATCCAACCTCACACAATGGAACAAAATATACTTCAGGGGGATATAAATATTTTAAATATAATTCAACAGGAAGTATAACTTTCTAATGTCTAGAATCAGAGATATAGCAAATCTATTTAGTGGATCAACAGATGCAGCAACTGATGCTGAAGTTGCCGCCGCAATTTCTTCACATAATTCTGCTACAACATCTGTTCACGGAATTTCAAACACAGCAAGTTTAGCAACATCTACATCTGTTAGCTCTGCAGTTTCAACACATGCTACAGCAGCAAATGGTCATAGTGGCCGTGGCACAACGGGAAATAGACCAGGATCTCCAACTTTAGGAGACTTATATTTTGATACAACTTTAGATAAATTAATTACATACTCATCAACTGGTTGGGTTGTTGTAGGAGAGCCAATTAAACCAGTAGTTACAGGTGGAGTTTTAACTTCAGATTCAACATATTATTATAGATCATTTACTTCAAGTGGAACATTAGGAGTAAGCGATGCATCCCTTTCTTGTGATGTTCTTGTTGTGGCAGGCGGTGGTGGCGGTGGTGCTTCAGTAAATAGCTATTCAGGTGGCGGTGGCGCTGGCGCAGGTGGAGTAATTTCTTTTACAGCACAAACAATATCATCTAATACAACTATTACGGTTGGCGCAGGAGCCAGCGGTCAGAGTAATGCTGGCGCATCTCCACAAAATGGCTCTAACTCAGTCTTTGGCTCATTGACTGCAGCAGTCGGTGGCGGTGGCGGAGGTGGAACTTCTACTGCAACACCTCAAGGTCCTGGAATTGGTGGTTCAGGTGGAGGTGGAGAAGGAGATGCAATTACTTCTGGTGCTGCTGGAACAGCAGGACAAGGATACGCAGGTGGTAATGGAATACTTCAACAGTATGCAGGAGGTGGTGGAGGTTCAGGTGGTGTAGGCGCAAATGCAATTGTTGGTGCTTCTGGAAATGGTGGGCCAGGAACAAATACATCTAGCACTTGGGGATCTTTATCGTCCGTTCTTACTGCTGCTAGCTTAGGTGTTTCTGGTTATATTGCAGGTGGCGGTGGTGGAGGAAGAAGAAATTCTGGAACTGCTGGCGCAGGTGGTTCAGGCGGTGGAGGTGGCGGAGGATCTGCCGCTACTGGCACAGCAGGAACTGCAAATACTGGTTCAGGTGGCGGTGGCGCTGGAAGTAATTATCCAAATCCAACCGTATCTGGTGGTGCAGGTGGTTCAGGCCTTGTCATAGTTAGATATCTAAAGACGGCGGTAGCATAATGGCTAAATTAATTAAAGTATGGGATGGAACAACTTGGCAAGAAGTTGGCCCAGCCTTGCCTAATGCCCTTACAATTGATGGAACCCAGACATTAACTAATAAAACAATATCTGGAGCATCTAATACTCTTACTAATATAGGTAATGGATCTTTAACTAATTCAAGTATTACTGTTAATGGTTCCGCCGTTTCTTTGGGCGGAAGCGTAACAATTGTTACAGGACCAGCATCAACTGCTGTATCTTCAAATGTAACTTTGGCTGCTAATAATAAATATTTTGTAGATACTACAGCTGCTAGAACTTTGACCCTTCCCGCCTCCCCTACATTAGGCGATGAAATTCAGGTATTTGATGGAACAGGAACGGCAGCAACATATAACATTACAATTAACTCAAATAGTGGTAAAATTAACGGTAGCGTTCAAAACGCAATATTAGACGTAAATGGTGTAGGAGCTAGTTTAATTTATACTGGCTCAACATATGGATGGAGATTAGGATAATGCCAATTAATTACTCGCTTCTTTTTGGAGATGCAGCTTCACAAACATTTCCAGCAACTGCGGCAGGAACATATACTTTATCAACTCCTTTGACGGCGGGACTATATGAAATCACAACTGATACTTTACAATCATCATTTACTTTAGGGTTATCAAATACAGATGGCATTAAATACACTGGAACAATTCGGGGCGGTAAAGGATATATATCAGTAGCCTCTACTGTAACAAAAATTGTAATACCAGCATCAATGACATATCCAATAAATATTAATATCAGACTTGGCTCATATACACAAATTGCTGCACCAACAATTTCAAGTGTTACATTTACTGGAGGTGATGTTTCAACAGTTACATTTACACCACCTTCAGGAGCAATTGATATGGTTGTTTTTTTTAGAGATGGAACAAGTACGTCTTTTGCTACTACAACTTCCCCTAAGACAGGTATTGTTATTCCTGGTTCATCTAGTGGTCAGTATGGCTTTGGAGTATTAACATCTAAAGATGCTAACGGTAATATTGGAGTAGGCACTTCTTTTACAACTACAAACACAGTAAATATTCCTATTTCTGGAGGAACAGCGAGCTCTTATACCGTAGGCGCTACAACCTATTTAGTTAACACATTTACTGGTACTGGAACACTTACTGTTAATTCTACTTGCAACATTGAATATATGGTTGTTTCTGGCGGCGGAGGCGGTGCTGGAGGCGGCACAGGAACTTCTTGGAATGGATCGTATGGGGATACTGGCGGCGGAGGCGGTGCTGGTGGCTTAGTTACTGGCACAAAAACATCTGTTGCACCTGGAACATATGCAATAACAGTCGGCGGAGGCGGAGCACACGCAACAAATACAACAACCGCAACCCGATCACTTAATGGATCACCAAGTACTTTTGGAACACCATCCCCAGTCACAGTTGTTGGGGGCGGAGGCGGCGGTGTTTACGGAGGAGTTGACAACGGTGCCGTTGGTGGTGCATCAGGTGCTTGTGGTGGTGGAAGCGGAATGAGTTACGGCGGAGGAAATGTTGCGGGTGGAGCAGGAACTGTTGGTTTTGCGGGAGGTGCTGGTCGCCAATACAATTCTACTTCTGGAGGCGGAGGCGGCGGAGGCGGAATGGGGGCCGCTGGTGGGCCTTGTGAAAACAGTGGACTTGGTCCTGCAGCAGGAGCAGCAGGCGCAGGTGGAGTTGGAATAACAAATTCTCTTGCTACTGGAAGCCCTATTTATTATTGTGGCGGTGGTGGTGGCTCAGCAGGTAACGCTACATCTGGTCGTGGAGCAGGTGGTAATGGAGGCGGAGGCACTGGAGTTGGTAGTGGTTCTAATCATGCTGCAACCAATGGAGCAGCAAATACTGGCGGCGGAGGCGGAGCGGGTTCAAATAACACTAGCTCATACGCATTAGGCGGATCAGGAATAGTAGTATTAAGGGTGGCACTATAATGGCACATTTTGCAAAATTAAACGAACATAACATGGTAATGCAAGTTATTGTTGTTGACAATGAAAAGATAATGATTGATGGCGTTGAATCAGAACAAGCAGGTAAAGAGTATATTGCACAAGTTGGACTTGAAGGGAATTGGATTCAATGTTCTTATAGTGGCAGCTTCCGAGGATTTTACCCAGGTCCTGGAACATTTTATGATGCACAAAAAGATGAATTTATTGATTTGTATCAAAAAAGCAATTGGTTGAATTTGCCCTTTGATTATGAAAAAAATCCAGTTGTAAAAAGTATATTAATTGACGGCTTTCCTCGTTCAGGAAACATCTACTTGTCTTATTTAACAGCATTTGCTTTTAAAAATTGTGAGCAAAGAACTGGATTAAATGATGTGCATAATACCGATAGCCTTATAGAGGGCCCACTAAGATTTGATGCAACTATTGTTCCAGTAAGAAACCCAATAGACTCAATTAAATCTTTTATTGCTTTTTATAATATGGACCCAACAGATACTAGATCTATGTTTAAGATAGCAGCAGATAATCTAGAGTGGATGAAATTAATTAAATCAAATAAAGATAAGTTAATTATTGTTGATTTTAACGTATTAATTTCAAGCCCCGAAACAATTATTAATAACATAGCAAAAATAATTAAAGAGCTGCCATTTGAATATACTAATCAAGAAGTTGTTGATAGAATCAATGAAGATGGGATGTCTTTAAACCTCCCAAATGAAATTACTTCAAATACAGATATTGATTTAAGTAACCCACTTATAGCTGAAGTCATAACAGAGGCTACAGCAATTTATAACGAAATTATAGGTTAAAATGATTATACAAATTATAGGTCTACCTGGAAGCGGGAAGACAACTTTGGCTACCGCCCTTAAAGAACGCATAAATGCAATTCATTTAAATGCAGACTATGTTCGTACAACAATTAATTCTGATCTAGGATTTACCATTGAAGATAGAATTGAGCATGCTCGTCGTTTAGGCGAAATGGCACGAATGCTAGATGGACAAGGACATACAGTAATTGTAGATTTCATTTGTCCTACAAGCCTAACTCGTGCAGCATTTGGCAAACCAAATGTTTTAATCTTTATGGACACATTGGCAGAGGGAAGATTTGAGGATACAAATAAGATGTTTGAGGTGCCAACCGAGTATGATTGGTCTTTCTTAAATCATAACTTAGATGCAAATGATAAGGCGTCTGTTATTATTGAAGAGTTTGATCTTCATGATTGGTCTGCCCCAACAACATTAATGCTTGGGAGATATCAACCATGGCATGAAGGGCATCACGCATTATATAAAGAGGCGGGAAAGAGAACCGATCAAGTTCTTCTTGGAGTCCGTAATACATATAACACAAGCGAGAAAGATCCTCTTAAGTTCGATCAAGTAAAAGAATATATAGCCAAGGATGAATTTATGGATAGCGCATTAGTATTAAGATTGCCTAACATTACTAACATTGTATATGGCAGAGATGTTGGATATAAGATTGAGCAAGTAGATTTGGGGGCAGACATTCATGCTATATCGGCTACGCAAAAACGTAAAGAAATGGGCATCTAAAATCTGGAACCTTGTGGCTAAGCCAAATAATATGGAGTGGCCTTCATGAATGTAACTAAAAAAAGATCTGCTTTAAAAGCTATTGTATGGCGCATAATTGGGACGGCAGACACATTTGCTATTTCTTGGCTTATAACAAAAGAGCCAATAACCGCAGGAGCAATTGCAGGGTTTGAAGTAGTTACAAAAACAATACTTTATTACTTCCATGAACGCGGCTGGAATAAAATAAATTGGGGTAGGGTATAATAAATATATGTCGTATCAGTTAAAGATTATTAAAGATCACCCTATTGGCTTTTGGGCATTAGATGAATCTTCGGGTACCACCGCTCTAGATTCTTCTGGATGTGGTAACAATGGAACATATACTGGCTCACCAGTATCTGACATATTACCTTTAATTTCAGGCGGGGTATCAGGAACAAAAATAACAAATACTTCATATATAACATTACCTATAACTAAAAACTATTATGGAATTTCAACAACTGAAGGAATGGGAACAAAGTATTCATCAGATAATGATTTTACAATTGAATGCTTTGTATATCCTTTAATTGCCTCATCTGCTGAGACTCCAATTATGGCAGATGATACAAATGATATAGGCTTATATATTGAAAACGGAGATGTTGTTTTTAAGGTATCTGCTACAGAATCAATTAGATATCCAATTACTTATTCTAAAAGAGTGCTTCATTTAGTCGGAGTGTACTCAGTATATTCAATTTCTTTATATGTAGATGGAAGGTTGGCTGCAAGTAAATCTATTGATCCCGATTTTAAATTTACAAATACAAATTTATCAATTGCCATAGGACCCACTACAACATCTGGAGATTCTTTTGTAATTGATGCCCCTGCAATTTATAGATATTCTCTTTCTACTGCATCTGTACAAAGACATTATGGAGATGGTAATTTTTCTGCTCCCGCCATTCAAGTTGTTTCACCAGATGAGGGAGTTCTTTTTTCCTGCACCGATGCTTCAATAAGATCACAATTTCAGTACTCTTATCCAATAAATAGAAGTTGGTCGGAATTTCTTGATAGCAATACATACTACAATGAATCTGCAGGATATATTTCTTTTTACAAAACAGACACAGTACAATCAAAAACATTTATTCTTCAAGACTATTTTTTAATACCTAGCCAAATCCCATTTGTAAGCTCAAAAGTTGAGTGGAGAAATGATTTAAATATTACAGTTCAATCAAGCGTGGACGGAACAAATTGGCAGTACTGTGTAAATGGACAGCCTTTACCTCAATATACAAAAGATTCATTTAGCAGTGTTGGGGTTGTCCATATTAAAATAACTATGACAACTACAGATGCCAGCAAATTCTTGCCAAGACTGGCATATTTTGCAGTTAGCTTTTATACAAATAAAGATGTTTATGCCGATAATTATGGAGATATAATTTCATCTTCAACTGAGTATTATTTAGGATCTTTAAATTACCCTCTTTTATCTAGACATAATGACAACGGAATAAGAACTAAGGCTACAGCGGGCTTTAATTTGACCACTACGGGCTCTGTGAAGTCATTAGAGATGTTTTTAACGCCCTCTGACCTTACAGCTAACACTTTGCTAGACACCGTTGTAACGGGCTCATACGCGGCTTCTAGGTACTCTTGGACAAACGGCGGGACCATAACAAAGACCAATATATTAAAGATCTATGTAAACGGAGTAGACAAGACAAGCCAGACAAATATAGCAAATGTATTCTCTGCAAATCAACTCCACCATGTTGTATTAGTTCTAACATTACCTGCTTCAGGGGTATTAAAGTTTAATTATTTAAGCTCAGGTGGACCCTCATGTCTATATAACAATATTGCTATATACGCAAAGGAATTGACAGCATCTATCGTTGCCGCCCATTATGCCCTGTATGTTGGCAGACCTGCAGCCTCAGTCATAGATCCGTCAATTGTTCTGACAGAAAAAGGCATTGAGTCATACAACAATGACTGGATTGTGTTGCAAAGCATATAAATTTGTCCAGACTTGTGACAAAAAGATGGACTTATGCAGGAAGTAATGGTAAAATAAATTACTATGGATATTAACCGTATAAACACTAAAGTCCTTGAAGAAGAATCTACTCTAGGGATATATGTCTGGGAAATGCCAGATGGCAGATGGATTGGAGACGATGATGGCAACTTTCTTTCGGTCACGTCCAAAAAAGGAAATAGCTCCAAGGTCGATGCTTTGGCTAGAGAGGTTCGCTCATTCGGTATACACGAGGGCAGGCCTAAATTTCTTTCTGCAAGAAGAAAGATTGACGACGAAGAATTTGAATATCAAAAGAAAAGACTTGACTGGGGACTAGTTCCAGACCCTCTAGATATTGGTAATTATAAAGACGAAATGAAGAAGTTAAGGGGTATGAGATGAGCGTAGAGTTTATTGACGATGAGAGTTCTGAAAACATAATTGATATTTCAAACACAGCAGACTGGTTCTCTTTAAAAAAAGATCAAGTAAGCAACGACCCATTTGCTGCTGGCATAGATGAGTTAAAAAAAGTTAGGGGTCTAGGATCTTCATTCAAGCGCAAGATCAGCAGAGAATTTTCTAAGTCCTTTACTGGCGTAGAAGGAACAGGAACACAACAAAATTTACTAGCACAAGCTATTACAGGCTATGCTATGTTCGACTTAGTAGAGCCAACATATAACCTTGAATACCTATCTGTAGTATATGAAACATCAACATATAACTATGCAGCAATAAATGCAAAGGTTGCCAACATAGTTGGCCTAGGATATGATTTTGTAGAAACAAAGAAAACAAATGATGCACTTGATGCACTCACAGATGACAAGTCTCTTGAAAGAGCACGTAGAAAAATAAGCAAGTTGCGCCAAGATATTCACGCATGGCTTGATACTACAAATGAGGAAGACACTTTTACTCAAACTTTAATTAAGGTTTATACAGATTTAGAAGCAACAGGAAATGGCTATATTGAAATAGGAAGAACTACAGGCGGAAACATTGGATACATTGGGCACATCCCAGCAAAAACAATGCGTGTACGTAGACTAAGAGATGGCTTTATTCAATTGCTTTATGGTAAGGCTGTTTACTTCAGCAATTTTGGAGAAAATATGACAGAGAATCCAATTGCTGGACAAGAAGATCGCCCAAATGAGATTATTCATTTTAAGAAGTACACCCCTATGAATAACTATTATGGAATTCCAGACATCATTGCA
>Ga0181358_1001366_pt1 | contig 11156 bp, 15 predicted proteins | sample Fa13VDMM110SD_FD_130096 | JGI IMG/M metagenome (GOLD analysis project Ga0181358, IMG submission 130096) | Freshwater viral communities from Lake Michigan, USA - Fa13.VD.MM110.S.D | ecosystem: Environmental > Aquatic > Freshwater > Lake | place: USA: Michigan | collected 2013-09-24
GAAGCAACGATTAAATTTGTTAAAGACTACCAACCAGATGAACTTTATTGTGTTGGTGATGAGGCTGATTGTTTAGCACCGGCACGTTGGTCTAAAGGATATGCAGCAGAACATTCTAATCTACAACGAGACCTTGATGAGACCACACGTATTATGAGTAGGTTTCGTAAAGCAATAGGTAACAAACCATTTCATCTTATGAGAAGTAATCACGGCGACAGAATACAAAGATATATTGAACGTGATGCACCAGCCCTTGCAACACTTCGTGATTTGAAGTACGAAAAACTTCTTGGCTATCGTGACCTTGATATTGTTTATCACAATAAACTTTGGAACTTTGCCCCAGGTTGGGTAATGGGACACGGCGATGAAGGCTCAACCTCACGCTACGCAGGTGGCACAGCAGTATCACTCGCAAAAAAAATTGGTATGTCAGTTGTATGTGGACACACACATAAACTTGGACTAATACATCACAACACAGCATTCAACGGCAAACAAACCTCATCATTGTATGGGTTTGAAGTTGGAAACATAATGGATTTGAAACAAGCAACCTATCTTAAAGGTGGCTCAGCAAACTGGCAAACAGGATTTGGAATCTTATACATTGACAAAGGTAAAGTAACACCAGTACCTGTACCAATGGTAGGTAACTCGTTTGTAGTAGAAGGTAAAACATACAAATGGTAGAAGACAAATGGGTACAAGATGTTGTTGAAATAGCACAAACATCAGCCTATGTAATTACACGTAACTACAAAGGTTACGCTGAAGCAGACGATGTTAAACAAGAACTACTTGAATGGTCATTGAAACGCAACGACAAAATACAAGAATGGTTATCACCAGAACTATCTAAACAAGAATACCGAATTGGTATTAAACGATTAGCCAAAACATTTAATCGTATGGCAGACAGACATTGCCGTAAAGAAAAAGCCAAAAAACTTGGTTACTCAATACACGATGAAGCATTCTACTCAACAGCAATGATAGAAGAACTGTTACCTATGGCATTCAGTTCAAACATTATAACTAAAGACCCTGCAACAGAGTATGTTTCTAATGGTGGTGGCGACCCTGCCACAGCAGGTTCATTTCTTGCCTCAATGTATGACATACGTATAGCGTTACACAATCTTACAATAGAAATTTATGAGATGATGCGTATGCGTTATGAAGATGGTGCAAAACTTGAAGACATCGCAGCATACTTTGATGTAACAGATTCAACTATTAGCAGAAAAATTAACACAGGTATTAAACAGATGAGTAAGGAACTTGGTGGTGAATCGCCTTGGGTTTAAAAGTATACACAGGCGGCACATTTGATTTGTTTCATTCTGGGCACGTAAACTTTCTTAGACAATGCAAAGAAATTGCTGGCACAACAGGGCAAGTAGTTGTATCATTGAACACTGACAGTTTTATACAAGAATACAAAACCAAACCACCAATATGCAACGACCAAGAACGCTACGATGTTATATCTTCCTGTAAATATGTTGACGAAGTTATATGGAACAGTGGTGGTACAGATTCCAAACCAGCAATACTTTATGTCAAACCTGATGTAATAGCAATAGGTTCAGACTGGGCACTAAAAGATTACTACAAACAAATGGACTTTGAGCAAAGTTGGTTAGATAAACTAAACATAAGCCTAATCTACATACCATATACTAAGGGCATATCAAGCACGGAAATTAAAACAAGACTATGAACATACTTATAGCCACAACACCTGAACGTGAACATTGGTTAACTGATTGTCTAAAATCTTTTGGCACAACACCTGTAACGGTGCGCTCAGACTATGGGTTTGAGTTAGGTAAAATCAAGTGGGCTTATGAGAATACTAATTGGGACAGATGGTGGCTTTTCCAAGATTCGGTAATAATAAAAAACCAAAGTTTTTTGCAAACAGGTTGGGACAAGGGTACATCTGTACCATTATCTAATTGTCCAACAGCCTTTGGGATGTATCTTGGTATTTATTCGCGTGCCACATTAGATAAAGTTGGTGTGCCTGTTGCACGAAGTAAAGAAGACGCAATTAGATGTGAAGTGCAATGGCATTTAGAATACTGTCGTCACGAACCTGTTGAAGTAATGTTTCCTGAACTAACAGATGGTAACGCTAAAGGCATAAAACAACATCACGGGCGTATTAACCTTATGTTGGAAAACGATTATCTAATAAAATATAAAGGTACCTGGGCTTAAACCCTAGGGAAACGCAAGGCGGGGTTAGTTACCCTGCGTCTCCGGCTATTCTGCTTTCTGCAAATTCCACTTTGCAAAAAACAATTCTTCATCTTTTTTAGTCAATTCCATCAGCGTGTTGTTATCGCGCGTGTTGACATTACCTTCCAGGTGTCTAACCTTAGAATACACATGAGCAACACCACAAGCAGAAGTATTACAATCAAGCATGTTTGCTTGAAAATCTAAATCTCTGTCGCCATACCACCAACGATAACGTTCATCTGGTCTAGCATCAGTTGACAAATCAAGTATCCAACAGTAACCAGATACCCAACCCTCAAAAGGAAAAGGGTAACCTAACGCTGCGTTTTCTTTCTTCATGCCTTCAACAATTTTTTGTAGCGCGTTGTCAGCGATTTGAATATCATCATTTAACACAGCAACATATCTTGCGCCACGTTCCATAGCAAAATTAATCCCTTTGTTCCACCATCTGTGAATGTTTAATTCGTCTAAATCTTCAATGTTGTGAACACCATCATATTTTTCATTATCTTTGAGGGTATGAACAATAACAATCTGGTCTTTAGGTACACCAGATTCTTTAATAATATTAGGAATGTATTGTCGGCGTGTTGCCGTTGGGATTACTACCCATAACGTTTCATTCATGATACCCTCTTTTCATTATTATTAGTATACCACATAAACGGGCATAGACAGGCATAGGCCATTATAAAGTTACCTCTTCAAACCAAACAAAATCTTTTCTCAACATGTCTAAAGGCACGACACGCCCATAATCTCTTTGTTCACCCATCTCATAACCTGTGTCAGCGTTAATGAAACCAAACACTTCCACTTCCATAAATTCTTTTTCAATAGGTCTAACAGCAAACACAATCAAACCCCGACCTGTATCCTTTTGGCGAATACAAACAGCGTCTTGTGTTCTGACACGCCGAACCTCAATGTTAGTTCCAACATCAGGAAGTTTTTTAAACTGGTTATGTTTTTCAGCAGACCAAATAGTTGCATGCCAATACTGATTAACAAGTTTAGCAACAGCCAACTCGCCGATTGCTGCCGCAACCTGTGCTGTCCTGTCGTCCTCTTTGCGTTCTTCATGCTGATAATGTTCAGCGTCCTCTTTATCCCAATTCGCTGTGAACCTACGAATACCAATATGACTAGCGTATTCGTATTCCCATGTTTCTAGTTTAATAATAGCCATTGGCTTTCCTAAACTCTAACGCTTTAACCCATGAACCATATCTGCCCATAACATATTTGTGTGTGGCAATAAGTTGAATACGAAAATCGTCAGACTTTTCAATATTTAAATTCACCCAAGTTTGGTCTAGTAACTGGCCTAAACCATACGCAGTTGATTTTTTATTCTGTGCATCAGGGTTCCACGAAGACTCCAACATAATCAGTTCATGCAACGCAACATATTCGTCAACAGAAACCATTGACCGAGCATAACCGCGCGCCGATACCGGAAACTCTTTTCTTGCTATCGGTGGTGTTGTGTATGTTACCGATTGCGCGTCATTAGCATAAAATTTTTCATCAAGACGAAAAAGAATTAGCATACTTAACATCAAAAACAGTAAACCTACTACTAATCTAACCTCAATTATCATGCTATCTCCTTTAGTTTTTTTGGCTTAACCCCATAGTTTCGCATAAGGACTCGCTCCCTATAACTTGAACCGCCCCAAATTCCGTACAAACTTGCGTCTACGACAGCATAATCAAAACAGTCCTTAATGATAGGGCATTTGTAGCACACATCTTTTGCTTTAAACGCTTTGTGGGACTCAAAAAATTCTGGAAAAAACAAATTTTTATCCTCAATGTTTCGACACCGAGCCTTAGACCAGTTCATTATTTGTGCCCCTTCAACGCCTGTTGCAACTTCCAAAACGCTACAGCCGACACGCCCAAAAGTTGTATTTCGCGGGGTGCTTTAACCTTTGTAAACTTTTTTAAGAATCTCATTATCTCCTCTCAAATGATGTAGTTGCGCGCGAAGAGTGTAAATTTTGTGCCCTTTTGCCTGCGCATAGTTCTTTGGGATAACGTTGAGTTTGGCACATTCAATAGCCCAAAATGTGTTCCAATCGTCCGGATACTTTTCTCTCATTTTTGAGGTCACAATCCGGCGTAACTTAGAGTTAAGACTTGCGCTTCTCCGGCTTCTGGCAACCTCTTCTTCGGTCATGTTTTTTCTCAATTTAGACATATGTTTCATCATCTTCAGGTAGGTTTTCGTCAATGGTTTTGTAGCAGTAAACACAACTATTGGTTGTGACCCAACCTAATCCTTTTTGGTAAATCATGCGTGGCGTGGGGTGAGAAGAGTCATTCATGGTTGCTTTAACCCAACCACCCTCTTCTCTGTATAACATAATTTCACATTCACTCATTATCTTCCCCTTTGTTTGATTCGTTATTGCAAGTGCAGTACCAAGTAGACCGACACACATAGCAGCGTCCGTCCATGTCACGGATTTCCATCTACTTTATTGACTTTAACCGGCGTGTCGTTTTGGCGTGTTTAGATGACTTAGGTTCTTCAGGCAAATAGTTCAGTTCTCGGATAAGAGTTCTAATCATGTTAGATTGCATGTTGATACGGCGTGTCAAATCAACTACGCCGTTTTTGGCTATGCCAACATACAAAATACCAGAAATCCCACCGGCACAAAAACCTATTCCTAGTGCATATAGTTCGGTCATTCTTCCTCCTCATAGTCTTCCATGTCGCCTGCGTCCACATACTTTGATTCGTAGTCGTCGTGCATTTCGCGAATGTAATCTTTGTATGCTTGCTCTTCGCAAATCTGGCACTCACTACCCCAACTCCTGCCGTGACAGATAATTGCATTATCTATACTCATTTTTGCCCCCATATCAAAAACATTAAGATAGTAAATCCGATAGAGATAACAATTTCTATTATCATTTTGTCTCCCCAACTAAATTGTAACAGTTTTTCTTATACCAATTAACGGCATAACCAACAGTTTTTGCGTTAATATTTGTGTAATGTTTTCTTACACCATTGACTTCAAGTATAACATTTTTCCAAGTCTGACAACCAACTTTGTCTTTATGAATTTCATCTGCCACAACAATATAATCAGCAGACACGCCGGCTGACGTTAATTGTTTAACAAATTCTTCAACAGACATGCTGTGCTGTTTACAATCAACACCACGTTGCTGACATCTATAATTCATATTTTGCTTTTTCGTTTAATTGTTCAATCATTAAAGAAACTTTAGCGCATGTTTTTTCCTCGTTAGGAATATATGTGCCGTCTCCTTTGTATGGGTGTTCCCAGTTTTCTGATATAGGATTGTACGCTGTATAAGAATCAAACTTTTCTTCTTCTACACTTGTAGCATGCACCCATTCATTTGCTTCATCATCAAACATAAACACATAACAATGTTTCATATTGCTAACCCTCTTTCTAGTAGTGAATCTATTTTACCAAACATTAAAAACAATTACAACACTATTTTGCAAACAATCGCGCGTTCCTAGTGCAAACAACAACTATCTCCTATCTCCCCCTCGCCCAAGAAAGTTATCCACAAGTTATCCACACCTGTGGATAAGTTGTTAATAAGTTGTGGATAAGTTATCCACAAGTTATCCCCATGTGGATAAGTTACACACAGGTTATGCACAAAATGGTTTTTTTGCATATGTCAAGCGACACGCCGGACGACACGCCAAAATGTTTTGGAATTTTTGCAAATTTTAACTATTCAAAAACTGGTTTTGAAAAATTAAGACACGCAAAACAACACGCCGACACGCACCGAAAATTCACCTCCAATGTGGTATTCCCTCACGAATTAGTATACACTATATATATATCGAAAATGTCGATATGCACGAAAATTAAGTGGGGTTAGAAAATGACAATACAAAACGAAATAGAAAACGAAATACAAAACGACGCAACATTTACATGCACCGAATGTCAGAACGAATTTAATTTTGACAATGAACATTATTCGTACATGCAAGTGTGCGAATTTTGTTTTGTAGAAAACTATTTTAATTGTGAAATTTGTGAGTCTATAATTCACAATGACAATATGTTTTCAGGTTTTGTGCAAAATGAAAATCGTGAAATGCAATTATGTCGTCGCGATTATCGCGACAATTTAATTCCATGTTCAACATGCGATAATTTATTTTTAATCAACTCAGAAAATGGTGAACATGATTTTGTTGAATGTCGTCGTGTACATGCCATGTCACGTGTTGAAAGAATTATGCGCGAAAATGAAAATGTTTTAATAAAAGATTATGGTTACAAGCCAAATCCACAATTTAAAACAACATCAAGAAAACAAAACGCAGAAAACTATTTATTCAATAACGAAAAAACATTTTATGGTTTTGAATTAGAAACTGTTACCGATTCAAGAAACATTTTACCGGTGGCACAATTAGTTCAAGATGCATTAAAGAAAAATGTTTATTTAAAAAATGATGGGTCACTTAACGGACGTGGATTTGAAATTGTGTCCGAGCCAATGTCATTTAATTATTTACAACAAGAATTAAGTTACGAGTTTCTTAATATCTTGAAAGAAAATAATTTCATGTCATGGGACGCAAAAAAAATAGATGTTAGTTGTGGAATACATGTTCATGTGTCTAAGGCCGGTTTCAATGGCAACTCACACATTTACAAGTTCACACAATTAATTTTAAATAATAAATCGGAGTGGGTGAAAATGGCCGGACGTAATTCCAAACAATGGAGTTCATACGACAAAAACCTAACACCGATTTTGGATGTGTTACATAAGAAAAGTTATCAGCCAAGATATGTGGCAGTTAATCTTTCAAACGAACACACAATTGAAGTTAGATTATTTCGTGGCTCATTAAACGAAACACGATTTAAATCAGCGTTAGAATTAGTTGCTGGCGCAGTTGAATACACAAGAAACATTTCACTACATCAAATTAAGAATGACGGATTGAGTTTTAAATCTTTCATTAACTATTTGAATGTGTATTCAGATGTTTATCCAAACGCAATTAAAATAGCAAAGATGAAGGGGTTGATTTAATATGTGTTTATTAATTCTCGCGTATCCAAATCACACACCAAAAAAATCCGAATTAAATTGTGCATGTGAAGTTAATCCGGACGGATTTGGTTTTGCATTTTTGATTGACCAAACAAAAATAATTACCGGTCATTCATTAAATAAAAATAACGCAATGAAAAGGTTTTTTAAGTTGCGCCAAAAATATCCGGAAGCCTACGCGCTATTCCATGCGCGTTACGCAACTACCGGAAGTATCAAAATAGAAAACTGTCACCCGTACACAATCGGAACAGAAAACAAAAAATCTATTTTGGCACATAATGGAATGTTACCAATTAGACCAACAACCGGCGACGACAGAAGCGACACAAAAATATTCGCAGAAGATTATCTGCCGGAATTTGGTTTACAAAATTTGGACGACGAAAAATTCTTTGGCGAAGTTGAAGAATTTTGTGCCGGCTCAAAATTAGTTATATTCACAACTGACGAAAAAATGAAATACAATGTTTACATAATCAATGAACATTTAGGACACAAAAAAAATGGTGTCTGGTATTCCAATTATTCGTATTGCGAAATCAAAAAAATAGACACGTACAAACAACACGCCGGAACAACATACAAGACCAAAACTATTTACAAAAATGATTATTGGTTAGAAGATGACGAACCGGAATTTATGCCAAACATTAAAGACACATGTACAGAATGTTTTGCAGAAAATGATTACAACGCAACACTTTGCCATTTATGTGGCGCATGTCTAGATTGTTATGAACCGATTAAAAGTTGTTTATGTTATCAGCCAATCAAAAACAATTATTCGGAACAAACAAATCAATGGCAGGAACTGCTCTACTAATTTTCTGCCCCACAGAAAACGAAACACCCGACACGAAAAAAACGCGTGTCGGGTTTTTTGTATCTGCAAAAAAAAATAGTTTCAAGAAAAAAAATTGCGACGACACGACGACACGACACACCGACACACCAAACAAAAACAAAAACAAAAATTCGCTGCCAATCCAAAACAAAACACGACACCAAAAAACGACACACCCAAAACCCACAAAAACAAAACAAAACTTAGTCAACATCAATTAATCGGTAACTTGCGATTTGATTCTAGTTTTTGGGTTAGTTGTGCGCGATAAGTGATTTTTTTTGTCCTTCCCTAACAATAATAGGCGAGCGCTAGCGAGCACTATTATGCACTTAATGCAAAAGATAAGTACGAGCGAAGCGAGTACCTTTTGCGTACTAGTAAGGAATGACCCTAGGGTTTTAACTGTCGGCTACTATATACCAATAGTCTCTTGTGTAATATTTTTTCTAAGGTGTTTGGTGTTTGTGCAGGTCAAGGCGCGGCGTGTCTTGGTGGGACTGAGGGGAAGTGTTGTAAATCACATAACAGGGGTGGAGAGTTTTTGCCAACTCTCCCCCTTATATATAGTAGAGGGGCTTTTAAAAGCCCCGCCCCTCTACAGCGAAAGGCTTCGCCTTGAGGCTGTTTGCTTCGCTTGGGGCTTCGCAAACAGCGACCGCAGTGTAACGAAGGTCGCTCACTCACTACATTCGGTTCGCTCCCGGTAGTTCTAGTTTTTTAAATTTTTTTTACCGGTCACATTCTAGTTTTATGGGGACCAGAGGTATGTCATTTTGAAGACTTTAAAGCAGGCTGATTCTTTACATTTAAGGTTACAGCCTGGTAAGAAACTTAATGCTGATGATGCTAAGTCTCGGTTACTTGAACTAATTCAGTCTGGTCTTTCTGTCACTGAAGCATGTGCTGCTGTTGGTAAGGGTTCTAAAACTTTCTATTATTATACTGAGTCTGACCCTGATTTTAAAAAACAGGTTCAACTTATTCGCGCTTTAAAGACACGCGACGGCCATATATCTGATGAAGATAAGGCAATGTCTTTTAGGGATTTTCGTAAAGAGTTTATGAAGTCTGAGACTTTTAGTCATCAACAAAACGTTATTGATTTAATTGAGAACCGTGACCCTGTTTGGTTACATCCTAATATGCTTTTTGAAAAAGGCATTGACCAATATGTTTTGGTTAATATGCCACCGGAGCATGCTAAGTCAATGACTGTGTCAATTGATTACATCACATATAGAATATGTGTTGACCCTACGGTTAGAATTAAAGTTGTGTCTAAGACACAGACTATGGCTAAAGAGTTTTTGTATGCTGTTAAGCAACGTTTGACCAGCCCTTTTTATATTGATTTACAGCGCAGGTTTGCACCTGCTGATGGTTACAAAGCCACGGCTGATAAGTGGACACAAGACGCAATTTATATTGAACGCGAATCCGGGGAAAAAGACCCAACGTTACAGGCACTTGGTATTGGTGGACAAATTTATGGTGCCCGTGCTGATTTAATTATTCTTGACGATTGTGTGACTTTAGCAAACGCCGGTGAATACGAAAAACAAATTCGTTGGATTCAACAAGAAGTTTTAACACGTATTGGTCCAACAGGTAAATTACTTATTGTTGGTACACGTGTTGACCCAATTGATATGTATCGTGAACTTAGAAACAATGATAGGTATCCTGAAGGTAAATCACCTTGGACATATTTGGCTATGCCAGCAGTTTTGGAGTTTGATGAGAAACCTGAGAATTGGATTACTCTTTGGCCTCAGTCTGATAAGCCTTGGCCTGGTGACCCTGTTGACCCTGATGAAAACGGTTTCTTCCCTAGATGGGATGGAACTAGATTAAAACAACGCCGTAGTGTTTTAGATTCTAAAACATGGGCAATGGTTTATCAACAACAAGATGTTGAATCTGAAGCAATCTTTTCTTCTGAACTTGTTCGTGCCGCTGCTAATGGTATGAGAGGTTGTGGTCCACTTGTTGCAGGTGCTCCTGGTTATCCTGCTGACACTTCTGGTTTCTACACCGTATGTTCTATGGACCCTGCTATGTCGGGTGACACTTTTACAGTGGCTATTTCTGGTGACAGGAATACTAAGAAGCGTTATCTTCTTGATGCTTCTCGTATGCCTGCTCCTACTCCTCAACGTATAAGAGAAATAATTTTTACGTGGACAGAAAAATATAAACCGGCTGTTTGGGTTATTGAAAAAAATGCTTTTCAACTATTTCTTACTAGAGATGAAGAAATAAATGCTTTTCTCCAATCAAGAGGAATCCGTCTTGTCCAACATTACACGGGCGCTAACAAGATGGACCTTGAGTATGGTGTTGCTTCCCTTGCTCCTTTGTTTGGTTCTTTTGGTCCTGATGGTAAACCGGCTAAGAATGGTTTTATTGAATTGCCGAGACCAGAGTCTGAAGGCGTTAAAGCACTTATTGAACAACTAATTACTTGGTCTCCTAGTACAAAAAATAAACAAGACGGCCCTATGGCTTTATGGTTTGCTGAAACGCAGTTAAGGGATTATGTAAACCAACAAGGAAATTATGGTAAGACTTGGGTTAAGAACCCTTTTGCTACACCAATTGATTTGGCTAAACGCCAAGTTGTGGATTTAGAAGAATATGCACGCAGACAGCGTGCTGTTAACGCAGGATGGTATTAATGGCAAGAGAAATACAAGATATTGCTAATGCCTACCAACAACTAAAACAACGATACGCAAGTCGTGACTCACGCTGGTCAGATGTTTTAGAAGTTCGTAAAGGTAACATAAACCAAGTTTTTCCAGGACTATTCCCAGCCGAATACCCTAAACCTATGGTGGCAAACTTTATTGACGTTGCCGCACGCGACATCGCTGAAGTAATTGCACCACTACCTGCTATTAACTGTTCAGCAACTAACGCTGTATCTGACCGTGCACGTACCCGTGCCGACAAA
>Ga0181358_1001369_pt1 | contig 11146 bp, 10 predicted proteins | sample Fa13VDMM110SD_FD_130096 | JGI IMG/M metagenome (GOLD analysis project Ga0181358, IMG submission 130096) | Freshwater viral communities from Lake Michigan, USA - Fa13.VD.MM110.S.D | ecosystem: Environmental > Aquatic > Freshwater > Lake | place: USA: Michigan | collected 2013-09-24
ATCTACGGGTATTGGAGGACAAGCACTTGCAGACGAAGCCTTAGAAGTTAAAAACATGGGTATCGAGATGGAGATTGCCCAAAAATCAGTATTGAAGTTTGCTCAGAATAATCTTGAATTAGGTAAAGCATCTGACATTGCTCGTATTGCTCAGGACTTAGCAATCATCAGCGGAGAGAACTCAACAGATACATTTAATAAATTAACTCACGCTGTTATTACAGGACGAAGCGAAGTTCTCAAATCAGTTGGTATTCAGGAAAATGCTGGTCAAATGTATGCAAGGTTTGCAAAGAGCATCGGTAAGACAACAAAAGAATTAAGTTACCAAGAAAAACAACAGGCTGTCCTTCAGGGCGTAATGCGAGAAGGTGTCAAAGTTTTTGGTACTTACGAAGCAGCAATGAAATCTCCAGGAAAGACTTTGCGTTCCTTTGCCCGTTTACACAATGAGTTGCAAGTCGCCATGGGCAATGTCTTACTCAAAGCCTTTGGTCCAATAATTTTAGCAACTTACGACCTTGAAAAAGCAATCACAAAAGCAGTTGAGAAAAACGCAACCTTCCAAGCGGTTCTTTTGGCGTTACAGGCAGTCTTTACAAAACTTACACAACCAATCACAGATTTTGTCAAAAAGATTACAGAAGCCATTAAAGGCTTCGACACCGTTTATACGAGTGCCGATAATGCTCGAAAAGGTATAAAGAGAGTTATACCCGACACTAAAAAATTAGCCGAAACATTTGAGATGTTATTGCCTGTTATTGCTGGTGCCGCGGCTGGATTCTCGGCTTTTGCAGGAAGAGCGCTTCTCCCAGGAGTTCCAATCCTCGGGAATGTTTTTGCAAAGTTAAAACCTTTCCCAGTCGCTCTGCTCGCCATGGCTCTCACCTCAACTCAGGTGCGTAAGGCTTTAGTAAATCTTTTCTCAGCCTTCAAGCCATTAGTGCCAGTTATTGTCCAACTTGGTAAAATCATGGGTACTGTGAGTGCTGTTGGCGTCATGGTTCTTGCAAAAGCAATCAACATCTTGGCAGCAATTGTGCGTGGAGTTATTGGCTTTGTCCAAAGAAACATTTCTGTTTTTAAGATTTTAGGTGCGGTAATTGCTGGTGTTGCTCTTGTCGTAGGAAGTTACCTTTTAGTTATTGGTTTCATGACAGCAGCAACAGTAGTTTGGGGAGCGGCAACAACAGCGGTTACTACTATTGTCAAGGGTTTAAGAATGGCTATGTTATTGCTTAACATTGCCATGTTCGCCACACCAATACCTTTAGTCATCGGCTTAGTTATTGCTTTGATGACAGCCTTTGGTTATCTATTAACAACCAATGAGGACTTTAGAGAAGGTTTTGGAAAGGTATTTAATTTTGTAGTAAAACTTGCCATTCAAGTATTTGCACATATCGCCAAACTAATAAGTTTCACCCTAGATGTTTTTGCTCAGTATATTCGGGTTTTAGGGTTCTTCGCAGAAATCTATGCAAAAGTCTTTGAGTTTGTTATGGATGTTGTACTGACCTTTGCTCAATTCTTTTTAGGTGTAGCAAAAAATGTAATCGATGGTTTTGTGTATTTGCAAAATACTGTATTTAATTTTGGCAATGTTGTAGTTAAGGTCTTTGAGTTCGTCTTAGATGTTCTTCTAACTTTTGTACAATTTTTCTTAAAAATGGCAAAAAATGTAATTGACGGTTCTATTTATATTCAAAATACTGTATTGGGTTTTGGTAATGTTGTAGTCAAGGTCTTTGAGTTCGTTATAGATGTTATCTTGACCTTTGCTACATTCTTTTTACAAATGGCAAAAAATGTAATTGACGGTTTTATCAGTCTCATGGAAACAAATAGCACCTTTGCTGAAGTCGTTCAAACTGTCTTTAATTTTATTATTAAATCAATTTTATTTGCAGTTAAATTTATCTTGGGTGTATTCAAAAATTGGATTGATTTCTACATAAATCTTTTTGATTCTCAAAACTTGCTGTATAAAGTCGTGACAAGTGTGTTCAATGCCATTATTAGAGTAATTGGTTTTATTGTAAGCGGAATTATTAACATTTTTGCAGAAATTGTTAGCGCAGTTGGAACCCTCGTTAATACATTTAATAGATTATTTAATGTAGTCAGGTCCGTATTTTTGAAAGTTCTTGATGTAATTGACTATGTTGGCAAAGGAATCTTTAAGTTTCTAAATGTAATTGCTGATGGAATCGGTGAATTCCTTGGTTGGGTTTTCAATGCAATGACAGGCTGGATACGCGGGATTGCAAAACTATTTGAATACATTCCAATGGTCGGTCCTAAGGTTGCAAATGCTTTGAATAAAGGCTTAGATGCTACTGAAAAACTTATAAAAACTTTTGCTTCAGGCGTGGTTGGTGTTGGCGAAGAAATGTTCGACGGTATTATTACTGGAGCAGAAAAATTAGTAAACGGTGTTAAAACCATTGGAGTTGATACTAAAATAGCCTTAGATGTAACAGAAGAAACACTCAGAAAATTTAGCGCAAAAGTTACGGAATTTAGCGAGAAAGATTTTGCTGGAACTGGTATAGATGCCCTTATTACTGGTGGTAAAAAAGTATCTGAAACGCTTGGCACCGTTATTGATGCAATTAAAGATGCCGAAGAAATCAACTTTGGAAAAGCAATAAGTGATGGTTTGGTAAAGGGCGCATCAGTTACCTCAGCAGCGCTTGGATTTCTTATTGAAAATATGGATAAAGTAAAATCCTTTGACATGGCTCGTTCTGTTGGAGATTTTCTTACAAATGTTGCAGAAAAGGCTTCGGATGCAATAGGTACTGTCATAGATGGTATTCAAAAAGTCAAAGACTTTGACATGGCTCGTACTGTTGGAGACTTTCTTGGCAAGGTCGGAGAAAACGCTTCTACAGCCTTAGGCACCGTCATAGACGGCATGGAGAAAATTAAAGATTTTGACATGGCTCGTACAGTAGGAGACTTTATTGATGGCATTGCATCAAAAGTTGATAAGGCTGGAGAGTTCGTTCTTGGTCTTTCTGCAACAATGTTTGAGTTTGCTAACGAGACAGATTTTGCAGATGCTATTGGAAGTAAAATCGGTGACTTTATTGAGAAAGTTAAAGAGAGCCTCAAAGAAGGTCTTGGTTTTGGAGATATTCTTAAAGAAGAAAAGAAAAAATACACAGACGCAGCCGAGAAGGGCGATGACGCAGATAAAGCAGCAGCAGATGCAGAAAAAATGGCAGCCCGCTTAAAGACTATTCGTGAGGCGATGCAGTCAGGTATTGACTCTATCAAGGGTGTACTTGACGATTTACAACAAGCGGCTCGAGATTTTGCCGAGAGCCTTAAAGACACAATCGTAGGTTTTGCTGGTCTCAAGGGTGTTGAGTTGCCTGATGGTTTTATACCAAAGGCTAAGTCTTTAATTACTAACATGGAACAAAGACTCAATAAGAGCAAAGAGTTTGCAGGACAAATTTACAAACTTCAGAACATGGGACTAGATGCGGATGCTTTGAAGTCAATCATTGAAGAAGGACCAATCAAGGGAGCGCAACTCGCAGCCTCTATTCTCGGCGGAGGTCAGACTGCCGTTAATGAGATTAGCAGACTGCAAAAGGAAATTCAGTTCACAGGTGCAGTAATCGGTGAGTATGGTGCAAGAGTTGGATTTGATGAGCAGATTGCTACAGCCTCAAAACAATTGGGCGATTTACAAAGGTCAAATTTAAGCACATCAGGAAGCGGCAACCAAACTTTCATTCAGCAAGGCGCTTTCCAAGTCTATGTAGATACTTCTTCTGCAACTAATGAGGAAGAAAGAGCAAGTATTATTACTAAACGGATTGAAGAAACTTTTGCAACCTTAGCCCGACAGTTAGCGAGTAAATAATGGCTACCTATGTATTAAGACCTAATGCCAACTGGAACAATGATTCCCTCTTTACTATCTCAGGAGGTTCGGCGTCAGTTCACGCTGCCTTAGCAGATAATAGTGATTCAACTTTTATCACACGAACAAGTAATACCATTCCAGCCTTCTATGAGGGCGAGTTTGGCACCACAACTCTTGCAGCAACAGAGCAGGTTCTATCTGTAAATCTTAGGGCAAGAATCGTAGTTGGAACAGCGGGTAATGCTCAGTTCAGCCTTGGTGTAATTACAGACCGTAATGGTCGAACCGTTTATTACTCAGTCCCAATAACTAAACAAAATACTTTGGCTCTTTCGACGGTTGATTTTGCGTTAAACATGACAAGCGCTCCAAACGTCGCTGCATGGACTCAAACTCTTATTGACAATTTAGTATTTAAGTTTTCAGATAATGCAACAGCAACGGCTGATAAAACCAGTATTTATGAAGTCTATGTAGATGTTCTTACCACGGCTCAACCAACGGTTACAGTCACCGCTCCTTCGGGAACAATTACGACTACCTCATTTCCATCAGTCGTGTGGACATACGCTGATACGGATGGAGACCCACAATCTGCTTATGAAATAAAGATTTTTGATTCAACTACTTATGGTGCGAGTGGTTTTGATGAAGATACTTCAACGCCATCAGTTGAAACAGGCATTGTTGCTTCGAGCAATAATGGACAAACACTTGAAGCAGATTTAGCCAATAGCACCACATACCGTGCTTATGTTCGAGTTGCTCAATTAGCCAACGGTGTTAATTATTTTAGCGATTGGGCATACTCGCAATTTGCTTTATCTGTAGACGCTCCAGCCAATCCAACAGTATCGGCATTTTATGAAAGCGATACGGGTTCTGTTGCAATAACTATTTTTGGGCGTACAAATTTTTTAAGTGACAACCAAGCATCCTTAGAAACAAATACTGCGGGTTGGGTTGCTGTGACAAATTCATCAATTGCTCGTTCAACTGCTCAAGCATCAATTGGCTCAGCATCACTCGCCATAACCGCTACAGCATCGGGCGACTCAGTAGCGACAACCACGACTGGAACTGCTTTTATCGTCACTCCATCTGCCGAGTTTTCAGCGACGGCTGAGTTCAGAGCCAATACAACCGCTCGTTCAACAGCCGTTGGAATTGAGTGGCGCAATTCAAGCGGTACAACAATTTCTACTGCGTATGGAACTGCTGAGACAGATTCAACAAGTGCATGGAATCAATGTACGGTTACAGCAACGGCACCTGCGACAGCGGCGACAGCCTTAGTTGCTGTAAAAATAATTTCTGCGGGTTCTAGTGAAGTTCATTATGTAGACAAGATTGGCTTCCATGCTGGAGATTCACCATTTTGGACTCGAGGCGGATTCAGCGCTTTCTCTTTTGATGTTGAGCGTTCAGATGATTCAGGAGCAACTTACACCGCAATCCGTAACAGTCCTATAAGTGCAAACACTTCTCAAATTGCAACATTGAGCGATTTTGAAGTTCCTTTAGATACAACCGTGACCTATCGTTCGAAAGCGAGGGCTGAAATCTAATGGCTGTTTTATCATCAGGTTACACAACAACAGAACCGATTCAAGTTGTAAACGCAGCAATTTGGTCGTTCACCGCTGTTGAAAGCCCAACGACACGCGTTACTGAATTAAAAGTTCAACAACCGCTCAACTCCTCAATTGTTGAATCTTATGGAGTTTTCAAACCACTCGGCGCATCTAAAACTATTGTGGTGGCTACCAGCATTTATGGTATCGATGGCTCGTATGAGTTCACTACTCAAGGTGAGACTGAGTGGGATGCTTTGTATCCAGTTTTGACTTATCAAGGAATCTTGCATGTCCATGACCCGTTAGGGCGCCAAAAGTATGTTCGTTTCGTAGATAGAACATGGACTGAAGTAGGCGACATCAATAACTTGATTCGTAACGCCAAGGTCAATTACTACGAGGTCGAGGCTCCTTGATGTATCCCGTATCTGACGCCTTCTTATCGTCAGTTCGTAAGTCTCATATCAGCAATGTCAGAATTGAGATTTATGACATGGCAAACAATGAGATTATTAGCACGGCTCAACCAATCTCAGGTGAAGTCACCATTGATTCGCGTAGAGACATTAGACGCCAATGCTCTATTGAGTTCATCGACAAAGACGGAACGCTCGTACCTAAAAATAATCGTTCTGCCATTCTCTTGCCGTACAACCGCGAAATTAAAATTTATCGAGGAGTGCAGTTCGGTGACGGCACCGAGGAGTTAGTACCTCTTGGCGTTTTTATTCTAACAACCGTAGAAGTTACCGATACTCCCGAGGGAGTTCGAATCAATGTGCAAGGTTCTGATAGAAGCCTTCGAGTAATCCGAGCAAAATTTACAAGCCACGACTTTTACATCAACGATGCAACGGCAAAAGAAACAGCCATCCAACAAATTCTTGTAGATAGATACCCAGCAGTTAAAACTGTTTTCCCTGCTACCAATCAAGTAACCGACATTATTTATCCAACTCTTGACCAATCATCAAACCCTTGGAAAGAAGCACTCAAGATTGCTGAGTCCGCTGGGATGGATTTGTACTTTGATGAAAACGGTACAGCCCGTATGCGTCCAATTCCTGACCCTGATAATGGATTGCCTTTAGTTACTTATGAGGACAATACTGAATCTGTCCTGACTTCTTTGAGTCGCTCGCTTTCAAGTGATGAGTCATTTAACCATGTTGTTTTTACGGGTGAGGGAACTAATCTTTCTATAGGTGTTATTGGCGAAGCAAAGGATTTGAACCCAGCATCTCCAACCTACATTGAGACCTACGGTTCAGTCCCTATTTTTAAGTCATCGCCATATATCTTGACAGTAGCCGAGGCGCAAGAGGCAGCACTTGCTGAACTTCGAAAAGTTATCGGAGCGCTTGAGAAAATTTCTTGGGACCAAATTGTTAATCCCGCTCACGATGTTTATGATTTAGTAAAGATAACTCGTACTCCATCGGGAGTTGATGCAACTTTGATGTTAGATTCAATAACCATTCCATTGAGTCCGCAAAACACAATGAACGCAATTGGAAGAAGTCGGAGATTCTGATGGACTTAAATTATCTTGTTAATCAAATCAAGGGTGACACCATTGCCCCAACTTTACGCATCCGCCAAGGCAAAGTAATCACGGTCAATGCCGCTAGAACAATAGATGTTCAAATCGCAGGTGACACCAATACCTTGCCTTCAGTTCGATACTTGAGTAATTATGCTCCAAAACCTGATGACCAAGTTTGGCTAATAAATTCAGGTGCCGACTTGCTGGGCATTGGAATGGTCGCTGGCGCAGATAGAACTTTGGCTCCAGTTGCTTACCGTACCAGCGCCCTTACAATCACAAAAGACACAAATACCTATGTTTCTTTTCAAGCCGACAATTCTGATGCCTATAACTGTTGGACGGTTAGCGACCCTACGAAACTTACAATTCCTGTTACTGGTCGTTACATTGCCACCGCATCAGTTTTATGGGAGGGTCAAAATACTGGGTATTGCTCTGTGTTTATTGAAAAAGGCACACAGGAAATTGCTAGACAAGATGGTGTTTTAACAACAAAAGAACATGGGATGCACATGGCGGTTAGTTCAGTACCCATTACTTTCACAAAAGGTGATTATGTACGCATGGGAGTTCACCATGACCATAATCCTGATAATGATTTGATTCTAAGTGTTGGAGGAGTAGACCACACAGGTTATTTCAATGCTCTATCTTTAATCTACCTCGGTTCATAAACTATAGGTTAGAATTAACTCACCTAAGATTAGGAGAAATAATGGACAAGAAAATACAGGCGATGCTCGCCTCATACGGACGCTCATTTCTAGCAGCGGTCACTACAGCATTTATGATTACAGGCGGAGACATCCTCGCACTTGATGGCGATTCACTCAAGGCAATCCTTGCCGCTGGCATTGCGGCGGTATTGCCCGTTGCCATCCGCGCAGCCAATCCTAAAGACCCTGCGTTTGGCAAGATTGCCGATGGAGTTACTGATGCAGTTGTTGGCAAACTTACGAAGAAGGCTTCCGTAAAGAAGTCAGCAAAGTAATGCCAGCACCAAAAGGCACGGCTGAGTTGCTTATTGAGATAGCCCTTAAAGAAGTTGGTTATATCGAAGAAACAGTTCCCGAAAATAAGACTAAGTATCAAAAGGCTAATCAACCTTGGTGCGGAGCCTTCGTAAATTGGTGCGGGAAAAAAGCCTCAGTTGAAATTCCTAATACTGTTTACACCCCAGCGGGTGCAGATGCTTTTAAGAAAATGAAGCGTTGGCACGAAGGTGAGTCAGCAGTTCCTCTTCCTGGAGATGTCGTTTATTTTGATTTTCCCGCAGATGGCGTCAATCGAATTTCTCATGTAGGAATTGTTGTTAAAGATAATAACGACGGAACAGTTACCTGTGTCGAAGGAAATACGAGTTCAGACAAAAAAGGAGACCAACGCAACGGCGGAGAAGTTTGCCTGAAAATTCGCGCATATAAGAAAAAGAACAGAAATAAATTTAAGCCAAATATGCCAGTTGCCATTGTTGGTTTTGGTCGTCCAAACTTTGAGGCTTTGGCGCACTCAGCAGACGACGCAAAAGCAAAGGCATAAATATGGCTACCGAGGAAATCCAACCAACATTAGGAGAAGTAATGAGACGGCTTGACGACCTAACAATGGAAGTCAAGCAAATGAATCTCAATGTTGGTCAGACTTATCTTCGGAAAGATGTTTATGATGCAGATACCGAGCGTTTTGCTCAAGCCATGACACACATAACTGACCGACTCGAGAAAATGGAATCGCGCTCAGAATGGGTTATCCGCACAGTCGGTGGTTTATTTATCATGTCAGTTGTCGGTGCCTCAATGTATGTTGGACAAATAATCGGCATCTGAGATTTGACATAACCAACAGGGGTTGTGTACCCTCTCAGATGAGAGGAGAATAACCATGTCAGATATACAACCCGAAATCAATGAGTTCGACAATCCCGCTTTATCTTCAATATCAGAGGATAACGAGGGCTTCAAAGTTGATGACGACCAAAAGGCTGACTGGGCATTACGCAAGTTAGCAGTCATTCGCCGTAAGCAAGCAGAGAATAAAAATATCTTTGATGCAGAGGTCATCCGAATCACGGAATGGCTCTCAGCGGTCAATACAGCCCTTGACAAAGATGCCCTGTATTTCGAGGCAGTCCTTACCCCATACGCCCTCACAGAGCGCTCCAACGGGCGTAAATCCCTAGTTCTACCCCATGGCACAGTCAAAACTACGGCTGGGCGTCCTAAGATTGAAATTCAGAACGAAGTTGAGTTCTTAGCGTGGGCAGAAAAGAGCGAGCCTGAGTTGATTCGCATTAAAAAAGAAATCGACAAAAAGGTTCTAAATGCTTTACTTACCGATTCAGGTGATGTAATATCAACTCAAGGCGAAATTGTGCCATCGGTCCGAGTAATTCCAGCCGAGACCTCGGTTTCGTTCGTAATAGCAGATTGAGAGAGGAACTCATGACAGACACAACAGCACTTCCAATCGCTCAAGCAATGAGCGCAATCATGAAGGAAGTTGGAGCAATCGCAAAGAAAGACAAGAATCAGGCTCAGGGATTTAATTTCCGTGGAATTGATTCAGTCGTCAATGCAGTATCTCCAGCACTTCAAAAGTACGGCGTTATCGTCGTTCCATCAGTTGAAGATTACGAATATGCCACCGTTGAAATCGGAAAGAACCGAACAGCGATGGGTCATGTCAAGGTAAAAGTTACTTACACATTCATTGGTGGTAACGGTGATGCAATTAAAGCAACGGTGGTAGGCGAAGCGATGGATGCAGGAGACAAGGCAACTGCTAAAGCAATGTCTGTTGCATTTCGAACTGCGTTACTTCAAGCGCTATCCCTACCGACAGATGAACCTGACCCTGATTCATCGAGTTACGAGCGTTCAAGTGCCAAAGATGTCTTAGCGCCAAGTGCAGTCTTAACAAAGATTGCACAGGCGACGGCAATTGACGCACTTGCTGAGATTGGTCAGTACATCACTACACACAAAGATGGATACAACCCTGAGTTGCTTGAACAATTCCGTGTGAAATTCAAGGAGCAACAGGCAAACCTAATCGTACCTAAATTGGAAGAGGACACCAATGAAACAACAACAGAGGAGCCAATCATTACTGTTAATGCCTGAGTTGCCCTACGAGCAAACTTCAGGACATAGCGGGACAGATACTTCAAAGGCTAGGGCAATAGAGGCTGACCAGTCGGGAAAGACTGCTAAGCGTCAGGCTCAAGCAATTGATTTACTAAATGAAAACTATGGACGCGGTTTAACATGGAAAGAGTTTAGTTCCATAACTGGACTTCACCATGGCACCGCTTCGGGTGTATTGTCCGTTCTCCATAAAACGGGTCGAATCGCAAGACTCAAAGAATCCCGAAATGGATGTAAGGTCTATGTGGGATTGAGTTGGATTGAGAATCGGGTCGTCGAAAAACAAGGGCGCAATAAGTGTTGCCCGCATTGTGGAGGTAATTTGTGAGCATCAGATGGATAACAAAGGTTTGGTCCGACTCACCTTATGACGGGACTCGACTTTTAATCCATCTTGCCCTTGCAGACATCTCTCATGATGATGGGCGCTTTTTTGCATCGCAAAAGATGTTGGCTGCTAAAGGTCGTTGTTCTATCGAGTATGTCCGAAAGGTCATCAATCAAATGGTTGAAGAGGGACATATCAAAATAATCAGCAAAGGAAACTCTCGAGGTAAGGCTACGACTTATCAACTTTTATGGAAAAAACTACCCAACTCTGTTGGGGAGGCTTTACCTATCGAAGATGACGAACTCCCCAACTCAGATACCCCCAACTCCCCAACTTTGGAGGTCTCACTCCCCAACTCCACTCCGCAGCATCCGTCCTATACATCCGTCCTATCTACAACAAAGAGCGACGAAACTGCTATCGCAGTTATCGCGCTCGCTGAAGTAGTTGCTAGACGATGGTGGGAAAAGCAAAGAGTTAAACCTCTCGGCAAGGGAGCATGGCACTCTCTCCTTCAGATAACCAAGGCAGCCGAAGCCCGAGGCTATAGCGAGCAACAGATTGAGTTGGCACTTGATTACATTGGGACGGTTCCCACGATGCGTCAAATGGATTTAGTTCTAAGAGGAGTGGGAGTTAAGACCAAACATGAAA
>Ga0181358_1001371_pt1 | contig 11142 bp, 15 predicted proteins | sample Fa13VDMM110SD_FD_130096 | JGI IMG/M metagenome (GOLD analysis project Ga0181358, IMG submission 130096) | Freshwater viral communities from Lake Michigan, USA - Fa13.VD.MM110.S.D | ecosystem: Environmental > Aquatic > Freshwater > Lake | place: USA: Michigan | collected 2013-09-24
CGATAAGTGATAAGTTTGATATATCCAATATAAATACGCTTACAGATAGACGAAACTCTACGTATGGTTTAAATTATAGGGCTGCACTAGTACAGCTGCAGGGTAGCTTAATATTAGAAATATCGTATATAGATAGTCAAGACTTAATAGCAACATATACTTCCAGTGATTTAGGGTTCAGCAATATTTATAGAGTCGTTCAGCGTTTTGAGGATGATATTCTTATAGTTGTCGGTATTATAGGTGGTGTAATATACAAAAAGGTATATGATATATCAGAGCTTATTAAGGGTAATAAGGAGATATATTCTAATAAATTATTACAGTGTGAGGTGAATGATGTATTTGAGCTGGCACCGTTTGATTCTAATATTCTTATAGTACGTAGATATAATTCTGAAGGAACTTTAGATCATCTTGAGTTTAGATCTGTTGATAATAGCGCTTATCCATTAGTTAGATTTTCCTCAACATCCCAATTAGGTTTAGTTAGAGATAATCAAATTATTAACGAGCAATATATTAATATAGAAAACTATAACCTTGTATTGTTACAGACAAATGCTCAAAGTAACAATAATATTATTAGTGATATACAATTTTCTGTAAGCGAAACATTAAACGCTATTGTCTTATTAAACGATAGTTTTAGTGTTGTTAATAATAACACCTTTCTACAGCTTGTACAGTTGAATTTAGAAAAAGAATTTATTCAGGTAGATATACACGATAATAGTATAGGTCTTAATTTAAATAATACTATTAAGCCTATTGTGTTTGATACAATTAAGCTTTATTTAAATTGCTCTGAAAAATATAATTTTGATAAATTAAGTGGCAGTGTTAATGGAACTATTCCTTTACTTCAAGAAAGTGTAATAATGGATGATTTATATTTTTATGAAAATGAAAATATAAATGTAGGTATTATTAATCGTATTATTAATTCTTTATATAACTACCAAGAGAAGCTTGTTGCTAATATTTACGGTCCATCAAGTCAAGATCTAATTAGTATTATTGATAGTAACTTTAATATTACAGTGGAGAATGATGGCGTTGCTAATGTATTTGTAATTAATGGTGTACGTAAACCAACACTTAATTTAGTTCGTAATCAGGTATATACCTTTGATCAAAGTGATCCAAGTAACGCTACTCATAAAGTTGCATTTAAGACTGGTGCTGGTGAGTTATATACAATCGGTGTTGCGTCAATTGGTATCCCTGGGCAATTAGGAGCGAAAACAGTTATAACTGTCCCCTTTAATGCACCTAATGACTTAAGATACTATTGCGTGTCTCATGGTGATTATATGGGCAATATCATAACTATTAGTGGAGGTAGTAGTAGTAGTAGTAGTAGTAGTAGTAGTAGTAGTAGTAGTAGTAGTAGTGCTAACGGCAGCAGTATTATTGGCGATAGTAACGCTGCCGTTAGCACTAGTAGTAGCAGCGCTAGTAGTAGCAGTGGTGGGGGGTATGGTTACTAATTATAATTTATAATAAGAATTATCTATACTAAATGAAACTTGCTGTTAATATCAATAGTTCAACATAAATAAAGTATATGCCGACAGACTTAACAGGCCAACAAATATCTGATATATATCCCTCTTTCCTACACACAGGTACTTCATCACTCTGTAGCTTAGAGACACCGGTATATGATGGTATAGGTAATATATCAACACTATCAATATCAACAACTAGTATTAGCTTATCGAATGCAAAGATAAATGAAATTGAATATCCTCAATCGGTTGGTAATGCAGGTGAAGTTATTGTATCTGATGGTGTCTCAAAATTTAATGTTACTTCTATAGCAGCTGCTATAGCAGCTGCTAATGGAACAATACCTGCAAATGGAACATATAGTTCACCTGTTATTTCAATTAATAATGGAGTAGTTTCTTCTGTTATTAGTACACTCGACAATAAGACGTTTTTCTACCCCTCAAGACAAACGACTGAAGCTGGTCCAAATTTAACACAATTACAAACTGTAATTTCTTGGAATACACCGCTAACTGGTGATAAAGTAAATATTTTACAAAAAGTTAAAAACTCTAATGGGTCACTTTATGACTTAATTATTAATGTATTAACATATACATCAACTGGGTGGGGCAATCTTCAAACGTATTAAAATTATATGGCAAATATAGATGTAGTTAAATTAAAAATTCGACGCGGCTTAGACAGTCAGCGACGCTTAGTGATTTTAGACGAAGGTGAACTAGGATATACAATAGATACACAGCGTTTATATATAGGTAATGGCGTAACCCCAGGCGGGCTTCCAGGTGCACCAAAAATACACGCACCACTAACAAACGTTAATGGTTTATCAAATATATCTCCAGAGAACGGTGATATTGTTTATGCTAACAATTTATTACTTCAATATGTACAATCATTATCTAGTTGGACGTTTATAGGCTCAACTGTTGATGAAGGTAACATAACATATGATGCAGGCAACAATCTTACAATAGCTTTAAGCTCTATTAATGGGGCGCGCTTAAATCAACAACAGTTATCAAGTACTAGTATTAAATTTGATAGTGATAGTCTTGTGGTCAATTATAATACATCACAATTTACTATTTCTGGAAACCAGTTTGCAATAGCGGCTGATGGAATTAAGCCTATACATATAAGTACTTCATCTGTATCTAAAGGTTTAGTTGGCGGTGGCGGTAGTCCGCTTAGTGCAGCTGTTGATGGAACTACTATTAGTTATGATGGAAGTGGCAACTTGACTGTAATCAGTCAGCCGGTATCAGCAGTCACTTATAGTAAGTTATCCGGGGGGTTTGAGGTAGATTTAATTACAAGTAGGGTATCTACTTTATTAAGAGGAGTAGACTCTAGAAATTTTGCTTTATGTTCTGGCATAGTAACCTTAAATCAAGGTTTTTCAAGTCAAACAGAACTACCATTTTTTAATGTCGATAATTCTGGTATAATACAATCCACAACGTCGTCAATTTTTGATATATTATCGTGTAACAGTCTTAGCGGAATATTTAATGGATCACCAGATCAAGTCGTAACAGGATATACTCCATCTGAAGGTATAATAACTTTTACTGCTATATCGGATGCTTTCGCTCCCGGACTATCATCCACTATGACTCTGTCATCTGCCGGATTTATAGTATTTAAAGGCGGCATTCCAACACGCGGTAACCCAAACCACACTCCAGGCAGATTTGCTATCCCAGTATTTACACTTTAATAAAATATTATGTCAAAATCAATAGAAATATTTGAAAATACACTGCTAAAACTACTAGTACGAAGTGGTACAGATTCAGATCGTAAAACTATTACACTGGATACAGGTGAATTAGGATATACAACAGATGCGAAGCGCTTGTTTATTGGTGATGGTGTTACCCTCGGAGGAAAAATAGTAGGAAATATATATAATGGATCTAGACCAGATATAACATCCGGTGCTGGCACCCCAATGATTGGTGATATAGCATTTAATTCAAATACTAGCAGTCTTTATAGGCTATCTTCGACTAATCCAACGCTTCTTACAAATTGGGAACTAATAGGAGGAGTATATACTGGAGCTAATTCAACTATTAAAATTAATTCAACAAATATGATTAGTGTCTGTGCAATTTCTGCGTTTAATATCTCACAAGATGCACTCGGCAATTCATTAACGTTAAATAGTGGTAGAGTAACGCTATCCTCTACGATAGTAGTGAATCAAATTAATACAGGTACTACATTCTTAGCCCTACCAAGTGCATTACAAATTAATACACACACATATAAGTTTCCATCCTCACCATTATCTGGTGATACTTTCCTTGCAACTGATGGCAGTGGTAATTTAAGATGGTCAAATATTAATACCTTCCTATCAGCTGCATCTGCTAAAGTAACACTTGGTTCAGGATTAACCGCAACCGTAAATGGTGTGCCAACATCTAACTTTAGCTTAATAACTAGCGCTAATGTTACTATAAACGGACTATTTATACCTACAGCACATACTACATTTACCCAGGCAGGTAGCTCTGTACGTAGCGTCGGTATAGCGAGTGTTGTTACGCAGACGTTTAGTGATGTGAGCGGTATTATAGGTAGTACTATTAATGGACTTCCAGTTGAAGAGAGCCTGTCTAGATTTGATTATGCAAGAACTGCAGGACCAGGAGTGTACGGTTATCTTATAACTACTACTACTCCATTTAACCCTGCTAGCGTGGTAATTGATATTAATGCTAAAAATGCTGCTTATGTCTACGATGCAGGTCCAAATAATTTATTTAAGACATTTAGCCCTGTACTTGTACCTTTTTATAACATACGTAATAGTACACAAATATTAGTAACCTTCTATGTTCCTAAATCTAATGCAAGCGGAGAATCTCTAAATCCAACAATTACTACAGGATATAATAATATAAATACTAGATTTAGTATTACTATATATGGCTAACTTAAACTATATGAGATCTATCTATGGAATGCCATGAAAAAGCGAAATTATTGTGCTATGAATTCACGGATAATATAATTGTTGATAGAACGAGACACAGTGTAATTATAAATATAGATGTTCAGTATATGCGAGTTATTAATAAAGAAATGAATAGACTGAATTATAGATTAGTATTTGCAAAGAGTTTTAATATACATAACGCTATAACACTTTGCTTTGTTTTAAAATCATATGCCATTTCCAGCTGATATAACCCTACCACTTAGCGCTAAGTACTTTTCACTTAAAAATACTACAGCGTATAATTCTAATTACGATATAGTTTGGTCAATATCGTACCGGGTTTCTAGTGTATCAGCACAATATGGTATATGTACATTTTTAACCACTCTTAGTACACCACCTATATCAGCACTGCCTGGTCAATATATTGGTACATATATACCTAATAATATTATATCTATAGCTTTTGATACAACTGGTCTTTTTGCGCTCTCGTCAGGTATAAGGCCGGGTGTAAGCTTGAGTGGTGTTATACCCTTTTCTCTAGTTGTTAGAAATAGTAGCTATAATGTTATATATAATCAAAGTCTTACAGGTACTAATTTTAACTTCTATAATACAGATCAAATTATTAAATTTAGATATAGTAACCCACAACAATCTGTATATATTGATTATAGAAAATTAATAGATAGAGAATTTACAAATTTAGCTACTATTCCTCTCTCAATTAATATTCCAAATATAAACAATCTTGATAATACATATACAGGATTTTCTTTCTGTTCACCTATATCAACTACTGTAGATAATACAGCAACTATGTTAGTTTATAACTTTCACACAGATGGTGTAATTAATAATACACTAACAGAAACTATTACAGCTTTACCTTTGATTTAACAAGCATATCGGTTAAATACTAGTATGAAAAAACTTACCATAGGAATGTGTACCTATGATGACTTTGATGGAGTATTTTTTACAATACAATCAATTAGACTATATCATTCAGAGATTATTGACTCTGTTGAGTTTATAGTTGTTGATAATAACCCTACATCAAAATCTGGAGAAGCTACAGGAGATTATGTTAGAAAGATAGAAGGCTCACAATACATACCATTTACAGATTATACAGCGACGACTATAAAGAATAAAATATTTGAGAATGCGAGAACCCCCTTTGTCCTGTGTATCGATTGTCATGTTTTACTAAAACCCAAATCAATTGAGAAATTAATAGCGTATTTTGAAAAGGAGGATACAGGAAATCTTTTGCACGGTCCACTAATTAATGAAAAGGGTGATGTAATAGCTACATCGATGAAAGATACGTGGGGATCACACATGCATGGTCAGTGGCTGGTAGATACCAATTATGTAGATGAGAATACTACACCTTATGATATCTTTGCAATGGGGATGGGACTGTTTGCTTGCAGAAAAGACTCTTGGTTAGGGTTTAATCCTAATTTTAGGGGGTTTGGCGGCGAAGAGGTATATTTACAAACAAAATATAGAGCATATAATAAGCGGGTTATACTACTACCGTTCTTACACTGGCTCCATAGATTTTCTAGACCACAAGGTGTACCTTATCCTAATAAATATAGTGATAGATACCGTAATTATATTATAGGCCGAATGGAGCTTTGGGTACCATCAGGAGACGTAGATGATATATTTGCTGATATATTATCGGAAGATGAGATGAATGATATAAAGATAGAAGCCTTTAAAATATTTAGTGAAGAGGATAAAATTAAAAATGCACAGGTAAGTGAAGTTGAAGTAGTAGCCGGTAAGTGTGGTTGTAGAAGTTAGTTCATACTCATATTATATTCCACGGTCAAGTCGTGTAGCATAGCAGGATATCTTTCATCAATATATTTTTTAAAAGCAAGCGGCTGAACCCAGCTATCGTCATTAGGATTAATTCCAAGAATATGTGACCTCTTCGATACTTCTTCTATACCTTCAACTAAGCATGCCCACCTCGACATTTCCTGGATTGTCATTACATGCGTTTTATTATTTTTTAATTTAAATTTAATCATTTTATTCATATCTTATTTTATGAGAGTTCCTTTTGCTTAAGAGCGTTAAAAGCATTCTCTATGTTTAGTGGTTCAGTAATAAGTATAGAGTCATAAGATAATTCAACCTTAAATTTACTATTACATTTATTACATATAAATTCATTATGTTTATTAAAAAATATAGGTGACTTAGATACTACGCTACCACACGGGCATATAATATCAACTGTTTGTAAGTTCATTATGTGATCTATATTATCTGCAATATCTGCAATAGCAGCTTCTTTATTACTTTGTGACTTGTCTTTAAGTAAAGTAATTATATATGCTAATGCAAACTGTAATAAAGTAATTGCAACAAAGCCTTTCCAGAATCCTATAAAATCTGATAAAACGAAACCACCACCTATACTAATAATACAGACGATACTAAGAGATAGCATTATTGCTCTATACATATACTTTATTATATATTATAGTTTTAATTTATCAACTTGTGATGGTATATCAATTAGTATTTTTCTGCTTATATCCTGAATAATCGCTTCGATAGTATCTAGTGCTTGGTTGTTTATTTTTGGCTCTTGTCTAGTACTTTCAACCGCTTGGTGCAATTGCCTGAGTATTCCATATATTTGACTTATATTCTCTTTAACGCTATTAATCGTATATGGATAAGTATCCGGAGCCATGTGTGTATGCTCCTCCTGTTTGTTTCTTATGAATTGTGAGTTGACTTCCATATCTAACTTAGGTAGGGCAGAAGTAAAAGATGTTTTATATGGATTATCCATACTATTATTTATAGTTTGCATAAATAATAGTATGATTAAGTTTAAGAATAGGTTTTTAAATACATTAGTAGAGCAAGATAATGAAAAGAGCGCTATGATATCTACACTTGATAGTGGTACTGATCCATCAGATTTTGATGTATCAGCTGAAGCTCCAGAAAATTCTCAGAATGTTGCCGTATCTCAGGCAATTTCGCAGCGTAATGAGCAAATGACTACCCAACTTAGAGGCTGGGTAACAGAGATGGAAGAATTTCTTCAATACTTAAATGGTACAGAAAATTCGATTCAAACAGCACTTGCAGCAGCTGAACCTGATACTATTTTAGAAAGAATGAAAACGTCAGAGCAGCGAAAGATTGCACGAGTAGCAACTGAGATTGCTGCATTAGCTGAGTCCTTTAAGGGTTATCTGTCACAAACAAATAATTCTCAATTCAAGTATGTATGATCTAAGAGGCGCTTAAGCTGCGCTTTAAATTAGATAATCTTAAAATTCCTTCAATACCACTGAAGGAATTTTTTTGTATAAAATTATGCTTTATCTCATTAATATTGTAATTCATACAGATATCATTAAAATCTTTAAATTGTCTACCGTACTTCTCAGGCCATATAAACACAGTACTACCCCCCTTTAAAAGTATTTCTGACTTATTAAGAGATGCTTTATCTACCCACTGACTATCTAACACCCATACTTTTTTATACCACTTTAAAGTACTTTCTAGTTGAGCTTTTTGTCTGCGCGTAAAGGAAGTATTACTCTTATCAGTGATACCTGCTACAGCAATGCTATTATACGTAAAGAATGCATTGATAGGTCCTTCAAATATATATACAGTATCAAAATTACCGCTTACTTGATTAATATTAAATAAGGTTTTTTCTGCGTTAATTTTAGATATATACTTAGGTTTCGTCTTAATATCTTTCTCTAGAAACCCTCTTGTTTGATAAAACTCTATTTCGTTTAGTTCATTAATAAATGGTATAACTAGTCTATTCTTGTGTACCTTATCTTTTAAGGATATATACATATTTGTAGGCTTATTAACTGCAATATCAAGTTTACGAGATTTAATTAGATCGATACATTTTTGAACCACTATATTATCACTATAATATAACACTTGCGATTTGTCAAATAGATTGATACAGTCTTCTGGCAGTGTCTCAGTTTTAACTATTATATTAGAGACTTTATCTTCTGTAGGATAAGTAGTAGTAAAGTCATCTTGTTTAAGCTCTTCAACTATTTCTAAAAAGGTCTTACCCGAAACTTCTAAAATCCATTTTAGCGGTTTGCTCGACCAGCCGCAGTTATGGCAGTAAAGATTATCTTTCTTAGGTATATAATAAAAGCGTCTCTTTTTACCAAGAGATCCTCCCTCTTTACATATACAACATCCTCCCTGATAGGTTCCATTGTATCTATTAAACTTTGGCTGGTGTATATACTGAAAGAACTTACTTATAGTATATTCTTCTGGTATATTAATCATCTGAATAAGTCTATTAACTTATTTTTGAAATAAAAGAGCTGATACCAGTCTTCTTTTTTAGATAAAATATTATTTATTTTATGATTAACACACAAGGCTATAAAGTCTTGGTAGTCAGACTTTAAATTTTCTGACTCTTTGAGCTGTAAAACATAATATGTATATTCATCTATACACGACTGATCCTTAAACCTATCAAGTCTAAATAATTCATAATTTCTATCATATATTTGTATTTGATCTTCAGTAAGTTTAATTTCACCCTCTAAGAACTTATTTAGCTTTACTTTGCCAAATTTAGGTATACCTGGTACATTATCAGATTTATCACCTTGAATACATTTTACGGTTAAGAACTTATTAATATTGTATCCTGCTTCTTTTGTAAAGTTACTTTCTGTTATGTGTATTTTTTTTATTGGGGAGTAAACAGATGTAGTTTTACTAACTAGTTGATAGAAGTCCATATCTGCAGATACTATAACTTTTGAGCCTGGTAACTCATTACACAAAAATGCAATACAATCATCTGCTTCTAGACTAGATGGATACATTGAGGTTATTCCAAGTAGGTTTAGGAATTCTTTAATTGTATTATTATTACGGTGAGGTGTACTGTCCGTGGATCTTGTACCTTTATAATCTGTAAAGCTTATCTTACGATCGTTTACTTGATAGTTTATTTTTTCATCCCAGCATATAAAAACCTTATCAGGAGAAAATTTACTAACATAACTCTTTATCGCATTGAGAGTAAAGTATATATGGAAGCTATCAAGCTTGTCATTATCCCCACCTGCTATATTTTTAGCGGTCCAAAATGTCCTATGGATGCAGTTATTACCATCTATAATTAGAGTTTTGTTCATGCGTATTATTATAATATAAGGCTGATACTTATATTATAAGGCTGTTCCTTATAAATGAGTTAATTTTTTATTACTGACAGGATATATTACGCTTAAACTGATCAGTACAGATTTTAATAATACTTTTAGGTAATTTTTCTACATACTTAATTATGTCTTTATCACACGCGTTTTCTATAATTAATTTAGATATAACCCTGTTTACCATTGTAGGAACTGCCAAGAAGCAATAACTATCTGCCCCCTCTTCTATGTATACTAGGATTTCACCAGCATATGTACCGGTGTGAACGCCATAGCAATCTCCCCTAACTAAGTTCATCCTATGAGACATTTTATAAATCTTCTGCTAATTGAGGCACACCTCTTTCTAATAGGGTACTTACTATGACTTCCATAGATGCTGTCTTGAGCGAGAAATTGCGTGGAAACAGCCTTGAGCCATCATTAAATTCAAACATTTTATCGTTGTTATAATCTCTATTTTCATAGCACGTAACATAGACAGAGGTATTACCTGGATCAATGAGAACTGTCCATTTACGCGGATCTGAGTCAGCATATTTATTAAATATCTTCCAAGTATTAAACTTGCAGTCTTTGAGTCTTTTTAGGAAGTATGATAGGGTAGTAATTTTATTAATTTTCATTGTGTAAGAGATGCGAGTATGTACTTTAATTTAGTGCTATTATTGGATATATCAACAACATTAACACTATAATCTGTATTAATACTAAATTTAACACTATCACTAATACACGATAAAAGTCTTATATTATCTATACTTAAAATAATAGGAGCTATGTTATGCTCTGCAGGACCAAGAGAAATGCTATACATATCTGTATTATGTTTAGATCTATCAGTTAGTTCAGCCTTTAATACACCGTCTTCGGTAAATATATACACCTTATTAGTATCAGTAGCAAACGAGCTACCCTTAATAATAGTATTAAGTAGTTGTTTAGTAAGATTAAACTCTACATCGCACTTTATTTGTAATATTTTATCAATATTAATACTTGGAGAGCTAAGAAACCCATCATCAAATAAGTGGTATTTAAATTTAATATTATTATCCTTATACTCTATATTATTATTATTAAGTATAAGCTCAATACTATCTGTATTAATACCTTCAATAACTCTTATAAGCTTACTAACGTCTGGTATATTAAGCGTTGTACTTATAGTACTTTCAATATTATTTATTTCACTATAGAGTATTAGATTATTATCAGGTGATGCAACTAAAGAAGTAAGGGTATTAGAGCCTGTTACTTTTACTATAGCTGTATTATTGATCCTTGATAAGGCTTCTAAAAACTTTAACCAGTCAACTCTTGATTGTATTTTTAGGCTTTGCTTTGACATTATCTTTCGTAAGTATACTCGCTATTTTCTCTAAGTTCAAATTAATTATCTTCAATTGCTCAACTATATGTAAGGTACCG
>Ga0181358_1001372_pt1 | contig 11135 bp, 27 predicted proteins | sample Fa13VDMM110SD_FD_130096 | JGI IMG/M metagenome (GOLD analysis project Ga0181358, IMG submission 130096) | Freshwater viral communities from Lake Michigan, USA - Fa13.VD.MM110.S.D | ecosystem: Environmental > Aquatic > Freshwater > Lake | place: USA: Michigan | collected 2013-09-24
ACATTTAGGTACAAGGAAAAAATCTTGTCCATCAATTGTAATCGTTTTTAGTTCCATAACTTTCTATTGTTTTTTAAATTCGTACCTAACACTATAAAGAGTATCTTCAATCCAATCCTCCTGATTATTTCCATTTGCTATTTTGCCTAACCAAGACCTAATCTCATATAGATAAACAACATCAGGATTAACTCTTTCTATTTCTTTAAACCACAAACTCATACCACCATCTGCTTCTCTATACATTGATGTTTTAACGCACCAATTTTCACCTGGGTATTGTATATTTTCTGGTTTGGTATTGATATCTTGGAGCGGTCTTTTTACTATTTTTAATTCCATATTATTGTAGTGTTTCGTATTCGTACATAACTAGATTCTCTGGGTATAGTATTGCGTACATCATATGCGTACTCACTTCCGGTCTAAATTTCTTCATCAAGAAAAAACATTTATCGCCATCCTTATCAACGCACTTCCAAGTATAACATATATGGTCTTGGTATGTTGATTTATCTGGCGTATCGTATGTCCTAAACTTGTATGTGCCAATTGTAATGTCCCACTCATCAATAATAACAAACATATCTGTTGGTCTATTAGATGATACCACTTTCCACGTGTCACCTGTCCATTCGCTTTTAGTAATGTTGACTACCCTATTATAGTCTTGTGCATAACTGAATACCGTTAAGAGTAGACTTACTACTATGAGTGATACTTTTTTCATTTTTGTTTTGTTTTATTTATTAATAACTTTTTAATCCGAAAGTAATTGCTAACATTTCCATTTCGTTTTTAGCTCTATCTTTCGGGACGCCCAATTCCTGTTGTATGTAATTAGCTCCCCAATTTATCCATTGGAGTTTGGCCGCATTACTGATTTGATAATTGCCATACCATTCCGATTTTGTTCCTCTTAAATTTTGATTGGGTGCCGGATAACCTGCGTATTCAAACATTTTGCTTAAAAGAGTTTCGGTAACTTCTTGTTTTTTGTTCATAACTTTAACTTAAATAATTAGATAGGTTTTTTGCTGCTTCAATTGCTTCATCCCAATTTTCAATGATTTTTTTACCACGTTGTTTAAATGGTATATATGTCCTCACGCCATCATTTGCAATTTGCCGTCTTTCGGCCGGAGCTGCTTTGGCTAATGCTCTACGGTATTTATCGTGCCACACTTTCCATTGCTCCGGTGTATAATCCTTTACATGCGGGTGGTATTCGGCATCAAATAATCTATCACCTATTTTGAATAAATCACCACCTCTATGCGAAAATCCATAGATACCTTCGACATCTAAAAAAGAATGGTAACTACCTTTTTTTAATTTGATTGCCACACCTTTTGGATATTTCTCACAAACTACTAATCGGTTTTGGTAATACCACCAGCCCTCTTTAATACTACCTAAGTAAATATCGCCATACATAAATGAATTTTCAAGCTTTCCGTGATAAACAATATCTTTTTTGTTTTTCGGTGCTGTATTGGATTTGAATACACCACCAGTCCCACGGACTTCCCACCATTCGTATGTCTTAATAGTTCCACCGGTATAATACGAAATCTTTGCTGCCTTTTCTTTATTTATTTCTAAACCGTCAAAATACCTGTTAGGGTACAGGCGACTTACCAATTTAGTAAAGCCTAAATTCAGATGTACTTTGTTTAATATTGATACACCTGAATAATGCGGAAACTTCTCAAATGCCAATCTTATTTTCCCGATATATGGAGTTGTGTTTTTTATTAAACTCATGAACTATTTTTTATTCTTTTTTGATTTAGGTTGCATTGCTTTAATTGCTTCTATTATTGAGTCCAATTCTGCTTGACTACGTTCATCGTTATGCTCATATGCTCCTTCTGGGCCGATTTGAAAATCATCACTTACGAATGGCGGTGTGTTATTATACTTAGTGCCCTCTAACTCCAATTCATAAAGAAGCTGTTCAACTTCCTTAAAGTACTTTGTTGCCAGTTGAATTGCCATTTGCTCGTCCATACCAACTTGCTCAAGTATGTATTGCATGGTTTCACCATCAACTTCCATTTTTTTGAGTATGGCGATTACTTTATTGGTTGCGTTTTCTTCCCAAAAATAATCTCCTTCATCTTCAAGACCATCTTGCAAAGTCACATCCCACTCATTATTTTCACTTTGAGCATCTTCCTTTTTGTACTCTTCTGCTCTTTCCACTATCCACTCTCTTAATGTATCTGGGTGATATCCCAATCCGGTTGCCAGAGTTTCAAAGGCATCCATCATTTCATCTATACTTATATCGGAATGGTCTAATTCAACCGATACTTTTGTTCCATACATTTCGCCACTAAATTTAGCTGGCTTACTTCTTGTGTTATTGTTATACATCATCATCTAATAATTTATCAATGTTAAAATCGGGGTTTGCTGAATAGTATATCTCGCCATCGGCTCCTATACTCATTTCTATTGCTTCTTTATCCAATAACGTACCAAGCGTGTCAGTTAATGATTCGTGCATAACTTCGTTACACGTCTCTATAAATTCGTTATCGGTTAATAGCATCTCACCATCGGTTTCCCACTTACGTTGCATATTCTCTTTAAGTTTCTGCAGCAATTCGGTTTCACCTACAAATGGCGTTTCTTCAAAAAATTTGTTCTCATGTAGAGTTTCAATAATACCATTGGCCAGCTCTACAACTTCGTACTTAAAAGCCATTTCGTAAATTATGTAAGTTGTTTAATTCATTCATAATCGTTTCAACACAGCTATTGGCATCGCCTAATACACTATGTAGTGCCATCAATACATCGCCTTCGGAAAACTTCAATTGGTTTTCATTGTTTAGTTTATTGATTAAACTATTTATGTATTGTTCATACTGATAGGCGTCGTCTATTGCCTGTTCGTTCATTTGCTCTTCTATTTGCTTCATGAACATTTCTTTCATTTTACCCATTTTCGTTTTCGTTTATATCGTTAATTAAAATTGTTTCTACTATTTCACCATCCACCCACCTGTTGTATGCGGCGTATTCAATAGCACCATTTTCATTCAGTTCCATTGTTGTTATAAAATCCGTAAGGGCATCTTCCGTTTCTAATGTTCCACATACCGTACCAATATCACCTACAAACTTATAGCGAAATGCTCCGTATGGATTTGGTGATTCTTTGTAGTCCATAATCACATTATCAAAATCGTATCGCTCAGTGCCATCCTTTGTAACCAAGTCACCTTCTTTATCACGTCTTAATACAGCACTACGGCGATAACCACAATGATTACACATTACATATTCCTCGCCTGTCTTATAATAAAAATCACTTTGTGCTTCATTGCCACAATTCGGGCACTCTATATAATCTATTACACTTCCCATATTTTAAAATTTAAAGTTTAAAGTTATTCAAAAAATTGTTTAAGTTTTGTTTCTTTTTCTATTATGTTTTCACTACAATAATCGGGTACAATATACTCACCTGGTTTACGAAATACTAAAATGTACTCATGCGTTTTGGGTGTGTATCGTTTACAGGCAGACTGATATTGCGTTAATGCCGCGAATGGTGATATATTTTCCATAATGATAATGTCGTGATATAACCAACCTGCTTTTTTAAATGATTGAGTTGTATCACCATGAAAATCAATTAGGTTTCCACCATCTCTAAAGTCCGCAACAACCCATACACAAAATGAACCCGGTCTCGCTACTCTATAACAATTCTCAGCACATACATCAATCATTTCTATAAACTCACCATACGTTTTGCTATCACTCAACTGCCCATCTACACTTTCATATTTTTCAATGTTGTAGTAAGGTGGACAAGTTAATATCAAATCGGAAAATTCATCCGGTGTATTAAAAAGTTTAGTACCATCTGATAAATAAAGATTTGGTGATATGCCCAACTTATCAAAATGTGCTAATGCTCTTTTATAAGTGTTTGGTGTAATCTCATATCCGTGATACTCACGACCCAATCGGTTTGTTACAACTGCTCTAGTCACACGTCCGGCGAATGGGTCAACTATCTTAGCGCCAGGCAAAGACCAATATCGTACAATGCTTTCAGCTACACCAGCATGAAACTCTGACATTTTTGCAAGATTGCCATGTATGCCGCTCAGCTTCCTAATATCAATATCACCATCATCGAAATAGGCCTCATTCCATTTCTCCTTACTCTGCTTTGTAGGTTTGATTAATGATAAAGGTAAAAATCCAAACTGGTCTTTTACATTTATATCTTCCCTTATTGGTAGTAATTTGGTTTGTGCTCTATAATGATTTTCATTTCTTATTGCCATACATCAAATATAATAAAATTATTCCATTGTACCAAATCTTATCTGGTCTTTTTTTCGTATTGCTTATCAATCACAACCGACTTAACTGAATCATTATAAGTAATACTATTCAATGCCGTATGGCCTATACCTTTAATGGTAATCACTTCGTCAGCATTGCTGATAATTGTTATATCGTAGTAGGTTTTCATCATACGGTTACTAATTTAGTTTTGACCTCTTTAATGTGCTTACAATCGGTACCCGGAACTTTGTGGTATGTATAAGCTGGACAAGTACAAGTCCAAATATCCGTACCATCGTTTAAGTCCACAATGTCGTATGTATTGCCCGTACTACCTTTTACCGAATGATGATTTGCTGTTGGAACTGGTGTTGGATTATCAATTGCTTTCCATTTTTCTACAATTTTGGTTTGCTCACCATAGTAACTATCGTGGATATTAGCATGTCCCCAATTCTTAATGAAGTCCTCACGGAACCAACGGTCTTCCATAAGAGCATCCAATACCAAATGTGAAATATCCTTACCTTCTTCTTGAGCCACAGCATATAAAGTAGTGTCTTGCTTATCTTCTGGTAAGAATTTTCCTTCATCACCATAATCACCGGCTACTACAATCGGGTCACCTGCCCAACTTCCTACAATCGTATTAGCGGAGTGGAGGTCACCACCACCACGACCATTGCCATTTGATAATAGTACAGCCAATGCGGTTAGTGTACCGCCGGCACTCATACCAAATTCCATTAACTTCTTTCCGTCATTAAACATATGCGGATTGATATACTCACGTTTCTTTACGTTTACAATTTTATAATATTGACCCATTTGTTTTAAGTTTTAAGTTATTTAAATTAATCGTTTTGTGATTGAGCCCATAAATAAGCTTGAAATCTGTCCATAAAATTCACTTTGGATTTTACTTCATCTAAACTGATTTTAGTATCGGTAGCTTCACCATTATCATCAGTACCAACTACAAGTCCGTTACCGGCGAATGGCTGATGCCCACCCTTTACAAAAAAGAACTCATTACATTCCTGATTAAATAGTCCTTCTTCATCTACCATAATTGAATCGTAGTGGTCAAAGTATAGGGCACATTCAACCATACCACAACCGATTTGTTCGTACCAGCTTTCTATATCGCCGGTGATTTGGACTTCTTTTACTTCTTTGTTTTTTGAATCAATAAGAATTGCTTTCATTTTGTTTTAAATTTTAGAGTTTATAATTGTTTTTGTTTCAATGATTACGCCTTTCTTTTAATGGTGTCAATTGCGTAAGGGTAATAATACGTTCCTTCCAATTTGATTGAAAGTAGTCTACCACCGGTTTCGTTGTTTTTAATTTCAGTTGCCTTCTCAGGGTCTGTTCCCCAAAGGATTCCGTCTACAACTACTTTTGATTGAGATACTCTTCTAAATGATTTTAATTCCATAACTTTTACTTTTTGTTTTTATTGTTTATAATTAAATTGTTCTTCTTAGTCCACACTTCCTACATTCTTCTTCGTCTGAATATGCGGAGTCGTTATTCCTTGCTACCCAATCACACCCGAAACACATATCGGTATTAGATGTTATTGTACCTGGTTCGGTATCACTAATCAATTCAATAGTTGCCTCACCACCATTATCACCGGGCTCCATAATATCTTCGGTGTCGTAAAGATGCTCTTGCTCCGAAAATGTTTCACTACATAAATTATCGTGGAATGCCTCAATCATTTCCTTACGAGCCGCTTCATAACTTTCAGCCTGAATGTTGTGCGTTTCTCTAACCCATACCGTTACTTTCTTGTCAACATAGAAAGCAAAATCTTTTTTAGCGATATGCTCTATGTTCTCATTGTGTTTACCGTCTCCGTAAATTGCCATAATGTTTGTTTTTTAATTTTCAATAAATGCGAAAGGATGTGCCAAAGCAATCACTCTCAAATGCGTAGTACAATCTCCGTCTGCTCTACCAATAGCCCCTCTCAAGTCATTGTTACATATTGCTTCAACGAAGCCACCACCTTTCATTATATCATCTCTATGCATCATTACTGATACAATGATGTCAACAACGTGGTCGGAGTATGTATAAGTTCCGTAATCGTGTAGATGTTTTTTAGCAGCCTCTACATACTGCTCTCTTCTTTGATTGAAATCCATTTGGGTTAGTTTTAGTGGTTTATATTGATTTGTGTGTTATTACTGTTCGTACAGTATCTTTTAAAAAGGTATTGATAAATGAATCCATATCTCGCACTAGATGCTTAATGAGTGGTACACCGGTTGCCAATATAGTACCATCTCTGCCCATACCCGGCTGGCACTTTATTAAATCATAACGGCCATTTTGCCAATCAATATCAAAACATAGTGGCCAGAAATTATCGGCCATGTGGTTATCACAATAAACCCACGCATCACCAATTTCTATATTATCTGCTTCAATACGATAACCATTTCCATTAAGGTCAAATTTAACACCGTCTATTTTTTCAAAGTTTTGTGGTATATTCATTTTGTTTTAAGTTTTAAATTTTAAAATTCATCTTCAACATCCGTTTCCGTATCATCGTAGAAGAAACCCTGCCAATCACAACTCTCAGGTCCTTTCGGGTCATACGGCCAACCCACAGCCATCTCAACGAGATTAGGAAACTTCACTTCGGGGTTATCACCATTTGGCGAATCCTTAAATGCCAATTCAATTCCTTTCATTCTCATATCTTCCGTACCATCACCGGTCAGCCCATTCATTTCGGCGAGTAGTTCATAGTAGTCCTTACCACCAAATACTCCGTAACCATCGTAATTTTGTTCGTACCATTTGTTACCCTTATCATCTAACATAACAACAGTAAAGGTATCACGTGTTGAATGTTGATTAGCGATACTCACATCGGTATCTTGCGTTTTCCAAGAAAAAAATCCCATAATTTTAAGTTTTAAGTTTGATTAATTAAAGTACATAAATTCTACACACTCAGCGTGTCTATCTTTTCCAATGTCCTGAAAGTGTGAGTAAGCACCGTCTGGATCGGATAACTCAGCCACAGTTCTTGCTTCATAAACAATCTTCCATCCAAATTCATCCGTAGCAGCTGCTATTAAATCATTACTAGTCAAGTCCCAATTTTTCATTTTCGTTTTGTTTTATTGTGTTAATATTAAAGTTTCCGTTTTCATAAATTAAGTACTCACCGCTTGTATGTAATGTATCAATGAAATAGTATCTACCACCCGTAGCCATACCTTTGATATCAATTTGCGTTTGTCCGGTGTGACCAACTACCTGTATGATTTCCTTTTTCAGTTCTAACTTATTAGACCTCATTAAGGATTTAGGTCTTATCCATATTGGCGATTGCTCTACATTATCACCATGCGGGTCTCTATAACTCATTTTAACCGCTGGTACAATATCAAAGTCAAATGTAAGTGGTTTATACTTCCATTGTTCATTCACTAACTCAACGATATTATCGGCGTTCCAACCACCCCTACCAAACACTCCATTCATAAAGTCCGTACTTACTCCGGCGTGCGTACATACCACATCATCAAATCGGTAAGCCATTTGTAGTTTGTGTTTCCATTCTCTCACCAACATTTTAATTGAAGGTGCTAGTTTGAATTGGTAACCCGATGTGCTCGTTCCATCACAACCTTCAAAGTAACCATAGTCGTGATTACCAATTAGAAATATACATTCGGCTTTGGTTTCTTCACTCCACAACATTAACTCTTTGAAGTTGTGCATTTGAAGTAGGCCAGGTATATCAAAGGAGTCAAAGTAGTCCCCAATGAATATGTACCGGTCAGCCTTTTCGGTTTCTACAATTCCTTTCCAACAATCTCTACCGTGTATATCCCCAATCATTACAGTTTTCATAATTCTAATTTATTAATTCATCAATTTTAATTCCGTGTTCTTCAAGCGACTCCCATATTTTGTAGTACACTTTATCTAATGTATCATACGGGTCTAATTTGGATTGCTCAATTTCATACTCCACTTTTCGTTTGGTATTGTAAACAATTTCCCAAATTGCCATTGCCATATCGGTTGATTTAACTGCTCTCAGGTGAGCCATACTATCATCCGGATCGTTCAAGTCAAATTCTAATGTTGCTTTTGCCATAGTTTTAATAGTTTTTGTTTTTGTAAAATTCTTCGGTACTTTCCATTACCATTTCAATATGCCCAATTAGTGTATTGGGATTTTCTATTTCTTGCTTTGTTAGATAACGATATGTGCAAGATTGTAACCCCATACAAAATAGTTCATATTTACCAACAGCGGTATGGTCGCTTGGGTTGTATCGGTTACCGGTGATACGGCTTAATACTACAGTTTGTTTACCAACCGGATCATCTCCAAGTTTGTATATACCAAATTGGTAGTATTGTTCACCACTAAAAGTATGCTCTGCATAAACACCGGCCTCACAAACATATCTGCCAGATTTCAGCGTCTTTCCTATAATATTTTTTATGTTTTGTATTGTTATCATTTTATTTTTGTTTTCAGGTTTACAATATGTTTACAATCTTTACCCCTACCAAAGCCGTGCGCCGGACAACTACAACTCCAAAACCCATCATCGTTTATAACCTTATACACATTACCCTTACTACCACTTACTTTCCATTCGGATTTCACTTTGATATTTTTGGATTTTGCTTCAGCCTTTGTGTACTCAATCTTTTCCCACATCCCTTTCAGCTCTTCCCATTGATATTGTCTATCTACTGGGTGCCAAACACCACCAGCGATAATATACCATTGCTTACTGACATCACCTTTGATACAAATTGGCGGATATAAACTTTTTAATTTCATAATTACTTACTTTTTTTTATTGTTGATTGATTGAATAATACAGTTGATAATAAATTAAGTCCAACTGCCTGCCAAAATGTTATGATTGGTAAACCGAATATTGTCGGCATCAACCAATTCCATAATAACATAAGCGGCCAACCTAATAATAAAACCACTAATGCGATAAATCCAATTCCTGCTAAAATTCCAACTAATACTTTTTCCATATTTTTTTATTTTTGTTTTTGATTAAAGATAATTTACTCCAATGTAAGTCCATTTCGCCGTACCATCAGCAATATTGCCTCTGGCGTGTTTAGCGGGTGCTTTCCAAGTTGCCGGTTTCAATAAGTCACCACGTTTAATTGGTACTCCTTTATGGTCACCATCTATTCTACTAATGAATCCCCAACAACGAGTCCCAGCCCATAGTCTGATGAATTTTATACCAACATCAACCGTAAGCTCTTCGGGTGTTAAGTTTGTAAGGTGTTGTGCGTAATACGTCCTTATAGTTCCATTCACATCATCAACGAAATTACTTACAATCGGGTTATTTTTAAGATACTCCAAATCTTTTGGTTTGTTGCCTCTGGCCATATTAGTTTAAGTTTAAGTTATTTAAATTTAATGATTTCAAAATATCTTCACCCGCATTAACCCTTTCAACTTGTTCTTGCGTTTGTTTGACAATACCTTTAAGGTGGTTTCTAAAATCCGTAATTCCGTATTGGGTTTTAACATCTTCACAAACACTATCAATACCTTCGTTGATTACTTCAATCAAATCAGTATCTTCGGCTATCATTGATGTTTGTAACATTTCAATCATTGTTGCTGCTACAGTTGACCTCAATTCCAAATCAACACGGCCGGTTGCGTTTTTCATAATGTTGAATAGTGTCAATGCCATTTTAATTCTTTGGTCATTTGTTTTCTCAATTCTTTCTCTAATTCCGTTTAACATAATTTTTATTTTTTATTGGTGATTAATTGTTTAATTGTTAAGTAGTAATATGTAGGTACGTTCCAAATTGCTTGCCACAATGTATAAGCAAATGTAACTCTATCAAACCCATTCAGTTCTTTTTCAACTTCTTTCACTATGGGTATTGTGAGTAGAAGCCATACAACAGCGATTATAGTTAGTATCATTTGATTAGTTTATATGTTTAACAATATAGTTACCACTACAACATCTCTTACCTTGCTTCACAACGTATCTACGGCAACGGCGATTTGGGTCAGCGTTTCTTAAATTTTTCAAAATATGTGAAAAACTATTTGAGCCGTTTGTTATCTTACGATAATGATCGTGTAATTCGGTATGTGTAGCATCACCTTGTCTTTCTACGAAGTCAATTAACTCCTGAGCGATATATCCCCAATCACCCGGCTGTAACTTTGTTCGTTTACTTTGATACTTTTGTTTTCTAAAAGCGTTTTTAGCTTTCACTACATCATAATAACCAAGTCCAACTTGTCCGATACTTTTTGCCGGATTGTTTGATACATTCATATTCTGTCTTACCATACCATTTGGGTTATGGCGATTTGGATTAGCCCAATGAAGATAAACATCAATGTACTCTGCTCTACGCCACGGTATATCGTTTTGTGAGCCCCTACGCCATGCACTACCTAATATGGTTTTACGATTTTTACTTCGGCCTCTCAATGTAACCCAACCAAAGATTTGTTCAAGGACTTTTTTCACTTCAATTACTTGCTCTTCGCTTTTCATTGGAATAGTTGCTATATAGTATTTACTTCTTTTCATATTGATTTGTTTTGGTTATTAATTGTGTTTCATCCCGCTCATTACCCCATACCCCGGTCTAGCGGCCAAGTCATTTAATCGGTTAGCCATTTCCATTGGCATGATTTGAATTTCGTTACCGGTTTTGTGGTTAGCGATTTGTACTCCACCAACAGGTTGTACGGTAGAACAATTAACACACGATTTGTAGCCATACTTCACTTTACGAAGAAC
>Ga0181358_1001374_pt1 | contig 11134 bp, 15 predicted proteins | sample Fa13VDMM110SD_FD_130096 | JGI IMG/M metagenome (GOLD analysis project Ga0181358, IMG submission 130096) | Freshwater viral communities from Lake Michigan, USA - Fa13.VD.MM110.S.D | ecosystem: Environmental > Aquatic > Freshwater > Lake | place: USA: Michigan | collected 2013-09-24
AACTACACCTACAGCGGTGGGCTTCTGGCTATCAGGCAAATCTCTCACAATGGAAGCTGGCGCTGCGATTAAAGTTGCTAGGTTTCTTAACGTGAGCATTGAGTGGTTGATTCTAGGAGAGGAGAAGAACAGTGGCTAAGTTACCCTACACATTTACGATATGTCCACCAGACTTACCGCAGCGAGTACGCCAAGCGGTGGTTGTTGCTCTTGAGGAGGCATCAAGCCCTCCGCTCGTTGTGAATTGGTATTACCTTGATGAGTCATTAGCGCTGCATCAACTTGGCAAATGGGCGGGGCATAGCGAAGCATATGCAGAGATGGAAAAGGTATCCAAAAAGCGCAAGATCGGCTACCTGTATGTAATGCCAGAGGCTACAGTCAACGAATGGAGAGCGAGGCTTGACCGCTGGTTGGGGGATGACGGATATGCACAGAAGTATAAAAAGTGTAAGGGGGACTTGTAATGATCAGCATAAAATCAGCACCAATAACGTGGCATGTAGACCGTCTCATGTGTGATTGCGGTGGAGAGTTCAAGCACACGATAAACATAAGCTATGCGGAGAAACCCTTTGGGCATGTGTGCGACAAGTGCAGTGCGCTGGAGGCAACAGAGTACATCTATCCTAGAACGGTATGGGAGGAACAATCATGAGCGGTAAAGATGAGTTTTCGCACATAAAAAGCACGCTAACCGCGCCCCCGGCGCAGCCAGATAAAGGCGGCGTCTATCTGAAGGGTAAGGTATTGCAGATGTGGACGGGGAATCGTTGGAAGAAGCTGCTTGACTTAAACAGCCCGACGTACACACTAAGTTTTGACCATTGGGACAAAGAAGAGCGCCTCCCAATCTTGGTAGAGCCTGTAAAGGCTACATCATGATTCCAGACTACTCGGATTCTTTGCTCACCATACAGGCTATGCGTAAGCAGGCGCAGGAGGCGCTGCTACGTCACGACTGGAAGACCGCGTGCAACTGCGCCGATGAGATTGTTGTGGCAGCTAGGGCGATGAAGATTTATTCGATGGATCAACTGGAACGGGAACTGGAGGCGCTACATGGATGAAGCAGAATTCAAAGTTAAATACAGGAAAGAACTTGTGGACATGCTAGACGAATGCGTTTGTGGGGATTCAGGAGCGCAAGCAATTCTTATTGTCCACACGCCACACACACGCACCATATCTTTATACGCCGTTAATGCTGATGGCCCCGCCACACAAGGCATACTACTTTCCGCAGTCGAACCATACTTAAGTTTTTCTGAAGGCCAAAGGACATTAAATTGAATCTTCCGTTTAAGAAAGTAATGGTCATTGACTTTGAAACAGCATGGGATAAAAAGGAGTACACGCTAACCAAAGCTACTACAGAAGAATACATACGGGACAAGCGCTTCAAGGCTTGGGGCATGGGGTACAAATACCTTGATGCATACGACTCCCCTGTATGGGTTTCCCATGCAGAGTTGCCTGCGTTTTTTGACAGCATAGATTGGAGCACCACCGCCGTACTAGCGCACAACGCCCAGTTTGATGTAGCAATATTGTCTTGGGTGTATGGGCACCACCCCTGCTTTATTTTTGACTCGCTCAGTATCGGACGTGCGCTTCGTGGGGTAGAGGTGGGTAACAGTCTGGCTAAGCTGGCAGAAGAGTTTGGGCTTCCGCCTAAAGGCTCGGGTGTCCACAGCAGTAATGGGTACTTGGATGCACTGCCGCCTGAAGTTGAAACGGAACTGGCTGACTACTGCAAACATGATGTTGTGCTATGTGAAAGTATCTTCCACAAGCTGGTAGATGGGTTCCCGGTAAAAGAACTACGCCTCATTGACATGACCCTGCGCATGTTTACTAATCCCGTGCTGAAGCTAGACCCTTACATGCTGAAGGACGCCATAGAAGACGAACGTACCAAACGAAGGGGACTGCTTGCACGCTTGGATATCAAGGAAGGAGACCTAGCCAGCAATGACAAGTTCGCGCTCATACTACGCACGATGGGGGTAGAGCCCCCGCAGAAGATCAGTAAAACTACTAACAAGCTCACGCTGGCATTTGCCAAGACCGATGCCATGTTCCAAGCTATGCTTAACGGCACTAACGAAGACTTGGCGCTGTTGTGCGAGGCTAGGCTGAAGGTCAAGAGCACGTTGGAGCGTACCAGAGCGCAGCGCTTCTTGGATATATCCCAGCGTGGGACACTGCCCGTTCCGCTTAACTACTACGGGGCGCATACGGGGCGGTACTCTGCCTCCAAAGGCAGCAACCTAAACCTTCAGAACCTGAAACGTGGCTCGTTCCTGCGCAAGTCGATCATGGCCCCGGACGGCTACGTACTTGTTGTTGCTGACCTAGCGCAGATTGAGCCTAGGGTACTAGCGCACCTAGCTGGATACAGGGAGTTGTTGAATATCTTTGCGTCAGGCCAAGATGCATACGCTGCTTTCGGGGCGCAGATGTTTGGTAGACCGGGGATGACAAAAGCTAGTCACCCTGAGCTAAGGCAGTCCGCCAAGGGTGCGCTGCTGGGCGCTGGCTATGGGCTTGGGTGGTTCTCGTTCGCTGCACAGTTGCTTACCGGCTTCCTAGGTGCGCCCCCGATGCGCTACGACAAGGCGTTTGCCAAGCAGCTTGGAGTTACCAACGAGAAGCTACAAGATTTCATAGCGTATGAACCTAATGTACAGAAGGCTTTATCTATCCCCCGAACATGTACAGATAAGGAAATTATCATTCATTGCCTAGCTGCAAAGGCAGTCATTGATATCTATAGGGAGAAGGCTGCACCGGTAAAAGAGTTCTGGGCGCTTTGTGATATGTTCATAGGCAAGGCAATATCTACAGGACGCGAGTACAGCTACAAGTGCCTGAAGATGGGGCGGGAGCATATACTCTTGCCAAACGGTATGAGTTTGCGGTATCCTGATCTCAAAGGAAATCCTGACGAAAAAGGTCGGGTGCAGTGGACGTACGGTGCGCAGCATAAGAAACTGTACGGCGGCAAGCTAGCAGAAAATATTGTTCAAGCTGTCGCACGCTGTGTAATGACTGATGGAATGCTACGGATTCATAAGCGCTATCCGTGCGTTCTAACGGTGCATGATGAAGCAGTGGTACTGGTGCCGGAGGACGAAGCAGATATAGCTGAGCCTTGGGTATTAGAGCAAATGATTGCCGAACCGCGTTACATGCCGGGTATTCCACTGGCCGCTGAGACAGGTGTAGGCAAGCGTTACGGTGATGCAAAATAAAACACAACGGAGAACACACATGGCAACAAAGACTAAGACAAGTCGTATGGACTTTGAAATAAAAGCAGTAAAGCAATTCAAGGGGAAACCTTATATAGGGCAAATAGACTACAGCAAAAAAACCATCACGATTGCACTATTTGGGGGCATTACCGGTGAGAGATTAACCCTTACCGAAATGCGTCAAGCGTACCTCCACGAGGTTGTGCATGCCGTATTGCATGACATGAAGCACCCGCTAAACAATGACGAAAAGTTTGTTGATGACTTCGCAAAGCGTTTGCGCTGGCTGGCGGACGCAAAAAATAATAGAAAAGCAAAGGAAAAAAATGCAGCTAACTTGGTCACACAGCGCCCTGAAGGACTACGAAAACTGCGCAAGAAAGTACCACGAAGTGCGGGTGCTAAAAAAGTACAAGCAAGATAGCACTGAGCAGATACGCTACGGAGAGCAACTGCACAAGGCGGCGGAGGATTATGTAACAGGAGTGCCGCTGCCCCCACAGTTCTCATTCGTCAAGCCAACACTGGATGCATTGTTGGATAAGCAAGGCACCAAACATGCAGAAATAAAGATGGCGCTAACCAATAAGCTGGAACCGTGCGCTTGGACTGCTTCGGATGCGTGGGTGCGTGGCATAGCAGACTTGCTGATCTTGGATGAAGAAAGCAAAACCGCTTGGGTGGTTGATTACAAGACAGGCAACAACAAGTATCCCGATAAAGGGCAGTTGGATTTGATGTCGTTACTGGTGTTCGCACACTACCCTGCTATCGACAAGGTACATTCAGCGCTGTTGTTTGTTGTAAAGAACTCCGTTATCAAGCACAAGGTAGAACGCAAGGAAGAAGACGCGCTGTGGTGGATGTACAGAGAGCGCACCGCACGCATAGAAGCATCACATAGTCATGACGTATGGAACCCAAAGCAGTCAGGACTCTGCCCGTGGTGCCCAGTACGAAGCTGTGAGTACCACCCTAAACACTAGGAGATAAGAATGGCTTACGTAAACAAACCCCGTCCGTACAAGAAAGAGTACCAGCAAGACTTGAAGAATGGCATATCCGGCCCAGACTCCCGCCAACATGAGCGGCAACGCGCCAGACGTACTCTGGATAAGAAAGGTGTGGATCGCACCGGCAAAGACATAGACCACATTAAGCCCTTGCGTAACGGAGGGAAGTCCACTCCCGGCAACCTGCGTTTGCGCAGCAAGAAAGCCAACGAAAGCGACAACGGTAAATAATGCAAATCGTAGATAACAAAGCGCTGGTGTTTCTTACCAAGTACCCGCAGAAGTACGAAATCATACCGCGCAGCAAGAATTTAGGAGAAGTACGTAAAGGTGTTCATGAGGTCGCTGTGTTTTGGGGGCTTGATGAAGTGCGGGTGCTGAAGAATTTGGGGGTACGTAATGTACCTTCTCCGATACTGCGCGACTATGGGTGGCCCGGTAAGTACAAACCGTTTGACCACCAGCGTGAAACCGCAGCGTTCCTGACCATGCACAAGCAAGCATTTGTGTTTAGTGAGCCGGGAACAGGCAAGACTCTATCAGCGCTATGGGCTGCTGACTACTTGATGAAGAAAGGCAAGATTCGCCGCTGCCTAATTCTGTGTCCCCTGTCCATCATGCAAGCTGCGTGGCTGGCAGACATAGCCAAGAGCGTGGTTCATCGTACTGCCGCGATTGCGTATCACTCAAAGGGAGAACGCCGTAAGGAAATCATTCAAAAAGGATACGAGTTTATTATCTGTAACTATGATGGCCTTCCGCTTGTAGCTGAAACCATTGATAAGGACGGGCGCTTTGATCTGATCATTGGTGACGAAGCCAATGCTTGGAAGAACGTCAGCACTAACCGTTGGAAGACGTTGAACAAGCTCATCAAGCCACAGACACACGCGTGGCTGATGACAGGAACCCCCGCAGCGCAATCACCGGAGGATGCCTATGGGTTGGCCAAGCTGCTCAATCCAAACAGCGTACCGCGCTTCTCCTCGGCTTGGCGGGACAAGGTTATGCGACAAGTAACAAAGTTCAAGTGGGCGGCTAAAGATACAGCGCATGCAGAGGTACATAGCGTACTGCAACCAGCTATACGCTTTACCAAAGCGCAGTGCCTTGACTTGCCGCCTGTTGTAACCGTGGTACGGGAACCGGAGATGACACCGCAGCAGATCAAATATTACCGGATGCTGAAGGATCAGATGCTTGTGCAGACAGCAGGGGAAACTATCTCTGCCATCAACGCCGCCGCAAGTGTCAACAAGCTGTTGCAGATTTCAGCAGGGGCTGCGTACACGGACAACAATGAAGTGGTGGAGTTCAACTGTGCTCCACGCTTGAATGTACTGCTTGAAGTATTGGAAGAAACAAACAAGAAAGTTCTTGTGTTTGCTCCGTATCGACACAGCATAACTACGATTGGAGCATTCTTGGCTAGGAAAGGAATCAACGCCAAGAAGATACACGGAGACGTCACTGCCTCTAAACGGGCGTTGATCTTCAATGAGTTTCAAACAACGGATGCGCCAAGGGTTCTTATCATTCAACCGCAAGCAGCATCACACGGTGTCACGTTGACCGCAGCAGACACGGTTGTATTTTGGGGGCCAGTCATGTCAGTTGAAACATATCTGCAGTGCATAGCACGCGCAGACCGTGTTGGGCAAGTAGGAGATAAAGTAACTGTAGTACACATACAGGCAAGCGATATAGAACGCCGTATGTTCAAGCAGTTAAGTGGCCGCGTTGAAAACCACAACATGTTCATACAACTTTATACGGAGGAACTTGCACAAACAAAAATTAAAGTGTAAAGTATTTGACTAGCAACACCCAAAAAGGAGTACACATGACTACAGAAGAAGTAATGCCAATGGACACGCTTGCAAAGGTGTACCTGAAGATGCGCAACAAAATAAGCGCACTTACCCAAGCGTACGAAGCCGAAGTAGGCGCGTTGAAAGAGCAGCAAGCAGTAGTATCCGGCGCTATGAAAGATCAGATGAAAGCGCTGGGTTCCAAGTCGGTGAGAACCGATCACGGTACGGTAATGATGAAGCTGACCACGCGTTATGAAACACATGACTGGGATGCATTCAAACAGTTCATGCTGGAGCATAAAACGCTTGAGTTGGTAGAACGCCGTATCGCACAAAAGAACATGGCGATATTTTTGGCAGACAATCCGGGCGTTGTTCCCCCCGGTTTGAATTCCGATTCGTCATACGAAATTTCAGTCAGAAAACCTACATAGGAAACAGGACACAAAATGGCTAACAATCTTACGTTTAACCCTACGCAACTCCCGGCCTTTGCGCGTAACCGCAACAAGGAGTCTTCCCTCTCCAAAGCACTGGCTGGTGGTAGCGGTGGTAACGGCGGCTTTCCGCACCGCATCTCTATCAAGGGTGGTGTGTTCCGCCTGATTGCGGAGGGCAAGGAAATCGCTGCTTTGGATGAGCGCTACATTGACGTAGTTATCGTCAACGCTGACCCAAAAATACAGCGGCAGTTCTATCCGGCCAAATACGACGAAAACGTAGTATCTGCTCCGGCATGCTGGTCTTCGGACGGCAACAAGCCTGATGCCGATGTGCGCGAAGCCCCGGCTACGTCATGCGCCGACTGCCCTAATAACATCGCTGGCTCCGGTAATGGAGACAGCAAGGCGTGCCGGTTTCAAAAGCGCCTTGCGCTGGTTCTTGCCAGCGATGTATCCGGCAACGTAATGCAGTTGGTTGTCCCCGGCAGGTCGTTATTTGGCAAGGAAGATGGCGGCAACTTCCCGCTGCAAGCCTACGGACACTGGCTGAAAGCGCAGAACATCGTACCGAATGAAGTAGTGACGCGCATTCGCTTTGATACCAAAGAAGCCTCGCCCAAGCTGTTCTTCAAGACAGCAAGCTGGCTGACTGACGAAGAGTTTGCAGTTGTAGAAGCCAAGGGTAAGACCGAAGCTGCTCAAGCTGCCGTGCTGCTTAACGCCAAGGCACCTTCTGCGCCTGTAGCAGTTCCTAAGTTGGCAGCACCTGTTGAGGAGGCTGAGGAAGAAGAAGCTCCAAAGCAAAAGCCGAAAGCCAAAGCTAAGCCGAAGGTGGAAGAGCCGGAAGATACTGAAGAGCCGGTAGTACGCAAGACAGCAGAGGCCCCAAGCATCCCGGTTAATAAGGGTATGGCAAGCATCGTAGCTGCATGGGATACAGACGACTAATAAAAAAGGAACGGGGGCTTCGGCCCCCAATTACACTATGGCTTATACGGCTGATTTGGTTTTAAATATTCAAAAGAATGCCCAGACCAACGGCAATAAACTCGGACGCCATGCGGTACGTCTTAATTTTTCCGTAATACGGATTGCAAAAGCTACAGGGGCGACACGGCAGACGGTATACAACTGGTTCCTAGGAAGACCGGTTGCTCCATACTACGTCTCCCGCGTTACAAAACTACTTGCCATACTCAGTTCCGCCGATACAGCGGAACACGCTTGGAGGGACATATGCTTAAAATTCGACCTGAAAGCCTGACCACTGCCGAGATGCTGCGCTTAGCAGACCATGAAGTAGCTTGTGGAAACTCCTTACCACTCGCATGGCAGATAGCCCTTGTACAGATAGCGTACAAACTACAAGATGAACTAGCAGCAACCGCTTAAAACACCTGAAGGGTACACATGAAACCGCTAGAGTTCATCGCGGCTGTAGTGCCGTCGGCGGGTGTTTTATGCTTGGCGGAATTCAGCAGCAACAAAAAACAACATATCTACGTAAACAAAGTAGAAGACCTTGAACCAGTAATAAAACAGTTCAACGACGATAAGTACGACACGTACTTTGCCCTAGCCAGTTTTGTAAAGGCAGGCGCACGTACAACTGAGAACGCGCTATATCTACGCTCTGCATTCATGGATATAGATTGCGGTGAAGGTAAGCCGTACATGACCAAGCAAGACGGCGCTACAGCGCTGGATAACTTCTTGCAAGAAACGGAAGTTGGTGTTCTTGGAAACCCGTGGGTTGTTTCTTCGGGCGGGGGGCTGCACGTCTACTGGCCTTTCACCGAGAATATTCCTGTTAAAGAATGGAAAGCCGTTTCCGAGAACCTGAAGCGCTTGTGCCACAAGCATAATTTTCAGATTGACTACGGTGTTACCGCTGATGTGTCACGGGTATTGCGCGTACCGGAAACATCCAACTGGAAGAACCGAAGCAAGCCGCGCCAAGTAAAGATTCTTTCTTCTGGAGGTACGTTTGACTTTAAGGCTTTTTCAGACGCTGTACGTGTAAAGTTGAACGGCTCTGCCGTGGAGTTGCAGCCAATAGCACCAGCACTAGACATACCCGGCGTACGCCCCAAGCGTACCGGCACGGCTACCCAGATAAAGATGGTGGAGAACAGTGTAACCCTGTTTAAGAACATCCTTGTCAAAACCGAGAATGGTAGCGGTTGCTTGCAGTTGAAGAACTATGTAGAAAACGCCGCTGACCCAAACATGGAAGACATATGGCGGGGACTGCTGTCTTGGACGATGAAGTGCGGGGATGGTGAGGAAGCGGCCAAACTAATATCCGCCATGCACCCGTATACGGAAGAACGTATGCGCCTTAAGTTACGGGGACTTAAAGGCCCGTACAAATGCACAGACATGGACAGCCGTCGCCCCGGCCTGTGTACACAATGCAAGCACTGGGGAAAGATAACCAATCCGCTGATATTTGGTACAGAAACCGTAACGGATACAGCGGAAAAGGAAATCATCTTACCTACGGAAAGCGTTGGTATAAAAATAATGCGGCCTGCTCCCCCCAAGGATTTTTCATACGGGGCTAAAGGCGGGGTATATCGGGAAGTAGAAACAACAGACGAGCAGAAGAATACGATCAAAAAGAAGCTGTTGGTTCTGCCGTACGACTTGTTTGCTGTTGATATCCTCAACGTCAACAAAGAGCACTTTGTGTATATGTTGGCCATGCGGCCTGAAGGTTCTACACAGATAACCATCCCGCAGAAAGCAGTTGTAAGCAAGGACGATACGGTCAAGGCGCTGGCATCACAAAACCTTATAGCCGCATTTGGCGCTGGTAATGACAAGAACCTGTTTGATTACGTTCGTGGCTGCGCAGAAAACATATCTATGGCAAAGAAAGCCATAGACGTACCGTCAAGCTACGGCTGGCAACCAGACGGGGGGTTTGTTGCAGGGGGCAAGATATTCCAAATCAACGGCGAAGTGCATCAGATACCCATGCCGGGGTTGGAGAACGTAACCCATGCCACTAAACCGCTGGGGACACTTGAAGGGTGGCGCAGATTTCCGCAGATGCTGATAGCCAAGGGGCTGTATGAAGTTCTGGCAATAGGGTGCGGTGTTGGCTTCGGCTCCCCCATGATGGAGTTTTCAGGGCTTGACGGCTGCACATTCCACGCTGGATCAACGCACTCCGGCACAGGCAAGAGCATGGCGCTTGAACTGGCTGCTTCTATCTGGGGGCATCCTAGAGACTACCGAGTTGGAAAAAGTACTTCAGGCGTGGCAATGCACCAGAGGGCGGGGCTGCTGCGCAGTTTGCCGCTACTTAGCGATGAGATAACCAGTAAGAACCGCAAAGACTTTGAGTGGTTTCCTGAGTTTATATTTGATATCAGCGAAGGGCGTGGCAAGGAACGTATGGAGTCCGGTTCAAACAAGGAGCGCATCAATATGTCTGTGTGGTCGCTGCTTGTACTCATGTCATCCAACACACACGCAATGGACTATCTGTCAGGAGGCCGTAAGCATTCATCCGAAGGGGAGATGCGCCGAATACTGGAGTGGGTTACCAATGAAAAGTTGACGTGGACTTCGCAGGAGGTAGAAGTTATCAAGTCCCTGCGCTTGCACCACGGGGTTGCTGGAGATGCATACGCCCTATGGATGGCGCGGAACAGGGGCACGGCTAACAACATCTATATGAAAGTGTGGGAGAAGATTGGCATTGAGTTCAACATGACCAACGATGAACGGTACTGGCATGCTGCAGCAGCTTCTTGTATAGGCGGTAGTATTGCTGCAAGTTCCAAGTACGCCAATGTTGTAAATCTTCCGATACAGCAGCTTACCTTGGTGTACAAGAAACTGATAGATGATGCACGTTTAATTGTACGTTCTAACGTACGCACCGCTGAAGACGTATTGAACGCATATACCCGCGAGTTCTATGGCCGGTTCATCAACGTGCGGGTTATTGGTGGCGCAATGGAAGCTACGTTTGGGCAGCATGGCGTGGTAGATGAATCCATTACCCGTACGGAGATTGCGGGGCGGGTGGAGCGCGGGGTTACTCCCGGCTTTGTCAACTTCTACATTGAAGAACAGATGCTTAAGGCGTATTGTTCCAGCATGAGTTTTGGGTACGCGGATTTTCGCAAGCAGTTGGAGAAGCAGTACCGCGTGGACTACATTAAAAAGGATATGCTATCCAAGACCAAAGGCCCCCAGATGCGCGTCAATACAATGAAAATCAGCCGTCCTGAATCAGACCTTGTGGAAAAGAACGGTGAAGAAGCTGCAGATACAATACCCGTGGAGTAAGATTCCCAAGGATGGCAGCTTCTTTGTCCCCGCCGTCAACCCAGCGCGAGTAAAACATGAAGGGTTGGTCGCAGCCCTTCATTTGCGCATCAAAGCAAAAGCCCGTATTGGTCTACTGAAAGGCAAACACGGGGTTCTGTTTACGCGCCAGCTCTAAATTCCTGCATAAAGTTTTTTGATTCTTGTATTTTATTTTGCTTCAAATCTTCCAGCGCCCTGCGTTTCTCTAGCGGGGTACTGTCAGATGCCTTGATGTCACGCTCTGCCGTAGCGTACAACCCCAAGCGCTGCCGCAG
>Ga0181358_1001375_pt1 | contig 11129 bp, 14 predicted proteins | sample Fa13VDMM110SD_FD_130096 | JGI IMG/M metagenome (GOLD analysis project Ga0181358, IMG submission 130096) | Freshwater viral communities from Lake Michigan, USA - Fa13.VD.MM110.S.D | ecosystem: Environmental > Aquatic > Freshwater > Lake | place: USA: Michigan | collected 2013-09-24
GTATTTGTACAGACTACTGATCACCTAAATGTTTATTTAAAAAACGATGTAAAGGGCAACTTTATTAATTTGGGTAGTTCTATATGGTCAGAAAGTGATTTAAATTTGTTAACTGAATTATTAGAAAAAAACAAAACAAAAAACGGTAAGTATTCGGTTTACTATACAACAAATTGGATTAAAAACACTCAAGGTAATTTAAAATATTGTAGTGAAAATAAACTATCCGTATCAATATTAAAAGAAAGTAAAAATAGAGTTGAGTTTTTAGAAAGTCTATCTAAGTCTGAAGGTATTGTTTTTTATCCTTTGGCGAGGGAAACTTTTTGTAGATTAGTTGTGGAAGCCAAATGTTTGGGGTTAAATGTTATAACATCTAAAAATTATGGTGCGTCTTTAGAAGATTGGTTTGACAAATATAGTGGTAAAGATATGATAGATTTTTTAAGAAATAATACTGATAAAAATTTAGTAACTATATCTGAATTTTTAGATTAATAAATATAATATGAAATTAATTGTAGGGGTAACACTTTATAATAGTGGAAATATAGTAGAGAAAACATTACAGTCTATAAAGGATCAAACATTTAAAAAATTTGTTTGTTTTATAACTGATGATTTATCTACTGATAATTCTGTAGAAGTAGTTGAAAATTTTATTAAAGGTGATGATAGATTTCACTTAATAAAAAATACTGTGAAAAAATATCAAGGTGGTAATTATGATTTGATATGTAGGAATACGGAAGGTATTGACGATAATGACATTTTTGTAGAGGTTGATGGTGATGATTGGTTACCAGATAATAAAGTTTTTGAAAGAGTTATATTACATTATGCAGATATAAACATTTGGATTGCAAATGGTTCATTTATGTATTCTGACGGTAGAAATGGATTTTCTTCTAAGATTACTGATTTTGAAAGGTTAAGACATATCACATTCACTGCCTCACATCTTAGAACTTGGAAAATATTCCTTTGGAGAAATATAAAAGTTGAGGACTTAAAGGATGATAGTGGTGATTATTGGTCAACAACAGGTGATTTATCTTTTATGTACCCTATGTTAGAAATGTCTGGTGAAAATCATTATAAATTTATGAATGAGATAAATTACATTTATAATGAACAAAATCCATTAAATGATCATAAAATTAATAGAGAAAAAGTAAGTTTTTTTGTTAATTACGCAAAAAATAAAAATAAATATGATTTACTGTAATTTAAAAGGTGGTTTAGGTAATCAAATGTTTCAAATTGCAACAACCATTGCTTATGCGAAAAGGGTAGGTAGTGATTATTCTTTTGACTTTAGTAATTGTCAAACCCCAAATCAAGGTAAAACTTCTAATCACTATTCTAATACAATATTTAAAAACATAAAAAATAATGTAATAGGTAATAGTGATAATTTAATCACATATCAGGAACTTAATTTTAATTTTTCGGAAATACCGAATATGGAAAATGTGATACTAAATGGATATTTTCAAAGTGAGAAATATTTTAAAGATTATGAAAATTATATAAGAGAAATATTTTACTTTGATGATGTAGATAAGATAGTTAATGATTATTTAAATACAAAAAGAAATGGTAAAACTTTAACATCTATTCATGTTAGAAGAGGTGATTATTTAAAATTTGTAGATGTTCACCTCGTATGTCCTTTAGACTACTACCAAAAATCTATGGAACTAATAGGTGAAAGTAATTTTATTATTATTTCTGATGACATTGAATGGTGTAAAGAAAACATCAAAGGAGAAAATATTTTATACAGTGAATACAATGATGAAATATATGATTTATCTGTTATTAAAAACTGTGACAATAATATTAATGCTAACTCATCTTTTTCTTGGTGGGGTGCTTGGCTAAATATAAACAATAATAAAAAAATAATTTGCCCTAAAATTTGGTTTTCTGAAAAATCAAATATAGATGACAGTGATTTAATACCTAAAGAATGGATACGAATTTAAAAAAAATAAAAATATTTGACACTAATTTCTCACACTCAAAATATAGTACGGATTACCAAACATCTGAATTCATTGAGTGGTATAGGGATCAAAATTTGGAATTTAAAGAAATTACTTTTTTTACTGATAACTTTTTAAATATGAATGTCGGTGATGTAGAAAATAAAATTGGTTGGTTGATTGAACCACCCTCAATCAAATCTGAAATGTATGGTACTATTACTACCACATGTAATAATTTTAAAACCGTATTAACTTATAGTAGGGATTTATTAGAAAGGGGTGGTAATTTTGAATTTTACCCTCATGGTGGTTGTTGGATACCTAAAGAAAGTCAAAAAATTTATGGAAAAAATAAAATGGTGTCTATGATTGCGTCAAATAAAAATGAAACATACGGACATAAATTAAGACATGAAATTGCGTCTAAATTTAATGATAAAATTAATCTATATGGTAGAGGATATAACCCCATCAACGAAAAAACTGAGGGGTTAAAAGATTATAGGTTCTCTATAGTTATTGAAAATATAAAAATGGATTACTACTTTACTGAGAAAATAATAGATTGTTTTATGACAGGTACTATCCCCATATACTATGGGTGTCCATCAATAGAAAAATTTTTTGATATTAATGGTATTATGACATTTGATACAGTAGATGAATTAGAAAATATACTTTACAATTTAACTGAAAAAGACTATAATGAAAAATATGAAAGTATAAAAAATAATTTTGAAAAGGCAAAAGAATTTTTAATATCTGAGGATTGGATATATAAGAATACAAAAATATTTAAATGATGGATTTTACATTTGGGATAATAACTGGCGGTAACAACGATACGATGATAAATGAGATCATCGACTCAATAGAAAATGAAAATATACCTAATTATGAAATATTAATTGTGGGTAACTGTGGTATTGAAAGAAAGAATACTAAAATTTTAAATTTTGATGAAAGTTTAAAAAAGGCTTGGATTACAAAAAAGAAAAATTTAATCACTAAAGAGTCTAAATATGAAAACATTGTTTATTTACACGATTATATAAAATTAAACAATGGGTGGTATAATGGTTATTTGAAAAGTGGTAATGAATTTTCAATAAGAATGGATAAAATTATTAACTATAACGGTGAAAGATTTAGAGACTGGTGTATTTGGCCCTATAATGATAATAAAATGGATAGTTTTATTGGGGGGGACTGTTTAATACCATATAATATTAAACATTTAAGTAAGTATATGTACATATCTGGTTCATACTGGGTGGCAAAAAAAAGTGTTATGGAAGAGTTCCCACTAAATGAGTCACTTTGTTGGGGGCAAGGTGAAGATGTGATTTGGTCAAAGCAAGTGAGAGAACGATACAACTTTAATATGAATATTAATTCAACAGTATCAATTATGAAAACAGGTAAAGAAAGGGTTTTTAATGAATCAAGTCAAGATAAAATAAATATATTAATGGACAAAGAAAGATGGTAAAGTTAATAATTTTTGATTTAGATGGTGTTTTAGTTGAGGCGAAATCTATTCATTTTGAATCACTAAATGAGGCATTAGGTGATGAATATAGTATCAGTTGGGACGAACATTTAAGTAAATACGATGGGTTAAAAACCAATCAAAAATTAGAAATGTTAACTAAAGAAAAAGGTTTACCTATAGAATCGTATAAAAATGTTTGGGATAAGAAACAAAGATTAACATTAAAAAAATTAAGTGACTTACAACCTTCATCACAATTACAGACATGTATAAGTCTTCTAGTGGATGAAGGTTATAAAATTGTCTGTTGTAGTAATAGTATCCGTAAGACAGTATTAACTGTATTGTCTAAATTAGGTATAATAGAATATTTTGATTTAATCTTATCAAATGAAGATGTTAAAAATTCAAAACCACATCCTGAGATATATTGGAAAGCAATTTCTATGATGGACTGTTTACCTGAAGAAACTTTGATTGTTGAGGACTCCCCTTTTGGGTTGTTAGCAGCAAATAGATCAAAATCTAATGTGATGAGAGTGGAATCACCTAAAGACATCACTTTTAATAATATAAAAAAGTATTTAAATAAAAAAACGAATATGACACCAAAATGGAAAAATGAAAAATTAAATGTGTTAATACCTATGGCGGGTGCGGGTAGTAGGTTTCAGCAGGCGGGATATACCTTTCCTAAACCACTTATAGAGGTTAACGGAAAACCAATGATTCAAGTTGTGGTTGAAAACTTAAACATTGAAGCAAATTTTATATATGTAGTACAAAAACTACATAGAGAAAAATATAATTTAGATACTTTGTTGAATCTTTTAACACCTAACTGTAGTATTGTGGAAGTAGATGGAATAACTGAAGGTGCGGCGTGTACTACACTATTGGCTAAGGAATTAGTTAATAATGATTCACCATTATTTTTTGCGAATTCCGATCAATTTGTAGAATGGGATTCTAATGAATTTATGTATAAAATGCAAGAAACTAATGCTGACGGTGGTATAGTGACTTTTAATGCAACACACCCTAAATGGTCATTTGCTAAAATAGATGATAATGGGTTGGTTACTGAAGTTGCGGAAAAAAACCCCATTTCCGATATTGCAACGGTAGGTTACTATTTTTGGAAACATGGTTCTGATTTTGTTAAGTATGCGGAATCTATGATAGAAAAAAATATAAGAGTGAATGGTGAATTTTATGTTTGTCCAGTATTTAATGAGGCAATTAAAGATGGTAAAAAGATAAGAACTTTTAACACTAATGGTATGTGGGGTCTTGGGACACCCGAAGATTTAAAAACATATTTAAATTACGTTAATAAATAGTTAACGAAAAATTATGTTTGTCATATCATGTAAATATAACCATAACTTTCCACATATTATTGAGTTAGTTAAACAAATTAGGGAATTTCACCCCACAGAAAAAATTGTAGTTGTTGATAGTGCGTCAGATGATAAATCATATTTTAATGATATTGAAAAGTATGATGTAATCATTGAAGACATAAATAACAGAAATTGGATGGTTGGGGCATATTGGTACGCATATAAAAAATACCCCAATGAAGAATTTTATTTTTTTATGCATGATTCTATGAAAGTAAAATCTAATTTAGATTATCTTAAAGAAAGAGATTTAACGCTGATGATGACTTTTGATAGGTATAATATCGGTAATTTTAATGTTTGGTCAGAAATAATAACTAAAGACTCATTATATGAATATAATTTAAAAGGGTACGGTTGTTATGGTCCGATGTTTTTTTGTAAAAATAAAGTTATGAAAAAAATGATGTTAATGGGTGCCGATAAGTTTCTCCCAAGTAATAAAACGGAGGTTTGGTATTGTGAGGGATCTTATGGATTTTTTTTAGAAGATCAAGGATATGATTTAAACGATTGCTCTTTGTTTGGTGACGTTATTTTAAACGAATCTGAGGGTGGTAAATCTGGTCCCCCACCACATAACACTGATTGGCAGTACCCAATAGAGAAATTTTATGGTTCACATTTAGACCCTAATAGACATTAAAAATAAAAAAATAAAAAATGAAAAAAATAACTATAAATTACCTTTCACACCATAGGTTAAATTACACTAATTTAATGTTTTATTTTTTAAAAAATATAAAAAAGGAAAATAAAGATATTCTTAAAATTAATATTTTAGCAACTTATGAAAATGAGTGGGTTAAAAAATGTGAGGAATTAGGTATCGAATATTCTATAAACATTTTTAAAGGGGAATTAAATTATTTAAAAAAAATAAAATTGGCTTTGGATTCTGATACTGAATATTCAGTTAAATTAGATGAAGATTGTTTTATGAATAATTATGTGTGGGATTATCTTATAGAAAATATTGATGTTTTAAATGATGATAATATATTAACACTATCACCTGTTATGTCTAATAATATACCATCTTGTGATTATTTTATTGAGGATTTTATTGATGATAAAAATATAAAGAATAAACTTTATAGTATGTTTTTGGGGGTAAATATGCCAAATGGATTATGGGGTGTAGATTACACTATTTTAAATAAATTTACTATTCATGCAGAAAAATGGGAACCGACTAATTTTTATGAAGGTGTAAAATATTTAGAAACTAATACTAAAGGAATACACCCACTAAGAATATCTTATGAGGCGCAAATGGAAGTCAATGATTATATATTGAAAAATGTTGATAAATTTATTCATAAAGATGAATATAACTTATTTGAAATAGACTCCCCTTATTTCACTAATAGTTTATTTTTTATAAAGACATCTGAATGGCGTAATATTTTATCACAACCGACTGTAGATAGTTATGATGAAATTGCACTGAATAAATATAAATTGGATTATGGTAAAAAATTCTTATTTGTGAAAAATGGATTTGGTGTACACCCTATGTTTAATACGGTACACGGTAATAAAAATAGATGGGGTATAGGGAGTGAGGATGCACCACAAAGTGAGGCAGATTTTTACAATAAATTAAGTTTTAAAATTTTAAGTTATGATACATTGTATAGGTGATAGCCATTCTGCGGTATTTAGTGGTGAGGAAATAATGCAGCCTGAATGGCCGTCAATTGCGTCTAATACGATACCACATTTTAATAGTTATAGGGTGGGACCCGCAACTGCGTACCAATTAGAAAATAAAAAACATATAATAGATGATATTATCACAAAACATTACAGGGATAATGACAGTCTATTATTTTGTTTTGGTGAAGTAGATATTAGGGCACACCTACTAAAACAAATGTCATTAAAAAATAAGTCTTTGGGAGATATAGTTAAAGAATGTGTTGATAGATATTTTAATGTTATTTTATCATATAAAGATAAAGGTATTAATTGTATTGTTTGGGGACCTATCGCATCTTGGAATGAATCAAGAATATATACTGGACCTAGTTTTGGGTCCTGTATTGAAAGAAATTTGGTAACTAAAGAATTTAATAGATATATTGAAGAATTATGTGATAAAAATAATGTAGGGTTTGTTACAATATTTTATGATATGATTAATGAAAATAACGAAACAAATACCTATTACTTAGATACTTGGATTGGATCAAACATGCATTTAAGTCAAACTAGTATGTCGATTATTTTAGAAAGGTTTAAAGAGAAGGGTTTAATATGATTTTGATTTCACATAGAGGTAACTTAAATGGTAAGTTTGAGTCTTATGAAAACGAACCAATATTCATAGATAAGGCAATCAGTGAAGGTTATGATGTTGAGGTAGATGTTTGGTATATAGATGGTGTGTTATTTTTAGGACACGATAAACCACAATACGGTGTAGATTTTAGATGGTTTATAGATAGATTATCTAAATTGTGGGTACATTGTAAAAATATAGAATCTATATTGTATTTTCAGGAATGTGGGTATGAAATTAACTACTTCTGGCATCAAGAAGATGATATAACACTAACTTCTAAAAATTTTATATGGACATTTCCTGGTAAAAAATTAACATCGCGATCAATTGCGGTGTTACCTGAATCGGTAAAAGATTGGGAATTAACTGAATGTTTAGGTATATGTTCAGATTACATTGAAAAATATAAAAAATGAAAAAAGCACTTATAACTGGAATTAATGGGCAAGATGGCTCATATTTAGCAGAATTTCTTTTAGAAAAGGGATATGAGGTTTGGGGAACTGTGAAAAGAAACTCAGTATCTGAAACACAATCATCAAGAATTGAATCTTTAAGAGATGGTAATTTAATAAATTTAGAGTATGCGGATTTAACGGATATGGCATCGTTAATTAGAATTTTATCTAAAGTACAACCAGATGAAGTTTATAATTTGGCTGCACAATCACACGTTAGAATTAGTTTCGATCAACCAATATATACTGCAAATGTTACTGGTGTGGGTACACTTAATCTTTTAGAGGCGATAAGAATGGTATCTCCACAGTCGAAAATTTATCAGGCATCTTCATCTGAAATGTTTGGAAATTCCATTGATTCCGATGGATACCAAAGAGAAACCACACCTATGAATCCAGTATCCCCTTATGGGTGTGCAAAAGTATTTTCATATAATATCTGTAGAAATTATAGAAATTCTTATGGTATGAAAATATGGAACGGTATTCTATTTAATCACGAATCACCGAGAAGAGGGACAAACTTTGTTACTAATAAGGTAGTTAAGGCTGCGGTTAGGATTAAATTAGGGTTACAAGATAAATTACATATTGGGAATTTAACTGCAACAAGAGATTGGGGTCACGCTAAAGACTATGTTTATGCAATGTGGCTGATGTTACAATCTGAAAATCCTGATGATTATGTTTGTTCTACAGGAGTTTCACACTCAGTTAAAGACTTATGTGAATATATTTTTAAATCATTAGATTTAAATTATTTAGATTATATTGTTGTAGATGAAAAACATTTTAGGCCGGAAGAGTTAGAAAACTTGAAAGGAGACTCAACAAAATTAAGAAAGGAATTGGTGTGGGAACCAGAATATACATTTGAAACAATGTTAGATGAAATGATTGAGTATTGGTTAGAATATTATGGAAAATAAAATATTAGTTACTGGCGGAAGGGGTTTAGTAGGATCAGAATTTATCGGTGAACAATATTTTAAACCCACATCAAAAGATGTGGATTTTAGAATTACTGGTGAGGTTAATACTTTAATAGGGATGAATGATTTTGACGCCATTATACATTGTGCAGCAAAAGTAGGTGGTGTTGGTAGTAATATGAAGTATAAGGGTGAGTTTTTCTACGACAATATAATGATGAACACAAATATAATTGAAAGTGCAAGGTTATTTGGTGTAAAAAAATTGGTCGCGTTTTTATCTACATGTGTGTTTCCTGATGATGTCGAGTATCCACTAACTGAAAAGAAAATACATTTAGGTCCACCCCATTTTTCTAATGATGCCTATGCATATGCGAAACGAATGGTAGATGTCCAAATTAAGTCGTATAATGAACAATATGGAGTTAACTATAAATCGGTGATACCAACAAATATATATGGTCCAAAAGATAATTATGACATAGAGAATGGTCATGTAATACCTTCATTAATACATAAATGTTATTTGGCTAGGGAAAATAAAACAGACTTTTCTATTTGGGGTAGCGGTACCCCCCTAAGGGAATTTATTTTTAGTAGAGATGTGTCTAAACTTACTGAATGGGTATTAAATAGTTATGAAGAAAATGAACCAATCATTTTAACCACATCTGAAGAAATATCAATAAAAGAAGTCGTTGATATTATTGTAGAATTAATGAACTTCAAAGGAAATGTCATATTTGACACATCAAAACCTGATGGTCAATTTAGAAAACCAAGTGATAATTCAAAAATTAAAAATTACCTACCTAACTTTAAATTTACACCACTATATGAAGGGTTAAAAGAAACTATAGATTGGTTTGAAGGTAACTATAATTCGATTAGAAAATAAATGAATAACATTCACAAATAATAAAAAAAAGTTAAAATTAAATTATGTCAAGAAGAAAAAATAGAAAACTTTCTGAGGAAGATCTTAAGGAAGTAGAAGAATTTATCTACAGAAAAAATGATGAGGAGGAAAAATTTCTGTCTTCGATGTTCGTTAACGTTAAATGTAAAAACGAAAACCAAAAAAAATTGGTGGAATCAATAAAAAATAATCAAATAACCATTGTATCTGGATTACCAGGAACTGGTAAGACTTTTATTGCCTGTGCGGAAGCACTCAAAATCGTTAAGGGTAGAACCAAATATAAGAAGATTCTATTAGTTAAATCAGTAACACAGTTACCTGGAGAAGAATTAGGATTTTTACCTGGAGATTTAAAAGAAAAATTAGAACCATATATGATTTCATTCATAGATAATTTTGAAAAGATTATTGGTGAAACAATGACTAGAAAATTGAGAGAATTGGGTATAATTAGTATACAACCGTTGGCTTTTGTTAGGGGTAGAAGTATTGATAATACTATTATTATCGTAGATGAAGCCCAAAACATAACTCTACCAAATATGAGAACTCTTATGACTAGAATAGGTAATGATTCTAAAATGGTTATATTAGGGGATGTAAAACAGAGAGATATTAAAAAGAAAAGTGATAGTTCTTTAGAAATTATTATCAATAAATTTGAAAATAGAGAAGACTTCGGTACTGTTACATTAAGAGACGAAGGTGATATTGTTAGAAACCCATTAATAAAGACTATAGAGGAAATTTTTGATAATATTGAGGATAATAAATGATGGGAAAATTTTTTTTAAAAACTAAAGAGGGTGAAGTAATAAACTATACCACACAGAAGGATGAAATTTTGGCAATAAAATATTTTTCTAAAATCAAACAGTTGGATAGAGAAAATTTATTAAGAATTTTTAAAATAGAAAAAGAATGATAGTAGGTATTACGATAGATGGTGTAGTTAGAGACTTCATTACTAAATTTGAGTCAGTTTATGATAAATATTATCCAGTAGAGGGAACTGAAACTGAAGAACAAGAAGAAATAAAAGAAAGGATTATAGATACTTTAGATCTTTTAGAACACTTTCATTTCAAAGAAGGTGAAGAAGAATTAAATAAATTATTGTATGTTGACGCATCTTTAGAAATTTTTGGACATGCGGGTGAGGTTAAATTAAATTCTGTTGAACACCTAAATCAACTACATAACATTATAGAGGATATGGGACATACCCCTGTGGTGATAAGTAAAGAATTAAATAATAGTAAACCTGCGACATTATTCTTTTTATCTAAATTATCTGCGAAAGTTAATAATATAATTTTTGTTAGAGATTATGATAAAAAATGGGATCATGTTGACGTATTAATTACTGCAAATCCTACAACGTTAAACTCTAAACCAAACGATAAGATATCCATAAAAGTAATAAATCATTATAATAAAAATTGTAATTCTGATTATACGATTGTTGATCTTAAAGAAATAATAGATGATAAAAAACTTTTAGGTAAAATTTTAAACACTGAAACTGTAGATTTTGAAGATGTTTAACATTTACTTATGAATAATATTTAGTAAATTAATAAAAAATAAAATATGGAAAATTTATTATTAGAGATTGGGGGTAAA
>Ga0181358_1001376_pt1 | contig 11127 bp, 19 predicted proteins | sample Fa13VDMM110SD_FD_130096 | JGI IMG/M metagenome (GOLD analysis project Ga0181358, IMG submission 130096) | Freshwater viral communities from Lake Michigan, USA - Fa13.VD.MM110.S.D | ecosystem: Environmental > Aquatic > Freshwater > Lake | place: USA: Michigan | collected 2013-09-24
CCCCCCCCCAACAACATACTGGAAATGTTAAAGAAAAGTTAAGATAAATATTAAAAAGAATTTTAGGAGAAAAAAAAAGAGAAGGGGAGAAACTGCTCCAAGAGAGATGCATCTCGATAAACGTACTGCCATAATATATACTGATATACTTCCTACCTATAAAAACCTCGTTGTGCTTTATATAAATCGGTTTCGGTATAATCTTATACTACTGAAATAAAAATAGTGTCGCAAATCGCCTTATTTGAAGTCAAGGAATAAAAAAACCACCAGCGTTGAGGTAAGATTGTAATGAACTACTAAAACAAACTATGGGTGCTGATGGTTTCTTATGATGCTAACAATTGCAAATGTAATAAATTTTTTCTAAATACCTACTGCAATAAAATCTATGGGGGTAGAATTAATCGTTTTATCTTTTCTAACCTCTGGGAGGTAAAATAAATTATCGTTGCTTAAATCAAGCGTTTTGGGATTAAGTAGGGAAAGTAAACATTTTTGTTTAGAAAAGTAAACCTACAAGTTGATTTTCTGTAACAAATTTAGAAAAGATTTGTTACTGGTGTGGGAATTTCGTGGGAAAAACTTTTTTTTTCGTGGGAAAAACTTGGAACTTTTGGTGCTGGTAATGAATGAGTTACATTTTTATTTGGGAACTTCGTGGGAATAACTTTTTTTTTCGTGGGAATAACTTGGGAATAAGTGGGGGGATAAAAAAACTACCCTTTCGAGTAGTCTTTCATCAATTAATTTGAATTGTGGTTTAAATAACTTTTTTCCATTTCAACAAACCTAATACTGCTACAACAACCAAAACGATAGTAATAGTATTTTTAGAATCATTGTATAAATTTTTTATAGTTTTTTTGTTATTTATTTCTGATGTTAATTTATTAGCTTCTTGAAAAGTAAGATTTTCTCCTAATTTTTTTAAAATTGACAAAGGAATTTCTGTTTGATTACCACCATCTGCTGTACCTCTAACGTAAATTGTTTTTGTATCATCAATATTTATTGTGTTATCTGGACTTGCACTTAACAAACTACCAGCTTTAAATGTTTGTTTATTAAATTTTACACATCCATTTGCTCCCATTACTACGCAAACATCTTTAATGTACGGTTGTGTTAATTGATATATCGCTACTTTTGATTCTGTTCTAATCATAATAAATAAATTTAAAATTTTTACAAATATATACAAAAAGCAATTAATAAAAAAATTATGAAAAATTTAACATATTAAATAAACTTAAACCAAAAACTATTATTAGATTTGTACCAATGAACTACTTAAAATTTTAAACACACAATTAAAAAAAAAAAATGGCTATAAGACAAACCTCAATTGATTGTTACAATCAAATTAAAGCACAAGGGTTACTATCAAAATTAAGATTAGCAACGCATTACGCTATGTTACATTGTTCACCTTGTACTGCTGGTGAATTACAAGACTACATTGATAAAAATTATCTCAATGGAATTAAAGTAAAACACGCTTGGAAACTATTATCTCAATTGAGGGATTTGGGTGTGGTTTACGAGATGAATGAAAGAAAATGTAATATTACTGGTAGAGTTGTTATTGAATGGGAATTAACAGACAAATTACCTATTAAATCGGATTTGCCGACCAATACTAAAAAACAAAGAGTTGCTGATACTATGGATGCTTTAAGATTATTGTATAAAAACAAATTAACTGCAAGTGTAGATGATTGGCAAAATATAGCTAACTTAATTAAAAAAATATAGTATGAATTTTATTTTATTGTGGATAGGTTACGAGTTTATAAGACCAAAAATGATTTGGTTATGGTATTATTTAATTAAAATTGGAAGTAAAAAATGAAAAAAGAAATTGTAAATTTTTTAGGTAGTGCATCTTATCAAGGGGATGATTTGGGAACTTATTTGTGGGCAAACCGACCAGATGGTACTCGTGATATTATTGGAGTAGTTTATGGTTATAGAACTGAAATTGAGGAAAACGAAGGTGTCAAAAAAGCAGAGGATTTTCAAGATGAATTAGGAAATTTTATTGCACAAGCTATTAACGATAAAATTAAAAAAGATAATTTATTAATTTCAAAAATAAATGAAGATATTAAATTTAGTAATTTTAATTTGTCCGTTAGATTATTAAATTGCTTAAAAGTGATGGAAATAGATTATCCAAAAGATTTAAGAAAAGTCAAAAGGAGTGAAATTAAATCAGCACGAGGTTTTGGAATATTAAGTCAAGATGAATTAGATATATTTATGAAAAAAAATGGAATTAAATTTTTAGAAGAATAATTATGGTATCAATGGTAAAAAAAGTAGCAGAAGCACTTGAACCTTTAGAGGTTGGGCAACAATTTGACAAAAAAGCGTTTATAATTTTACATTGGGGTTATTGCGATTATTTTGTAGAACGCAGTTTTGATGTAATGTTTTGTAAAGCAAAAAAACTAATGCCAGAAAAAGATTTTAAAACTAAAGATAGAGTAATAACTAGAATTAAATAATTATGGAATTTGTTAAATTAATGAATGAATTGACCCCAGAAGAAAAATTGATTAAGCAACAAAGTATTTTAGGTATTGAAGTTCAGTCAGTTGCTATCCCAAAAGGGTATAAAATTTTTAAACTAAAATCAGAAGCACAAGTTATGGATTGGTTGGAGAATAAAGTGCATAATGTAAATATTGCATTTCATAAAATTAATTCAAAATATATTGGAGATACTGAAAGGGTAAATTGGAATAATAATAAGATGCAAAATCAACGTTTTTTAGAAACTAAAAATCTATTTGAAAAAGGGTTGTATTATCACTAACATTTGTAAATTGAAATTTTTTTTTTATCTTTGTTCAAATTATTTTATGCTTTTATGTAATAAGTTTTGGTACTAATTAGTATATTTACAAATAATTATTTAACTGTAAGAAAATGACACCAGAAAATAAAAAATATTTAATTTACGGAGGAGTAGCTTTTTTGGTTGGCTCTTTAGGTTACTTTGTATATTCTACTATATCAAACAAAAAACCAAGTGTTGTAGAAAATGCAACAGATGATGGAGTTATAGACACAACGCCTACACCAGCAACAAGAGTAAATCCTTTTACTTCATTGCTTGGTAAGAAGTTTGCACCAATAACTTTTAAACCTACTGACTATTCAGTTAAAAATCCATTTGCAGATGTAAATACTGCAATAGCAAATGTAAATCCATTTAGTAGTACTGATACTGGTGAACGATTAGCATAAGAATAACAACATTTTATTGTAAAATTAAGGGCGATAGCTCTTTTTTTTACCTATAAATTATAAATTTGTACCAATAACCTTAAAAACAAATAACTATGGCAAAGCCAAGAGGATTAAAAAACAAAGTATTGACTTTAAGAGCAGAAGGTAAATCCTATCGTGCTATCCAAAAAGAATTAGAATGTTCTAGAGGTACTATTAATTATCATTGTAAAGATAACGATATGACCGACACTGGAATGAAAGTACACCCTTTAACCAACGAACTTAAAACACAAATAGCTGAATTTTGCCAAACTAATACAAGTGCAAAAGCAAGTGAACAATTTGGACTATCGTTATCGACTATAAAAAAGTATAGAAAATATCAAGGGTAATACCAATGAAAAAAAATTATTCATTAAGGATTTTTGGGATTCTAGCAAAGCGTGTTTACAAGCTATCAAAAAAGCGAAAATTAGGTTGGAGTTGGCAAGAAGCTCAAAAGTGGACTTCTGCTAATTTATTTCAGTTGTATAAAGGTAAACCTTTAAATTCAATTAAAGTAACAGAAGTTGATGTGGTTATCGTTTCAAAGTTAGATGCTACACCAATATCAGTATCAACACCATTACCAACGCCTACGCCTACTGTTTGTTTTGACCCTTTTAATATTCCTACAAAGGATTTAAAAGATATTAACTGGTGGATGTTGCAAGACCAAGTAGCTTTTTTTGATAATGACCTTAATATGCGAGTTGCTATTGGGAGCATTATTGATACTGGAGTAGTAAAAAAATCTGAAATAATGAATTTAAACGAAACAGTTGAAGATATGCGTAGAGCTGGTTTTTCATCTGATGAAAATATAATTTTTAAAATATTAGTTGCTCCTAACAAAAAAGATGATGGTAAACCTTGTTCTTATTATGTATTAGCTACTTTAATGGGTTCTCCTTTAGATACTGAAACTTCTATGGATGAAGTATTAAAAGTTGTAACAGAAGAAGATTTACCAGCTAAATTAAGAAAGGAAAGGGAAAAAAAGGTAAGCAAACGCCAAGAGATAATTGATTTACGAATAGCCAAAAAAAAATCTGCTGAAAGAAAGCGACCAGAAAAAATTGAAGGTAGAGATGAAGCCGAAAGGAAAGAAATTGAAGATACTTTAAAAAATTTAGAAAATCTTTATGCTAAAAAACTAATTAGCAAAGAGTTGTTCCAAGCGAATGTAAAAGAATTAAAAGCTAAATTAAAATTAGGTGGCAAAATTTAAAATATGGATAACCAAGAACAGAAACTTAAAAGATTATATTCAAAAACAAAAGTAGATAGATTTTATAACAAACTGGTAAAAGGAAAAGGTAACTTCCTTATAAGGTTTGGTAGCGAATGTAACGAACTTATTTTTGATAACGTTCACAATGTATTTTCAACTGCCAATAAGAATTTTGATAACAAATTGCTTTGCCTATTTAATATGGTATTGATTGATGTTTCTAATTTTCTTAAAATTAATCCATATATAGATATTCCCCCAAAAGTAAATACTGCTGAATATAACTATAAATATAATGATGAAATTGGTATGCTTACTGCTACTGATTTAGACCACGCATTTTGGAGAATTGCATACGTTAAAGGTTACATTACTAAAAAAACATACACCAAAGGTTTGCCTTCTTCTGGCAAAGCTATTAGACTTGCTTCGCTTTCAGTATTAGGTAGAGGTAAAAAGTTTGATAGATATGTTAATGGTGAATTTGTAGAACAATTAGTAGTAAAAAAATCTGATGAAACTTTACAAAAAGTTTATGTTGATATTCGTTATTCTTGTTATTATATGATGTATGAGTTATCACAATTACTAGGAAACGATTTTGAAAGTTGGAAAACTGACTGCATTTACTACCGAGATACACCAGAAAACAGAACAATCGTGCATAATTACTTTGAAGAAAGGGAGATGCTATTTAAACAACTTATTTAACTAATAATTTTTAATTATATAATTTATTATTTTATATAATATTTTTATTTTATATAATATTTTTTATTATATTTGTATTATTAAACCAAGAACAATGAATTTAAAGACAACACCTTTTACGGAATTTGAGAACAAAAAGAAGTATCAAATGTCTAGTTTCCAAGAGTTAGGAATGGATATTAATATTCTTAATGAACTTACGCAGTACAATAAAATACCAAGTGGTAACTTCTACAAGTTTGGAGTTATTACAAATGAAGTATTTAATTGGTACTTTAATGGAATTGCAGTTGCAGATAGCCGACAAAAAATGCGAGAAATTTATAGTGCTATTTTGCAAGTAAACAATGGAACAACAAATCAACCTTTTATTTATAAAGTAAAAAGACTATGAAACGCATCCCTAAAGATTTAGCAGACAAAATGGTAGAAGATATATTAATTGGAATATCTAAATTAGATGATGTTCCAAGTGATGTTGCAAAAGATTCACTTGACATAATGGATAATCCAATTGATAATTTAGTATTTACTGGAATTTTATTAGGCAAAGCAAGACCATCTTTATTTAACCATAATGAACTAGATATGAAAGCTACTGTCTTGTCATCACTTCAAAGTGTAATTACTTTTGGAGATAGAGAAGATGATTTTGATTTTAATGATGATTTGGCAAAAGAATTTAGTGTTGAAGATATGGATAAATGTTCCAAAAGCACCAAGTTAGATTTTGCACTTAATCAATTTGTAAATGCTTTTTATGAATATGAAAGGTTAGAAAAAAAGTACCCAGAACTTATGAAATTTATGTAACTATGATAACAACTAAAGATAGTTTAGAATTTCTAAAAGAACAAAAAGATTATGCTTTTGATATTAATTATTCCGACCCACCTTATGCTTTGGGAAGTGAGATAATTATTAGACCAGATGGGAAGTATGATTATAAAAAAGCTACTGATTTTATGAACAAGTGGCAAATGCCTACTGGGGAATATTGGGAAAAGTGGTTTGAGGAAAGTTTTAGAACATTAAAGCACGGAGGGTATTGTATTATGTATGGTATGGATAGACAACTACCTATGTTTCAATATTACGCTATTAAGAGTGGATTTCAAGTTAGACAATCTATGTACTGGTATTTTATTAGTTCGTTTCCTAAAGCTACTGATTTAAGCAAAATGATTGATAAAAATGCAAAAGCAGAAAGAAAAGTTGTAGGCAAAAAAATATTTAAGGCAAGTAATTCAGGTGAGGGATATAATGATTTTGCTATCGGAGAGCAAAATATTACAATACCTGCCACAGACCTCGCCAAAAAATATGAAGGATATAAATATTCAATAGCACCATTAAAACAAACTTGCGAAACTATTATGGTATTTCAAAAACCATATAAAACTGGTAGTTGTATGCACGATGTATTAGCTTATGAGAACGGAGATGATACTTGTGGTTGTTTTGCTTTAAATATTGATGCTGGTAGAGTTGAAACTGATGATGTTATAAAACCTACTTCTACAAGAGATTTTAAAGATGTTAGAAAATTAACTAAAGAAATTATAGGTGTTGATTTAATAAGTGTCGAACAAGTAACAAATGCAAAAAGAATTGATTACGAACAAAACTTACAAGGTAGATTTCCAAGTCAAACTTTTTGTGATAGCGAAGTTGCTAAAATACTTGATGAACAAAGTGATTCTAAAGATAGTGGTTGCTCTAAAATACTTCATAAATGCGATTATGAAAATGATGAAATGGATTTATATGTTTACGAACCTAAAGTATCTAAAAGTGAACGAAATGTTGGTTGTGAAGAATTAGAAATTAAAAAATTTGAGGGTAGAGATAGTGGACAAGATGATAGGAGTGTTCCTTATAAAAAAAAACCAGAAATGTTATCTAATACACACCCTACTTTAAAGCCAATTTCATTATCATATAGAATATTAAAATTGTTTAAAAGTCCTAATGAACAAAAAATAATTTACCCTTTTGCTGGAGTTCAATCCGAAGTTATTGGTGGTTACAAAGCTGGATTTATTGATTATGTAGGTTGCGAATTAAGTGAGGAATATGTAAATATTGGAAACGCAAGGTTTGAACATTGGAAAAATAAACCATTTGATAAAAAAGGTAAATTAGAAAAAACAAAAGATGTAAAAAAAAGTAATGAGCAATTAAAAAATTTTTAATATGAAAGATTTTAACGACTTTAAAACGGTAAAAGATAAAGTTAGATTTCTATTGCAAACGAATCCAGCATTAAGAGATAGCGATATGAAATTAATAGCTACCTACTACTTCCACGAAATAGGAAAAGAGCAAATTAATAGTATGAACGCCTATGACCTTCTTACAAAGATGTCAAGTTCCAAGATGACTAATTTTGAAACTATAAGAAGTTTGCGTACCCAGTTGCAACGTGGTGATGAAAGTTTAAGAGGTTCAGAATATAAAAATAGAAAAAAAAGAATAGACCCAGCTTTTAGGGTTTTTTTAAGAGAATAAATAAAAAACTACTAAAACCAAAAAAAATGACAGTAACCCTTATTACTACCGATGGTAGCAGAAAAAAAGTAACTATAAAAAGTTTTGATGAAGCAAGACAATTAGTTTGCAATTATCAATATAATTCTCCAGCCGAAATTGTTATTCTTGAAAGTAGTACTTTTATTTTAATTGATGAAGAAGGTAAACTTAAAAATCTTGAAGTAAATAAAATAGCAACCAGTCTTGCTCACTTAAACGAAGCAATTTACCCAAGTGATTGTATTGTAGGGGATGTTCTATTAATAGATGATATTGATGAATTTGATTCGTTGCCATACGAATAAAAAAAAGGGAGGTAACAACTCCTCCCTTTAACCAAGAAACTTAATAACAACACTATGGATAAAGTGTATATTAACTTAATAACAAAAATAATTATTAAATAGTTATAAAAAGTTAATTACCAAATAAATATCCAAAACTATCAATGTAATGATTATTTTCATTTATGAGCAAAATCAGATTTTACAAGTATTATTTTACTGGAAATGACAAACCAGTTATAATGGAAGCAGAAGATAGATTAACTGCCGATAAAATGATGCAACAACTAAAACAAAACACTACCGCTAAATTAAGTGCTAAAGACTTAATAGATATTAGAGTAGAAACTCCGATTATTGGAATATCAAAAAGAAAAAGACATAACCAAGATTTTGTGTGGGTTGGAAAAGAATTTACCAGCGATGGTTGGTTGCTTCAATCCGAATACGATGAAATACAGAAACTTAAAAAACAACAAAATGGAAATTAATAAAGTTTATAACGAGGATTGTTTAGAAACTTTAAGTAAATTAGATAATCAATCTATTGACTTAATTATAGCAGACCCACCTTATGAAATTGTAAGCGGTGCTAAAGGAGGATGCTTTGGTGTTGAAAAAAGAGATTATCATAAAGGCGTAAAAACATTAAGCGATGGTTTTGAAAACATAATTCTTGACGAGTGCAAAAGGGTTATGAAAAAATTTAATTGTTATTTTTTTTGTAGCAAAGACCAAGTTTTACAAATATTACTTTGGGGCAAGGAAAATAATATGAATACAGATATACTTTGTTATCATAAATTAAACCCAATACCTACAACTAATAACAAATATTTATCAGATACTGAATATATTATTTTTATGCGTGAGCAAGGTGCTTATTTGGGCGGAGATTATGCAAGTAAGAAAAAATACTTTTTGCAAAATAATTCTAAAAGTGATTTTGACCACCCAACCGTAAAACCTTTAAATATAATTCGCACCTTGATTACAAATTCAAGCAAAGAATATGATTTAGTGTTTGACCCATTTATGGGTAGCGGAACAACCGCAGTAGCTTGTATTATAGAGAAAAGGAATTTTTTAGGAAGTGAAATAGATAAAAAATATTATTCAGTATTAACAAAAAGAATAAAAAACCAACAATCTCAAACAACATTATTTTAATATGATAAACATTAGTCAATCTTTTTTAAAAGAATTTGCAGAATATAATTCTGGAGATACTTGTGGACTTCAAATAAAAGCAAAATACATTGATGGAATTAAATTTCCTTCAAGCGATGCAATGGAATTAGGAAACTTTTTTGAGTATATGGCTACTGGTTGTTTGCCTAGAGATGGTCATACACCAGAAGCTAAAATAGTTTACAAGGGAACTGCAAAAGAATCATTATCAGCAGACTATCAAAGAGCAGTTGAAAGTGCCGAGTTATTTAAAAAAATAATCAAACATTACGATATTGAGATTATAGATACTGGTAGAGTTGTTACCGAAGATGGTATGACTGGTATTATGGATATAGTTGCCAAGTGGGATGATAGAGTATGTATTATTGATACAAAGTATTCTGGTCTGATTAATGATAGGTGGTCTGATTATGGTTGGAATTTAGATATGTTGCCAGAAAAACAAAATTTATTAATTCAACCAGTACAATACAAAATACTTTTATCTAAAGAGTTGGATTGCGACCCAGAGGATATAGATTTTTACTTTTTTGTTTTTTCTTCTAAAGAAGTAATGGATGTAAAGTTAATTAAAATAAAAGTTGATGAACTTACAATTGCTAATCATTTATCTTCGGTAGAATGGGTTAAAACCGAACTTCAAAGACCTATTGACAAAGTATTTAAAGCAAAACCAGAACTTAAAAGATGCTTTGAATGTCCAATTAAGGATGAGTGCAAATTTAAAATAGAAGTACCTAACATTGATGAAATTACTTGTTAATGACACCACAAGAGTACCTTATATCATCTATTGATTTAGAACTTTACGATTTAAAAAATTATCGTACTAATCTAAAACGCTTTGCATTATTTGAAATTCGTAAAAATAATATGTTTGCTAAAAAGTATTATAGAATTTTAGAAGAAGTAGAAAGAGTATCAATAGAAATTCACACATTAGAAACCAGAAAATTAGAAATACTTAACTTAAACAACTAAAAAAATGTTAAACGCTATCAGCAAAGATGTAGTAGGTTCTTTTACTGCTACTATTGAAAAGTACGAAAAGAAAAACCTTACCGAACTATTGGAAGGTTCAAGTATGACCCCAGCACAATTCAAACAAATTGTGATTAACGAATTAAAACGTTCTCCAAAGCTACAAGAAGCATTTATTAAGAATCCAGCTTCTTTATTTGCTAGTATTCTACATTGTGCAGAAATGGGGTTAAATCCAAGCCAAATGGTAGGTGAATTTTTCTTTATTCCTTACAAGGATAGTATAACGCCTATTCTCGGATATAAAGGTCTATTAACGCTTCTAATGAGGTCAAGTAAAGTTAAGAAGATATGGAGTGAAGTTGTATATGAAGATGATGATTTTGAATACGAACTTGGTTTAGAGCCAAAGCTACTGCATACACCTAACCACCATTCTGTTAGGAACTCAAAAAACATAAAGTGCATCTACGCTTGTGCAAAAATTGAAAATGAAGTAATCTTTAAAGTGATGTTTAAAAATGAAATTCAAAACATTATTAATATGTCAAAAGTACCCAATGAACTTTTCTTTAATGACAAAAAAGACCCAGAGCAATGGATGGCTAAAAAGACAGTTTTAAAGCAGTTGGCAAAATTAATGCCTAAAGATGATGACCGATTGAAAAAAGCAGTTTCAATGGATGATAATATCGAGGGTGGAGGTTATCTAATTATGGATGATAATGATACGGTAAGATTTGTTCAAGGCAATATTATTGGAAAAAAAAGTAGCATATATGCCAAATTAATGGAAAAAAATGTACCAGATGATTTGTTAATGGAAAATAATGTTGTAGATTTGTAACGTTGTGTGTTAGTATTAATCTGTATTAATTCTGTTTGTTAAGGTTAATGTTATTTTCAAAA
>Ga0181358_1001377_pt1 | contig 11121 bp, 5 predicted proteins | sample Fa13VDMM110SD_FD_130096 | JGI IMG/M metagenome (GOLD analysis project Ga0181358, IMG submission 130096) | Freshwater viral communities from Lake Michigan, USA - Fa13.VD.MM110.S.D | ecosystem: Environmental > Aquatic > Freshwater > Lake | place: USA: Michigan | collected 2013-09-24
ACGAAGAGCTGCTGCCGCCAAGCGGTATCAACCTGGCTGCCCCAAGCAGTCCAGTAGTTTGTCCCTCCAGTGTTGAGGTAGTCGAGAACTTTGCCTGTAACTGCTTCGAGGCTCTTCGCTTTCATACCTGAGGCGGCAGTCTTCGTTGCAGTCTTCACATCTCCAGCGAAATTACGTCCAAAGTCAAAAGCCTGCTGCGTCATACCAAAGTAGTTGTTGTCGAGGAAAGCCTGCAGCTGACGGTAGGTGTAAGGAATCCCGGTTGCGCTTGTGAATGCAACATTCCCAGCATCTGGCCCTGCTGCCCATGCTTTGATATCCCTAATGTTTGTGTTGGCTCCGAGGAGTCTTCCTAAACCTGGGACCTCACTCATGGTTGTCTTCAGCGCAAGTCCTGGAGCGGTGAGTCCCATAATAAGTGGAGCACCGAAGTAGTTTGCCGCAAAGAATTTGATGTTTGGAAGAGCTACACCGGTGGTGAGACCTGCTCGTGCAAGCCCCCTTGTGAATCTGTAAAGCGAGGCAATTGCGTTTGTAAAGGACTCACGAAGCCCGCCTTGAGGAGACCTGTAGATTGCAGCGAGGTTGTCGGCAACCGCCGCGCTTCCCTTCTGCAGCTCGTCAGGGCTACCAATGAGCGACTCAATAACGGCACGCTGTGAGCTGTCGATTGGAAGTCGTAGTGTATCAGTAAAGAACTGCATCACATCAGACGTTTGGACAGGACGGACAAGTCGGTTGAGAATTGCAAACTGAACAGCAGCATCGGCGAACTCGTCGGCCCTGCTTGCCGTCATCACCGCAAGCATCACCATTCCACTTGCGTCAAGGTCTTGCAACTGCCTGTAAATGTCTTCAGTTCCAGGCCCATCAAACAAGTTAACATCGTCAGAAACTTTTGAGTAGTCCAGTACACCATCGGTAAAAGCTTGTTTAGTTCTTTCAAGAACTCTTGCTTCTAATACTGCTCGTTGAGCAGGTGTAACGTTGCTAATGATTTCAAGCGCTGCTGCTTTCTTTATCGAACTTATTTTGTAGGCACCTTCAAAGGAGTCCATCAGTGCTTCAAATCTTGCAGGGAATCCGTCATACAGGTCACGTGATGCCGCAAACAACTCTGGATAAGCCGCCGCAAAGTTATCGCCAAAAATAACTTTTGCCTCGCTTTTCAATATGTGGTCAATGATTGCACTTGCAACGTCATCGGTGGTCTTGCCTGCCGTCCGCCTGCCAGCACCTGCCAGTGTTGGAAATTCTTTCCTCATCTCACTGATGATTTCGGCAATCGCAGGAGTGGCTGAGTCATTCCTTGCAATACTTGCAGCTATGATGCGGTCAAGTGCAGCCTCGGCTTCACGAGTGGCAAGCGGACCGGTGATGGCACCTTCACCAAAGAAATTCTTAACAATGCTCTTGAGCGCGCCGGGGGCACCAGGTGTATCCTTTAGTGGAGGTACGTTCCCAGGTAGACTCCCTAGGACAACATCCTTTGCCTTCAACTTTGGAATGCCGCCACTGTCTGCAGCAATTCGCAGATTGAGGTACTCCTCAAGACCGCCAGCAACTCTTATTGCCTCTATCAGCGTTCCATCCGTACCGAGTATGCGCTGACGAACGACACCAAGAGCGTTTATCTCAGATTTCGTAGCTTCAATAAAGTCGCGAAGCTGGACAGGAATTCGCTGCGTTGCGACGGAGTCAAGCATCTTATCGGTGTTGTTGATAAATGAGCTTCCAGAAAAAGTGTCACTGACACGAAGGGCTGGGGGTCTGCCGACTGTCTCAAGTAGAAAATTCTTTACGATTCTTATATTGTCGATGACATCCTGTGCGGCCTCAATGACAGGGAAGGCACGTGAGGAGGGCTCTGCAATCCTCTCCAGCCCACCTCGTGGTCCAGATGGTAGGAGGCCTGGCTGACGTGGAGCAACGACCGCCACGGGCTCTGCAGTCCCATTGAGGCTTGTCCGGATGGCATTGTTGACAGCATCATTAACGTCTGCAACTGAAGCCCCAGGAGGAAGAGCTTGCACAGCTTCCGACATTGTATCTTGGAATTTTTTTGATGCGACAATACTCTTACGCACTGCAATCTGAGGTGTAACAAAAATCCATCCACTCTCAGGAACTTTCTCAAGTATCTCTGCAGTTGCAGAGCGAAGAGCTGCTTCATTGATTTCCCCAAACTTTACAGGGGAACGCTTTGCAGCAGCGAAAGTATTTCTGACAATGTCAGGAGAAATGTCTCCTGGAGTCCCAGTTGAAACTTTACCAATCTTCTGCATCACGCCACGGAGAGGGCCTGCAGGAGCATCGTCAGCAGCAGCCTTCGTCAACCGCAGCACCATCTCTTCTACGTCATCAGTATCACCAATGCTGCCAACAATATCTTTTACAACCTGTGAGCGAGTCGCTGCAGGATTCGCACGAACTGCATCAACAATTTGCAGGAGTTCTTCCTTTGCAGCGCCTGCGTCAGGACCTGCCTTTGCAGCCCTCCTCACAAGAGTGTCAAGAGCTGCAACATCGCCGAGCTCATCCGCAAGTTTGGTGGCGGATGCAACTCTTAGGTCAGCTGAATCACTAATCGCTCTCCACCACGATGGTTTCTCCATTGCAATGCCAAGGTCGGCAACACTGGATGCAGTCTCAGTGAGGAATGTTTTGAGCTTTGGTGCATTCTTCAGTGCACCTGCAACGCCAGCGCCACGACTTACAACCTTTCCTAGACCAAAAGCTGGAGCAACATCGGTGATGTAACCAAGCGGCGTCAGCGGCAGACCAAACTCAGTCACAAGCCCAAGGACAGTTGCAGCCCGCACACCGACACCAGTATCAACAAAGTCATCGATAGCACTTCTTCCTGTTGCAATCTGAGATGCAACATCCTTGAAGTAGCTGCCGGTTTCGAGTCGCTGACGTGCTTCAAAGCCAGGCTCATACACAACACCTGGAACTTGCACTCGTCGCACACCTTCCTCTTCATCAAGAAGAGTCTCAACGGGGACACCTTCAACGGCTGCCGCTGCCCGTGTTGCAAGAGCTTCAACAGGAATTCTGAGTGCTTCAGTGCCAAGCCGAGTTAGACCACCAAGCCCACGAAGGGCTGCAGCCCCTTTTGTTTCAACAAGGCGTCCGCCCTTTTCCTCCTGACTGAGACCACGAAGAGCATCACCAGCAGCGCCACCAATTGCTTCAGTTGCCGCTCTCGGGCGCGATTCTTCTCCTGCAGCGTAGAGGGGCGCATTCAAACTGGCACGAATCTGCTCAAGGTTCTTTTCGGATGTGTCGCCCATCTGACGGGCAATGTCTTCAGCAGCAAAGAAGTTCTTTCCAGCTTGAAAAGAAACTTCATCCGCAAGACTGCGACCGCTGAGAGCTCTGTCACGTTCTAAAGCTGCTTTCGCATCCCGCTGAGCAGCTGCAAACCGTCGACGGCCGGCTGCTTCCTGTTCAGTCTCAAGGACCTGAGGCTCGAAAGATTGTAGAAGAGCAACAGGCGCCGACATCTTTGGCAGCAGCTCCTCACCACGGACAGCAATCTCAGAGTAACCAGTCGGGCCAGGTTTCGGAGAGTAATCAACGGTGCGAGGAGCGCCTTTTATCTTGCCAACTTCACTTTCAGCCTCGGCACGGGCTTCGTCGTATGACAGGCCCTGACGCTGCTTCAGTGCAGTCTGGACCTGGATGGCACGGTCTGCGAGTTCGTCAATCGACAGCTTCATCGCTGGGACTGGGGGACGGGCCGTTGCCTGCTCTCTGACCTCTGGAAGCACAACACTTGGAGGAGTCATCCCCATTGGTACTCTAGGAGGAGGAGGCTGCACTACCAGTCCCATCTCTCCGAGCGTAGGAGCTTTGACGGGGGGCACAGGAGCTGCCAGTGTTGCCCCTTCACCAATGGCATAATCGTTCGCGCTTCTCTCTCCAAACATTTCAAAGAGTTCATTATAAATCTTAGTTTTTTCTGGAGAGAGCCCGGTAGGTGTTGCCATGTATATCCGGTCCGTTTTTCCTACTCGTGAGAGGGCCTGCAGGAGGCACCACCGGTGTTAGCCATAGGAGGTTTCATCTAAAAGACGAAGCCTCTCCATGGGACCCCTGCGGTGGTTAGAGCTATTCGTCCTCTTTGTCCTTAACACCGTCCTCGGCTTTCTTACGACTGTACCGCTTCATGTACTCAACGAAAGTAGGAATATCTTCTTCCTCGATACCTTCAAGCATCTCGTAGTCTCGATTACTTTTGAACACAGGAGGAGGAGGTTTCTCAGTCTTGGTGTCAGGGGGTGCACCCCCTTCCTTGTCGCTTTCTTCTTTTAGAAAAAGGTCTCGAAGGTTGTCAGGGATTAATGTGCCGTATCGCTCAGGAATAATCTGCTCTCCGCCCATTGGGATGTCTGGCTGGTCGCGACGTGAAGGAGGTGTTCCCGTCTCAACTGCTTGGACCGAAGCCGCTCGCTTCTGAGTCTCAAGACCACGCTTCTCGCCGAGAGTCCACTGGTAGTAGCCCTGAAGAATGGTGTCGCGAAGAATGGGGTCACCGTTGGCAAGGTCTGACGCGTGCTTCACAAGTCCTTCAGGTGAAGTATCCTTCAGAAGCCGGTCACGGACATTGGAGTAGAGACGGAAACCACTGTCCCCAGCCGCGTCCCATTCGCCTGCAGGTATAAACTTTGGACCGAAGCGCACTGCCGAGGCAGCGGCTCCTGACGTAATCTTCTGAGCATCAGAGAGAGGAGCTGCTCCTTGTTTCATCCGCGAGGCAAGCAGGTCATCAACAGTACCAGCGCCAGTCCCTTCACGCCGACGGTAGCCGCCAAATGCTTCAGCTTCTTCCAGACGTCCAGTCTGTGCAGCAGCACGCTTTTGGACACCAGGAGAGATAGGCTCGTAAATCTCTGTGGCGCGCCGCCGGACAGCTTCCTCGGTAGGAGTTTCAAGCAGCCCTTCAAGCAAGTCACCTTTCTTTGCATAGAGACCGCTTCCATCAGGGGCACCAAGCTTCTCTGTGATGCGCCTTGAACGTACTCGCATTCCAATGTACGTAGGGTCAAAGTCTTTCTGTACATCAAACGATACGCCTGCGTCCTGCAGCATTGTTCTAATATCTTTTCCTGGTGTGCCGTCGGCTTTAGTAGTTTTGAACACGATGGCAGCAACTTCATTCTCATTACTGAGGTCAACACTGGCAAGAGCGCCTTCAGGAAGCGCCTTGGCCGCAGCTGCAAATGCTTCCTCGTAAGAAGCACCACGCATAATCTGCTCACGATATGCAGAGCCCTGAGGAGTGTTTGACCAATCATTAACTTCTTTCTTGTCAGCAGGCGAAAGATTCCCGCCTGCTGCATCCAGCGCTTTCCCAGCCAGGTCTGCAGCTTTTTGGGAGATGCCAGTGCCTGTGACACCAACAAGCCGGGCGGCATCCTTAATTGCTGCTGCTTTGTCAGCTTCAACAGCGCTTCTTCCAGAGAATTGGAAAGCAGTCCCAAGCTTTTGATTAATTTTTTTGGCAACGGTTTCAGCCAGGCCAACATTCGACGCGTAAGTTGAGTTGCTGCCTAAGGCTCGGTTAAGCCGCTGGAATAGTTCGGCAGTTGCAGTCTTTGCAGCGTCGCTGCCAGTTGTAAAAGTACCAGGACCAATCTGTCCAATTGCAGCATCAACGATTCGCAGGACATCAGCAGGAGTACTTGCACTCTGGAGGTCAGCAGAGCTTGTTATAAACTCGCCTGCCTTTCCAATCGCATTGCTCTGCTCTCCTGAGAGACGGTAACGACCTTCAACAGCAGCTTCAGACTCAAGCTTGCGTTGGGCAGCGTCACCAGTTGCATCAGCGATTGTGTTGCCTGCCGTGGCAATGACACCGAGCAACTTTGCTGTATCATCGGCACTGACACCAACTCGTCCACCACGGGCTTCAGCGTACTTTGCGCTTGTCTCCTGGATTTTGGTAAGCTCTTTCTCATAGAGAGTAATCTGCTCATCAATGTACTTGAGATACGTAGAGTTTGCGTTGTACTTGTTTAGCAGCTCAGCTCGTGCCTGCTCGATGCTGGCCTGCAGGCGTGCTTCATGCGTTGAGAGATAGATGTCAGTGTAGTTCTGTGCCTGGCTTCCCATGTTAGTAACTTCCTGGAACGTAATTTAAGAGTCCCATCGCTTCGTCTAGTTCTCCCTGTGAAAGTGGCTTCCCACCGCCAGCGCTCTTGGTGTCTGCGACTGCCTGCCCGGCTAGCATCTCTGACTGGAGGGCACCACGCTGGGCGGCTTCGGCACCACCAGCAAGTCCACCGGTAAGAGCACCGAGAAGGGCTGCCGTCTTGGCTTTCTCCTCGGCATCCTTTGCCTTCTCAAGAGACTTAATCTCTTCACGCTGCCGATTCTGCTCCCCAATCTGTGCCTGGAGATACTCCTCACCGGCGCGGGCACGAGAAGCTTCAGCGGCATCGGCCGCAATCATCGAGCTTATCGCACCAGTTGTGGCGCTGCCGTCAGAAGCACCGATGATGCCACGGTTCTGGATGTCGCGCTGATACTCGCGGGCCTGCACTGGATTGAGGAGCTCACGGAGCATGCGCTCGCGCTCAGTGTCAGTGTAGCCCAGTGTGCCAAGCTCATCACTACGTTGCAGATTCTTTAGACGAGCTTCCTCACTGCGTCCAAAAGACTGGTCTGCATCGATGAAGCCAGTGACTCCCTCGCCAACCGCCTTGACTCCCTGCAGTAACATCATCAGCGTAGCGGGGTCCATTACTTTTCTCCATTCATAGTATATTCGAACATTTTTCCCTGAAGGTTACTCATTCGTAATACACTTCGAGGCAGTAGCCAAAGTCTGCATAGTCGTTGACGGCAGTGTTGGTGCCGATGTAAAACGTTTTGGTTTTTGTGAGTCCAAGTGAGGCACCGCTTGTGTCCTCATACTCCCAGCATTGCACAGCTCGCCGGCGGTAGATGCCTGGAATACCAAGGCCAAAGTTGACAGTGTCACCGCGGTAAGTGCCTGCGTCATTCTCCTGGACCGTATAAGCTTTGTAGAGACCACCAAGCGTCATCTCTGAGACCTGTTGGACCATCGTTGTTGGGGAAGTTAGAATTGGAAGATGCTTTGGATAAACCTGCCAACCAAACCGCTGGGAGAAGAAAGACGCCTCGTTGTGGAACTCGATGGCTGTCACCTCGTTGCCTGTGATAAAAGACGGATAAGGCATCCTGAAGCGGTCGGCGGAGATGGTGATATCGTTTGTGTTGTAGATGGCTCCGCGAACCACACCAGTCGTAAACTCGTGCAGATTCCAAAGAGGAATGAATGTGCCACGCATAATGTGAGGAGCACGAATCCACGCTGCAGTGCTCACATCACCTGCAACAACGTTTCCATCGATGTAAACCTTTAGAGCATCGTTGTTGGCCTGCACGCTGTCGGCGTTGAGAGCTGTTGCAGTGACAAAGACGACTGCGGGAGCATATGGCATTAGACGTTCCTCATGATTTGGATGCCCCATCGAGCTTCCTCAATGTGCATTCCAGTGCTGACACCAAAGTGGCCCGCGCCTGTGAGCGGGTCGCAGTCCTGTCCTTCAAGATACATGATGGGAGTCGTACCACCTGCTGTGACTCCGCTCATTCGCCAAACTCCAGAATAATACAGCTGAATCGAAAAGAGCGTGGTGTTCACATTAGAAACAAAAGTAATTGAGGTTGACTCTCGCAGTGGTGGCATGTTGAAATTTCTGTCAGCGGCAGTTGCGTTTACTTGTCCTTCGTAGTACGTCATAAACGCTGGTCTTGAGTTGATGTCTGCTGGTGAGATGTGATGCAGGGGCAGTATGAGGCAATGTTCAACGTCATCCTGCAGGTCAAACCAGTTTGTGCCCTGAGCACTTATCGGAGGATTGCAAAGACCAGTCACTCCTGTATGATTCCCTAAATTAGGACCACCATTTACGCTGAAAGCAGAGTTCATTGTTGTGTAATCTGCGTCAGTTCCAACACCACTTGTAACGTTGAATTTTGGATAGACAAGTGCAAACCACTCGCCCATCCCGCTTCCACCGTTGCCACCGTAAACATTACCGCTACCTGCTATTCTACCACAAAGCTTTGCTCGCTCGATTAAAGCAAGAGTATTTAGAGGTGCATCAGCAACTCCACTTATGACTTCTCGTGGACACCAAGCCATCACGTCCATGTCGATACGGATGACATCACCAATTTTGACAGCGACGCCAGTGCCACCATTCAGGTTGAATTTGGTGCCGTTGCCGATGACCGTTGTCTTTGTGCCGTTTGTGTCGTGGTTGATTGGGATTTCTGAGACGTTGGCACCGTAGGACCACGCCGGGTCACTCTTTCCAAGATATGCTGAACCGACGCTGGGAGTTGAGGGCAGCGACAACTTGTAACCGTTCGTAAACTGCTTTGAGTAGATGAAGATAGGATTAGTGGAAATTTGCCGCGTGTCGATTCCTTCGAACCGTACATTTCTCTCATTGACAAGAGCAGTTGCCGTTGCAGTTGCGGAATACTGCGTGTTAAGGTCTGTCGTGTTGATGACAGGATTATCTGGATAGAAGTTCTTTATCGAAGCACGGCTCATAGTTTATCCCTTTTATTTTCCTTCAGCGAATACGATTCGTGGTAAAGAGAGTCCCTCCCCACCAATGGAAAATAGGCGTCGAGTCGTAAAGCCCTGAGAGCGTAAAGTCGCTGTTGTTGGAGTTGACGAAGTTATATTCAACTCGCACCTCATGATTGCCCTTCGAGATTGGAACTGCACACTCAAGTTTTACATTTGTCCAATTTGCGTAATAGCTTCGGCTCTGACACACTAAGTTTCCGTCCAACTTCAACGTCCAAAAAACTCCTTTCAGAGAGCCACCGTGGACAGAAGCCCCACCTGGCCCGTACTGAGTAAGGTGTGAGTTTATCCACTGCATGTTCTTCCAGGAGATTTGCAGCATGCCTTCTTCGCAGTCGATATTGGAGACTTGTGCAACAACATTTGTCTGCCCGCCTTGCATCTTTGCTAGAGAGATTCCTGCAATGTCATTGTCACGCTCATTGTAACCAAGGTTCCACCAGTATGAAAGAGTAGGGTCGGCGGTGATGGTGTTATCTTCATAGAGACGGCGGGTCACATTGCAGATTGCAACGTTTTTTGCCACCACTTGTCCGGGCGCAACGCAGTCGACTGGAAGATTCTCCCGGTCCAGGCCACCGTTGATGACGCCAACAAGGTCATTGAGTGTGTTGTCCTGCTCACGGCTGATGACAATGTCACCGTTGGCGACGTCGCTTGTCGTCCACTTAAATGCCATTATCGTTTTCCTCCGATAGTTTGTGTGCCGTTTGTCTCAAACTCAACCGAGTAGCCTGTGAACTCAAACGGTTTGTCCGACAGTATTTCAAAAGCAAAGTCTGTTAGAGCCTTATTTGCGATGTCAAAACGGATAGGAGTGATGGTCTTGTCCTGCCAGCGGTCAGTGTCCAGAATTGCAGCATCATCAGTGATTGTCGCTGAGTAGACCGGTTGGTTCGCGTTGTCATCTGTTTGCCATTCCTGGTCAGGATGTAGTGTCTCAGATTGCCAGCTGTGGTCCTTATAGTAGCTGAGAGAAATCTTCTGGCTACCGCGAGTGGCCCCGTAGATGTAGACATACTTCACAAACTTCTTCAGTCCTGGATAACCAAAGTCGTGCCACTTGGAGCGCCACTGCGCAGGCAGCGGAGGGGCATCAACAAGAGAGAAGACCGGATTTGGACCGCCGGTGCTGGCCCATAGAGTTCCTCCAGCGTGCTTGCGACTGACGACAAAAAGCCCCCATTCATTCTGCAGTCCTGCAACAACTGGGGAATATTTCTGCCCTTCGATGTTGCCAAAGATGACGTTGCCGTTGAAGTCAGTTGTGACGCAACCAACCTGAAAGCCCTCGCGCTCGCTCCAGTAACCGCCGTCAATGTGATAGACAATTCCCATTACGACGTTATCAACACCGAACGCTGGGAAGTAGCACTGCCACTCTTTCATCTTTGGTGAGTACGCCGCGCAGGCTTTACCGATGATGTCAACAACTCTCTTCTCCAGAAGCGTTCCTATTCCATTGGAGATGTTTTGAATGCTAAGAGTGGACCCACCGTCGAGACCACCGCTGATTGCGTAGACTCCGTCGTTTCCAAGGAAGAGGACACCGAGTCCCGGGACGAACGTAATAGTGTGGGGCGATTTGGTGCCAATTCCCTGCGCGAAGGGGACAACTTGGAATCCGTTGAGGGGGTCTCCTCGTACCATATCAATTGCTGAGTCTCTGAAGACAAGAAGTTGGTTGTAGTAGGTGTAAAGCCCTGTGATGTTTCCACCTTTTCTTGTTCCAAGGTCAAGGAGTGTTGAGGCTTTGAATGTGTCACACTGGAGAGGTTCGGACCTGAAGAGTTTTGTGCCATCTGAGCTCCCGCCGTCCAGAAATAGACAGCCTTTGAATGTTGCTGAGTACTTGCATTGAGCTGCTGGAAATGTGATGCTATCGGCATCATTCGGAGCAAGACTTCCAAGCTCGTCATCTGATTTTTCTGAGAAGAAACTTACATCCTGGTTGTGTGGAATGTACGCTTCAAAGTAAAAGTTTCCATCATCAATCTGCTCAAGATTCTTCGTACGATACAGGTACTTTCCAACAACTCCCTTCACACCAGTTGCAAGATTTGTGAGCTGCGGAACCATTCGATTCACGTTGCCTAGAGCATCAGCAGTCGAAGTCCAAGACAGTGATTCACTTTCTGAGGAGATTGGAGAGACGCTGCCACCTTCATTGACAAGGGCAATCTTCCACTTGAAGCGGTTTCTATCATTTGCAGTGGTGCTGCCAAGCCCTTGCACATCCCCACTTCGATACAGCGTCGGAAAAAGAGTTGTTGCAACAGTGTTAAGCGTTGAGGTTGCGGGCTGTGACTGCAGCCGTTGAGCGTTGCTGTTTGGATTTGGGGCAATCGCGGCAACGCTAGGAGGATTTGGCTTCCTGTCCCAGCCAAGATTTTGTACCTCAGTATATCCACGATACTTCAGCGGGCTGTCAAGACCATTGGTGATGACCACATACCGTGAGAACACATTGTAGAAGCTGC
>Ga0181358_1001378_pt1 | contig 11121 bp, 10 predicted proteins | sample Fa13VDMM110SD_FD_130096 | JGI IMG/M metagenome (GOLD analysis project Ga0181358, IMG submission 130096) | Freshwater viral communities from Lake Michigan, USA - Fa13.VD.MM110.S.D | ecosystem: Environmental > Aquatic > Freshwater > Lake | place: USA: Michigan | collected 2013-09-24
GTAGTAATCATAGGACATTCTTGTTCATTGTCAACCACGACACTGTCTTTATATAAAGGTTTCACTATATCAAAAAACGTCAATTCTTTATTTTCCACTTCAACACTATCATTAATACAGACCTTCACATTAAACATATTAATCAACACTTGGCGAAATCTAAACAAAATGATCTTTATAATCTGTTGTGTGGCTGTGACGTCTCTTTGACAATAATACTCAACGACCTTGAATAAATCATAACGAGCTTTATATATACTATTACCGTCAGGGTAAGCAAATTCAGTTCCGCCAAATATAGCTTCGAATTTCTTTTTCATTTGATTCAAAATAGGTCTTGGCACTTTGTTTCCAGTCCATAACATTTCATTAATATCAAAATCAAAATAAGAAAACAATTGTCTAAGGTCTACCGTGTGAGAAAAGGTAGGTTCACTACACGTACTAGAATACTTGAGAATGTTGAAATCAATTTTAGGAATCGGAATCTCTAATGTTTCACAAGCGACCTTTAACGAACTAATCTCTGGTAAAAACCTTATGATATCTACAAAGCTAATTTTTACATGAGAAGCATGTTCTTTGAATACAGAGCAACCACTAATAACATGTTTATTGATCGTTTGACCTCGTTTACTGAAATCACGATGATGAGGTTTGAATATGTCTTTTAAGTAAGGTAACAGAAATTTATCGTCATAATTACTGCTGTTGTATCCGCATATACGAACTGTCAGGTAAAACGCTGAATCATTCTGGTTCATATTATTCGATTTAGATTCAATCAGTAAATCTTTCCACTCCTCCAAACTCCTACCACTCAAGTCATTATGAACTAAGTTAACAACAAACTGTAAAAATTCGCATACCACCATCTTTTGACCCAACTCGGCACCATACTGAGTAGGATTAACACAAAAAGTTTTTTTCACAACTTCATAATTAGTAGACTCAAAGTCTTCCTGGTCATACACAAAACACTCACAGCATATCATAAAAACTTTATGTTCTCCTTCCTCATCAGGTCTAGTCTCCACATCATATGTTATGTATATAACAGGTACAGCTCTCTTATAATAAGAAGCGTAAAAATGTATAGTTTTCTTTTCAACCTTTGTAGCAACAGCAATGTCTTCATCCAAAAGCTCCTCCTCATGTTCTGGAAATTGAAACTTTTTTAACACCACATTTTTACGATGAACTATTGTCTTGGCTTTTTGAACCCGATAATAACTATTATTATAAATGCAATGATATCCATGCATACAAAAAGGTAAAGAACGTACTCGAGATTCATCGGGATTTTTTGTAGGTCTTAAAAACACATAACGACTAAGCAATAACGATTGATGTATCTGATAACACTCTGAGTTCTTATGTTGAGTTAACACTGGTCTAAACTCTATCAATAATACTATGTCAGTATCAATTTTAAAATGTTTCAAAGATCTCCTGGCAAAATGATCGCTAACATCTTCAACAGTAATTTTATAATATAAATCAAAAATAGGAATGATATGATTCATTTTTGGAGGATGATGGGTATGACCAATAAAACCATAATACACAGGAGTGCCAAAAACAAGACCTCTATTTTCTTTCATACACCATATAATTGGACCCATATTATCAGTATCATAAGTTTCTACTACGTCACTAGTACAATCTACATTCTCTCTTGTCAAAACGTCAACAACATTACGATCTATCTTCAAAGTATACCGTTCACAATAAGAATCATAACGATACTCCAAACTACAATAATCTTCACACATCCAAGTTTCTAAATCACATTTTAAATTAAAAGGTAATAACGCATCTCTCATCGCCATGGTTTTATAATCTTGTTTAAGCTCGCGTCTTAACATATTGTAAGTTTCATGAGTCTGATATGTGTTCTTGTATACTATATTTTGTTGCTGATACGAGAACGTAGATTGCTTCACCAGGTTAGGTAAATAATCTTTACCTGTCAACACTTTCATGTCATGTAAGACAGTGCCAAACCATAAAGCATGTTGCCAAACGTCCTTCTTCTTTTGATCTTGTCTACTACAAAACATCAAGATTGTATTCACTTCAGTAACGTTTTCATGATGATATATTTTTAAAGCTTCATTCTTGGCACATATATCGGCATAATAAGGTTCGACTAACTCGTCTAGAGCCTTGATATCTTCTTTAGTCAAGTTCAATTCATTAATATATTTTTCCCAAGTTTTCCACCACCAAGGGTAACCAGTAGTATATTTTTTCGATAATTTATACATCTAAAAAAGAAAAAAGACAAGTGTAAATAAGCGGTGATTAAATAGTTTATTAAGATTAAATAGTTAAATCGATGTTTTAGTATACAGGCCTCTCTAGACTAAAATTACAGCACATAGATTTCTATTACTTATCTACAGAATCCCGTAATTTTAGTTAAGAGAAGTGTATAATTAAAAAAATAAAGTTAAAAGTTAAGCGTCAGTTGTGACATCTGTGACGTCAAATATCTTTTCTAGGCGATTTTGAAAACTATTCACGTTGATGAATTCAGCTATCATTCCTAAATAACCTAATGGTACTTCTGGATTAGTTAATTTCTCTAACTCAGACATTTGAGCTACAAATTGGAATTCAGTCTTTTCTTCATTCTCAATCACAGCACACATAGTTAAAGTATTGATCAAGGATGGATACGTGTAAATAATCTCCTTATAAGCTATCATTCTTTGTTGTTTCTCAACTGTTCTATTAGGATATAAAAGAAATTCCATATCTCGTAAATCAGGTTGATTCTGTCGCCAGTCATGATCATTATCTTTCATAGAATTAACTAGAAATGTGTGTTGAAACCTTAATTTAACCAATGGAGCATCCATCGATTGAGGAGAATCAACAAATACGCTTTGAATTACGTCATAATACATACAAAGAGGACCGTAAAAGTCTGCAAACATTTCAGAAACTTTTGGTTCAACTCCAATATGTTGGAAATATAAACGAGAAAACATACCTCTATCAATATGAATGGTATTTTCAGGTGTTGTTTTAGTATAAAGATTATGACGAGTTATATTCCAGATTTTGAGAGCTGTCAATACTACAGCAGTTCTGTTAATAAACTTATCAAATATCAATTTGTCTTCTTTAGAAACTTTAGGATTCGACAATATGTCTTTATCATCTATAACAGTAGTACCTCGAATGAAATATTCAAATTCTTCCACAACCGCCTCATTTTTCTCCTTCCATTCATTAATTCTTTGGGATTTTCCCTCCGCAAAAAATCCATCAAAAAAATGAATGTGAAAACGATTAGGAATTTCAGTCGAATCATTAGGTTCACCCCCACCAATATAATCATCAAACACCTCCTGTGTGCTTTCAAAATCAGAGTCCAAAATAAAATTGTAATACTCTTCAGCAATGGTAATAATCATTCTATACAGCTTGCATACCGACTCAAGTGTTTTAAATGAAAACCCAATATCACGTATTGTATCATAACGATCAAAAGACAAAAAATGGTTACCAACTTCTTGCATTACATTTGTAGATACAGTCTCATCATAAATCGTTGAATAACTAACAGGATTAAATATACCTACTCTTCTATTGGCATACTTAATTATAGTTTCAGGATCTATACACTTATTCTGAACATATTCATAAGCTTCATTAAACCGCTTGATGTTAGAAAACAGTTCTATATGACCCAAACGAGTCTTCTCTTCAATATCAGTGTTACTGAAATAGTTATGTTCAGCTTGTACCCAATACCTCGATTCTTTCTTGGTACAATGATAATCATACTCGTCCATATTACTTATCTCAGTCGGATAATCACCTAATTTGATAGGTAACTGAGCATATTTCTCGTCTAATTTCTTTTTAAAAAACTTGGTACACGGTGTGGTTTTTGAAATTACCTCAGGAAACAAAAACATTCCACTAAAGTCAAAAGGTAAATAACCATATCTATCCAACTTTACAACTTCATTATTCCAACAATTGTCTTCACGTTCTAGCTTATAAAGTTTCAATTGTGGCAATATTTTTATACGGGCCAACTTAGGTACAGAGTCGAATAAGGCTAAACGATCCAATTTCTTTTGTTTCTTTGGTTTTATTCTAGGATCTTCAATCGTTGCCGTTGTCATCACACGTTTTAACATATTAGAAGCCATGTTACGTATTAAATTCCACAAACAGGTTAATAAAAACATTTTCAAAAATTCGGTTATTTATAGTAAAATTTATTTGCACAAGTAATAAGAGAGAAAACAAAAGATTAAAAGATTAATATACTCGAGTTTCATTTATAGATCCACCTTTTGCAGGGTGGAGCTTTTCTCGATTGGTTAATCGAGTTCGTGCTTTTTTAATTGACGAATGATAATCACTCATGAAACCTGATCCATAATGCACTCTTTTGTCTTCTCCTAAATGATGACGTGTTTTTAATTTATGTTGTTTGTGATGGAGTGCATTGCTCTCCATAAATTTCTTTGGTTCTTTTTCCTTAGTCATTTGTCAATACTGCGTTAAATACCGTGGGTAGAAGTGATCCTAATAATAGTGCGCCTACTCCTTTTCCTTTCTTTATTTGCTTACGTGCTCTCTTTTTCTTTTTTAATTTTAATTTGCGCTGATTAAAATTTCTTCCTACGTGCTTCTGCGAATTATTTGCCACTTTATTATTGGGGAATTGAAAACGGGGAGCGTATGCCCTTTTTATTATTTCTCCTATATTACCTAAACCTTCTTTAAACAAACCTGTAATTACTTCTGGTAATTTAGATTGAGGTATATCATCAATTGTTTTTTCTGCAAAATTCAAAAAATCCATTTATTTGTAAAGTTGAAAAATTGTGCTCAAATTTATAGAATGCACATTCGTACTGGAGGACGTCGACAATTAAAAGGGCGCGGTGGTGGAAATCTTTTAAATATGGGTATTAACTTGCTAAAAGCACCTGGACAATTGGTGACTGGTTTGTTTAAAAGAGACACTTGGAAAAATCTATTCGGCATGGGAAACAAAGGTGGTAGATACGCTATGCCTTATGGTGGTCGATATGGTGGTTACTCTTTTTGCAATGCAAAATTTAGCGGATATGATCGTAAAGCCTGTGAAGCTTTAAAAAATCCCAGACGTTTTAACCATCAAGATCGTGATGATACTATGGACCCTGGTAAATATCCTAGAGGAGGTAGATATGGCGGAGCTAGATGTGGTGGTGCAAGATATGGTGGAAGACGAGGTCGTGGATTGAGAAGAAAGAAAACTAGAAAACACATTCGTTAATTTTTAAATTTAAATTTTTTGAAATAAAATGAGTTATAATAATTATCGAGAATTTCTTGGCTTACCTAAGTTACATTTTAAGAAACCTAAAACTAAACGTGTGTACAAAAACAATTTGATACAACATATTAGCGGTGATGATGGTTTTCGCTTTCCATTTTTGCCCTTCTTTTTTGGTCAAGCTAGTGAGAAAATACCAGCCACGCCAGGTTCTTCTGTTCCACCAGCACCAAGTGATCCAAGTGGCTATGATTACAACAGCTTCGATAAAGGTCATAAACCTGAACAGGGGCCAGACATTCGTAATAGAATAGAAGAATTCTTAGCTCAAACACACAAAATAAATGATGAAGGAACGCAAGATTTTTACAAATTAAAGACACCAGGAAAAGCTACACTCAGTCAAACTCCATCTTTGAATCGTGCCACTACCACAAGTATCGAAATAGGACCGGCTGACGAAATTTTACAACCCATAACTAATCGTCCACCACCACCAGATGGTGCCTCTTCCTCTAGAGTCACTACAGATTTGGACGCTGTTAAAGTCAACGAACCGCCACATGTCAGTAAACACGTCACTCCAATGAAACCTTCAGATTATCAATTATCATTTGTGCAGGATTTATCTGATGATGATTATGAAGAATCTAAACCAATGCCAGATTATAACGTAATGGACACGCCATACGAAACTACTACTAATATTACGTCAAGCCTACCTAAAAATCAATTAGGACTTACCCCTGTAGAAGACTTTCCTTTGTTACAATTGGGTTCTTCACAAATCAATGCCGAACAAAATGAGACGACTACAAATTTTCACCAAGAATTTATAAGAAATATATTGACACCTCAAACGATAACAGAAACTCCCTTCCTATCTGCTTCTAATAACACACCTTCAATCTACGGTTCAAGTATTATCGGTGACAATATTACTATACCTTTAGAAGACGCAACTGCTACTACATTCACTTTAAATCCACCAAACCGATACGCTCTTTCTTCAACACAACAACGACCTAATTATAATTTTGAATATGTAAATCAAAACGAAGGACTCCGACAATTTGCAGCACCACAATCTTCTATATATGATGAACCGCTGGAATTTGTTAATCGCTTACAAACAGGAGTTTCTAGAGCCGACAGATCTACAGAAAATCAAATTTCGCTAAACAGATTAGATAATATTAGAGAAGGTCCTGAAATTCTACAACGAGGTCAAATACCTGCTCATAGGAATGATTTTACGTGGGATGCTGAAATGGATCCTCATTATCAACAGGCTCTAGCTAACGAAATAGCTGCTCAACAAGGTAGAGCACAACAAGATTTACCACCACTTCAAGACGAAGCAGTTGCACTTCCACAACCTTTAACAGAAGAAAATAGAGGAATAAATTTAAGCGGTTTTCCGTTTCTATCAAGTTTATTTAAATAAATGTAATAAGAGAGAATAAATAAAAAGGTATTATTGTTGTTTACCAAAATTTTCTTGAGCGTGAGCTATAGCTTTTTCTTTTAATGCATTATCATGTAACATTTCTTTAGCTTGAGTTGTGTAATCATGTAAATTTAAAAAATCAATATCAGGCGCTGTGGCAGGTAACATGGTAGAATAAGTTTGTCTTGCCATATTTACTTTATCACGATGATCCTTAACACGTTGTTTATGCGCTCTGTTTGAAGCTATAGCATTAGTAATTGCTGGTATCGCTAATAATGGTAAAATACCGCCTTCTTTTTGATGTTTTGACATTTTGTTTGAATTGAAACGGAATTTAATTTGCATACTAAATATATATTTACGATAGAAAACCCCATGCATGATCAGCTAAGGTTCTAAATAAAGTATCTTGAGGTGGCTCTATCGCACCTAAAACTTCATGAGCATTCTGATTAGCTAATATAGGAGGATACCTTTGAGGTTCAGCTTCAGGTAAAACTATACCAGGTCTAAATCTAGGATCAACTTGCTGACCATGAACACCTGTAATACGATCTCGAATCATTCTTGAAATCATGGAAGTATGTGGTACATTTTGAGCTGTACTCATACGGTTATGATAATCGTCAGTAATACCACTTCTATGCCTAGACAAAACAGCGTCTCTCGCAACCTCGTCAACATGTTCTACTAACTGATTATATTGTTCATTTATATCTTGATATTCTCCATAATCAGGATCATTTCCTATCGCACGATCTCTAGCAAAAGAATCACCATTATAATTACTAGTCGGATGTCTGTTATATATTCTTTCATAAACATTTTCCATTCGAGGTTGAAAATAATCATTAATTGGGTTAAGAAGTCTTTCAGCAATCCTAGACGTTGCATTATAGTAAGCTGCGTCTTGTGGATTATTCCTAACTATTGGTCCTGCATGTCTAACTCTTCTTCTAGTGTGAGGATCGCCAGAATCCAAAACAGTTTCAAACTGATAATCATTTTCAGAATTAAAAAAATCATCAGCAGCAGCAGCAGCTCTAATATCTGGAGTATTCGGTAAACGACCTTGATCTATTTCCATTAAAGTCTCCCTCAATCTTTGTCCACGTCTACCTACATATTCGTCAGCTCTAACTTGAGAAGGAGTAAACATTCTTTGGGGTAAGTGAGCATTAATACCTGGAGCAAATTGGGTAGGTACAGATTCATTGTTAGGTGGATATCTAAACAAACCAGGCATCATTTGTAAAGGTCTATTAAATTCATTCATTGAATCAGATTGATATCGATATTGAGAAGCCATTATTTCGTTACGCGATATAGGATTATACAACTGCTCTACAAAGTCTAAATCAGTTTCAGGTACAGAACCTATTGAAGAAAAAGATATATCACCTAGATCAGCACCCCGATGAAGACTAGCATGACTATCTAAGTTTGAATCTCCGTCTTCAATTCCAGATATATCTAACAGATGATCTATTGTCGATTCAGAAGAAGCAGAAGGAGAAGCAGCAGCAATAGGACTAGCAACAGGTGTAGCAAAAGGATCAACACCTCCAAAATCCGGCAAACTATAATCAGACAAAGCTCCAGGAGATAACGGTGCAGGAGATAATTGTAAACCAGACGGACCAGGTTGAACATTTTCATCAGGAGGTCCCAACCCAACGGGCTCATCATCAAAAACTTGACCTGTTAATGGATTCATGTTTAAAGCCGTTGGAACTTCATCTTCAAATAATGTAGCTCCAGTATCTATTGGACGAGGTGCAAACTGATTTTTTATTCTTTTTAACATTGCTATTCTTAAGTCTTGTTCCAAAGTTCTATCAGAAGTCATCGACTGAAAACGATTGTGATGAGCAAAAAGATGTTTTCGGGCGGACGTACCAGTTTCATCTAAGGGTTGCCCAGTTCTTGCATCAACATAACCTTGTTCACTATTCCAAGAAACTACAGGGTGTTCTCCGGTAGTCTCATCAATCCTTGAAAAATCTCTTGTAACATAATTACCAGCAGAATCTCTTTCACTGGTGGGTATAACTATATCATTATCGGTACCTTCAGAGTAAACCGACGTAGGCATTGCGTTAAATATTTCACTACTATTAACTATCTCATCAACTGTTCTTGCTGGTCGTCTACTTAAAGCTCTCCAAAGTCTTTCTACTCCATGTGTGTCTCGTCTAGGTTCTGGTTGATTCGGATCAAATAAAAACACTTGACCCTGAGGTCCAGGAGAAGGATGACTAGCTGGTGGATATGGTAATCCTAGTCTTTCCAAAGTATTTCTAATCGTATATTCACCTTCTAACTCATACCTAGACTGTTTAATTTGTTTCCTAGCTTCAGCTGAAGCTCTAAATGGCGATCGTTTACGTTTCGGCATTATAGAAAAATTGTTTTGTGTAAGTTTCAATAATTTATTTAAACTAATAGAAAAAGAAATTATGTTGTTTAAATAACAAAGGTTTCGATAAGTAAATACATTTTACCATCAACTATAATAAAATTTGTGGCTTCAGTTTGTGTGGCAACTTCTGAAAAACATTTTATAGGTTGCTGAACACACCAAGCACACTTACAATCTTTGTCACAAAATAAATTTTTTAAATATGTGTCATCCTTCTTATCATCACCAGTGCACCAACTACAGTCGCACCTACGAGACCAATTGTTAGTTTTATGACCAATATTGGCTACCATATAGTCAATTTTCATTGGTTTTTTGATGTGTGCTGGATGTCTATTATTCATTTTATCTGTAAAATAAACATTAAATAATATAAAAAACTAATTAATATCTCTGTGACCTATTAAAACCACAGATTAGTAAATAAACATAAAGAATTTCTAATTAATATAATTTATTGATTCAATTCTAATTGAGAAGGTATAAAATTTTGAGAAAAACACATATTTGCAGTAATACCCATTATTTCCCTATCTGTATCGTCATATGGTAGCTCATTTTTCTTTTCTTCAAATATACCTTCATACTTATCATTCAAACACATCAAAGACAACTCCAATTGTTTGTTTTCTTCATCAGTAAAGCTAACAAACTCTTTTGGCATTATCCATTGATATTTATCTTTTGTTTCTTCTTTAGCCTTTGTGCAAACACATTTGATACATCTTCGTTCATATGGAGACAAATTATACATTAATCTCAACATCGAAGCACGACCAACTTTCTCACAACACTTGAAACAATTTATATCATGACTCAAATGAGGATCTTTACAATATATGAGTGGTACTGTTGTTTTAAATTCTGGCATATATCCGACCGTAAAATTGTCAGCAAAAGCGCTATAATCTTTGTGATATATTGACACTATGTTCAAATGTTTAAAACAAAGACCTCTAACCTTTGTAAGCAATTGTATTTTCACCATTGGCTGAGTTTTATCTGCGTCACTCAAACGACAAACAGTAAAATCAGGAAAATTACGGTTTACATAGTACATAGCTGACTTTATTTGTTCAGATGAATAATCAACAAATATAGGTATCTTTTCATACCTATCAGCTGGTACAAAGTCCAATCTAAATGGCTCTATTCGATAAGTTGGAGAACTGGTTCTAATAGGAATGGATGTTAACGGTTCAGCAATGTAAGGATGATCTTCTCTTTCTCTCCTTTGTTTCGCTAATTCTTTTAGGATTTGAGTTATCGTTGGATTTTTTGGCATTTTGAATTTTGATTTTGAAATTGTGAATAAAAAATTTTTAAAAATTCAAGTCTATATATACCAAATTTCTAATTTTCAAAACAAATATTCTAAATAAATAGAAATTTAATCTGTCAATATTCTATAATCTCTAAGATTAATCAAAAATCACGTATCTCTAAGATTAATCAAAAATCACGTACTCAAATATTTATTTTAGGAATTAAAAATCCAATATATAAATGAAAGTTTTTATTAAAAAATATTATTTTGAAAATGAAAAAGAAAATGAATCTTCCTAGAAAATATGTACCAGAGGTACCAGCTCATTTAAGACCTGTGCCAAAGAGTTATGAAGCTAAAAAATATACCTGCATATTTTGTACCTATCATACCAACGACAAACACAACATGAAAATACATGAGAAAAGCTATAAACATCAATGCTTGGCACCACAGAAAACGTATGATTTCAATAATGTGTCTGACTGTTTAGAGTTTATATTAAAAAATAAATTATCTAATTAACATAAAATCTTTCAATAATGAAAAAATAATTTCCTATCCTGACCTAATTCTCTGTACTCATTAATGAAAAATCTAATTATGCAGAGAGGATAATTAGTAATGAGGTCCGTAGTGTCCCATCGTTTATACATGGTGAATGGGTATATGCATTGGAGAAA
>Ga0181358_1001379_pt1 | contig 11117 bp, 4 predicted proteins | sample Fa13VDMM110SD_FD_130096 | JGI IMG/M metagenome (GOLD analysis project Ga0181358, IMG submission 130096) | Freshwater viral communities from Lake Michigan, USA - Fa13.VD.MM110.S.D | ecosystem: Environmental > Aquatic > Freshwater > Lake | place: USA: Michigan | collected 2013-09-24
ACACGGGCAATGCGCCGCTGCGCAATGTGAGCGCTAGCCTAGCAGGTGCGGATAATGCGGACTTTACTTTTACGACGCCTCTGAACGTCACTGAGATTGCAGCAGGTGGCGCGGTTGATTTCACGATTCAGTTTGACCCGATTGAGCGCGAGGATGCGTTTGGCACGCGCACGGTAGTGCTGACGATTGCTAACAATGATGCGGATGAAAATCCGACTCTGATCACGCTGACCGGCGTGAGTCAGAGCCTTACGGCACCAGGGGCGCTAGAAGCGACTTTTAACCCAAACGCTAATGGCGTGGTGCGGGCGCTGGTGACACGGGCTGATGGCAAGATTCTGATTGTGGGTGACTTCACGCTGATCGGGGCGACTGCGCGCAACCGCATCGCTCTGCTGAACTCAGATGGCACGCTGGACACTGGCTTTAATCCTGACGCGAATGGTGTGGTGCGCTGCGTGTTAGTGCAGCCGGATGGGACGATCCTGATCGCCGGTGACTTTACCCTGATCGGGGCGACTGCGCGTAACCGGATTGCCCTACTGAATGCGGATGGCACGCTGAATAGCTGGTATCCGACAGGTGGCTGTGATGGCTCGATCTTATGCCTGGCGCGCAAGGCAAATGGGGCGGTCTGGATCGGTGGACCATTTAACACGGTGGGGGGAACTACGCGGAAGCGCATCGCTTTAATCAATGCGGATGCGACGATCAATGCGGCGAATCCGAGTGTGGCTCTAGGCATCTCCATCCCAGCGGTGGCGGATGTGCGGAGCATGGTGCTGGATGCGACTGAGCGTGTGGTGCTTTCTGGTTACTATCTTGCAACGGTGAATTGGGGCTTTGTGGCGCGGCTGCTGGCGGATGGCACGGTGGATACGTCATTCATTGGCCAGGTGTATTTTAATGGGGCAGTGAACGCGGTGGCGGTGCTGGCAGATGGTAAAGTGGTGGCAGGTGGCAGCTTCAGCACGATGAGCACGGTGACGGGCACGTTCCCCAGCATCTCACCAGGTAGCCCGGTGCTGTCACGCGCTAACCTGATTGTCCTGAACTCTGCGGGTGTGCCGACTGCGGATGTGCTCGATGCCAATGGTGAGGTGCATGTGCTGGCCGTGCAGGCAAACAGCCGTGTGCATGTGGGTGGTGCGTTCACGACTCTGGCTGGATCTGCGCGATTAAGACTGGCACGCCTACTCAATGACATGCGCCTGGAAGCGGCATGGGATCCGCAGTCAGGCGGCACAGTGCGCGCCATTTCCCAGCAGGACAATGGGCAGGTGCTCATGGGTGGTGACTTCACCACGGTGGCAGGCACGGGACGGGGCTATGCGGCGCGTATCCAGAACAATGAGGCGCTTTCGACTTTGACGGTGTTGGATGCCTCATTGATCACTTGGCAGCGGGCAGGCGCTCTGGCTGAGACGCTGCGCGTGCTGTGGCAGATAGACACAGGCAGTGGCTACGGCACACTGGCCGGGGTGACGAGTCTGATCTCTGGCGGCTGGCAACTGGTGCCAACGACGCCTCTGACCGGCACGGGCACGGTGCGGGCACTGGCTCTGCCGAATGATGGGCATAGCAGTGGCATGCAGCAGGCACTGAAGGCATTTGATTTCTCCCCTGAAATCGTGGTGGAGATCGGTGGTGTGGACACGGCCAGTGGTAGCACGCTATCTTTCGGAGATGTGCAGACTGGGGTGACGTCTGAGCGGCAGGTGACAATCCGTAATGCAGGACTTTCGACTCTGACGATTAGCTCCTTGGCAATCACGGGCACGGCGGCAGCGCGCTACACGAAGGTGGATCCGGTTCTTTCGATTGCACCAAGCACAAGCTCCGTCTGCACGGTGCGGTTCCTACCGACGACTCTGGGCTCGCAGCCTGCGGTGCTGACGATTAATAACAATGACAGTAACGAGGGCACCTTTGTGATAAACCTAAGCGGCACCGGAACACTTGGGCCTGGTGGGGTGGATAGTTCATGGCAGCCGACGGTCACAGGACTTATCTATGAGATCGTTCTCCGCGGCAGCGAGGTGCTGATAGGTGGAGAGATCACGGCAATCAATGCTCAGGCCCGCAAATGGTGGGGTCGGATCAATACAAGCACGGCAGCGGTGGAAGTGCAGCCATCCACTGCTCCTGATAAAAGCATTTCTCTTATCGTTCCGCTGTTGGATGGACGCGCTATTTTGGTGGCGTATGCACCCCAAGGGACAACACGCCGAGCTTGGCTAGTCTCAAGCACAGGTGTGGCAGATACCAAGTTTAGTCTGACGCTGAATGGTTTTGTTACCACTGCTTGTCTGATGCCTGATGGGGCAGTCATTTTAGCAGGATCTTTTGGCTTTGCCAATAACATTGCTCGGAATGGTAGCCTACGGTTAATGCCAAATACCATGGAGCTGGATCCGGCCTGGAATCCACAACTTGGCTATTTTGGCCGAATGATAGTGCCCGATAGCAGTGGTGGAATCTGGGTAAGGCGTAATACCTCAGACAGTCTAAAACCTCTAGTGCGCTTGTCTGCAACGGGGCTGGAGACGGTAGCCGCAGCCTCAGAATTTCAATCCGACGTTTGGATACCCATCGCACCAACGGCTGAAGGGGGTGTCTATGTGGAGAAAAATGTGATGCAATTAGCCACATATACGTCAAATCGGCAGATTAAAAAAATATTTGCAGATGGCACTGTGGATAACAGCTTTGCTCTTACAACTGGCTATGATGACCAGGGAATGCCGATGGTTCAAGTGGACGGACGCCTTATTTTATTGACGAAGGCAACGGGTGAATCTTCAAGGAAACTACGCCGGTTTAATGCGGTGACTGGTGCCGAAGCCACCTTAGATACGACTTGGACAGCAGATGCAAGCGGAGGGCAAATGGAAGCTTATGCGCAAGATAACCAAGGCCGCGTCTATGCAGCGCTGCCTCAACTCAAAAGGCTGCTCAATGGTGCAGGTTCAGAAACGTTGTCTGTGCTGAATACAAGCCGGGTGACTTGGCTGCGGTCTGGCACTCTGCCAGAAGTGTGCTGGGTGCGGCTGGATCTGAGTGAGGATGGTGGCAGCACTTACCGGCATCTGGGACTCTGCACACGCATGACCGGCGGCTGGGAGCGGACGGGCCTGAGCCTGCCACGCAATGGCCGCGTGCGGGTGCAGGCCTACACGGGCTCTGCCTTGATCACGACTGAACAAGCTTACAGTGACCTGAGCGTGCCTGATTTAGTCATCGAGCGCAGCAATGTGGTGCAGGCTGAAGGTGCGGTGGTGACTTTTGCAGGCAGACAAGTGGGGCAGACCAGTGAGGTGACGCTGACGCTGCGCAATACGGGCAATGCGGAACTGACTTCCCTGGTGGTGGCGGTGTCTGCCTCTGACTTTTCCCTGGTGTCTCTAGGCTTGCCTGGACAGGCGGACCCAACACGGCTGACACCACTGCAAGAGACGCAGCTTGTCCTACGCTTTACCCCGACTCTGACCGGCGTGCGGAATGGGATGCTGACAGTGACTAGCAATGTGCCAGGTGCTAAGGGCCGGATGACACTGCAACTGAGCGGCAATGGGGTGACGAATCCAGCCACGACGACTCAAGCGGCCACGGAAATCACCAACGTCGCTGCGAAGCTGAATGGTGCGTTCACGGCCAACGATGACACGGCTACGCTGAGCTTCCAGTATAAGAGGAACATCGATACGGTATGGACCACTATTACCTTAGATCCCGCCTCTGGCTTTGTGAGCACAAGCCGATTTGCTAACATAGGCGGACTGACGCCTAACACGCTTTATAATATCAAAACGGTGATTACTAACAGTCTAAGAACTCAAGAAGGGCTGCAGCGGTCATTCACCACACTGGCATGAACTCCGACCACCTAACACGGGTAAAGACGCTGACACGGATGCTCATCCGTGAGGCAGCGCGCCGTGCCACGGTGAGTGTGGGACGTGGAGTGCGGCTGCACCAAGCAGGGCGTGGAGGGGCCGTGATCTCACGCGTATGACTCAGCAGGCATGGGAAGCGATGACCGAAGAGCAGCAGACAGCACACTGTTTGCTGATGACGCAGCAGTGGATCTCCGCAGAAATGCAGCCACTGACCGGCAATGGTGGCACCGTGGTGAGTGGTGCTCACATCCATCAACAGGAGGCCACTCTATGACCTGGAACGAATACCAGCAGTGGGAGACGGAAACGCGGGCCGAGATCACGGAGACTGCGCAACGCTCCCGCGTGAGCGCCGGTGGCGGAGTGAGCATTGATCAAGGTCGGGTGACTGTGCGCAGGCGGGATGTGATTCCTGAGACGACAAGCTATAACGCGGCAACCTATTCTCTCTTTTATTGGACTGGCAATAACTATGGCGACCTTGCCACTGCGTATGAACAAAGACTTGGCTCTTTTCCTGAATGGATTTACGATTACTCTGGTTTAGGCGGCATATTTAGCGGTTTTGATGTGGGTGTGCAGGATCCGTCACAATTAAAACTGACGCTGCAATTTTTGGGTCATACATTTGTGGGTAAAACATCGCGTGTTTTCCGCTACTATTTTCCCGTGCGGGCGACGCTGGTGCAATACATCACAGATTTTGTGGAAGGGCCAGATGAAGATTTCTCTTATACCCGTAATAACCCAATAAGGACGGTGGTTTTGGACCTGAAAAGGGATCCTGTCACGGCTCAATTTTATGCCGATCCAGACGATTACAGACCAAATTTTGTAAGATTGGTTAGTCTAACAAGAATCTAATAACTATTATGGCAACATACACTCCATACACTCCGAATTACAGCCGCATGCAGGCTGCCGTCAGTGCAGCTCAGAAGCAGCGCGCCACCGTCGCTGGTCCACCTTCACCGATGATGACCAGCGGGGTGGATATGTCTCAAGGCGTGGAGCAAAAAGCCCGCGCCATGCGTGAGATGGCGGGACCGCAGCAACCACAAATGATTAACGGGGTGCAGCGCTATAATGCGCCGCCAGCAGCAGCACCGGCGCAACCCATGATGCCAGCAGCACAGCCACAGCAAGCCGCTGCGCCAATGATGACAGCAGCACCTGCCCAAGCACAAGCGCCTGTGAATCCTCTGGGTGGTATGGATGCGCGGTCTTTGTCCGCACGCGGTGGGCCGATGGGTTACAGCCAGCAGGGTGTGGGAACGAATAATCCAAACAGCTACGCCGTAGGCCAGAAGCGCGCACCTTTGGGTATGCGTCTGCTAGAACGGCAGGCACGCCGCAGGGATCCGCGCGCGATCGGGCAGCTGGCCAGTATGGAACAGCAAAACTCGCAAAACGCGGCTCAGATGAGCATGGCCCAGATGCGTGAAGCCGGTGATGCGCAGCGCTTTGGCCAGCAGCAGCAGCAGCAGATGACGATGTTCCAGCAGCAGCAGGCAGGGATGCAGCAGCGGGATGCAACGGGCTTCGATCAGCAGAAGCAAATCCTTGCCATGCAAGGTGAACAACGAGCGAATGAAAACGTGCAGGACTTTCAACGCAGGCAGACAGCCGCATCCGCAGAACGCGCGGCGGGCAGTGTGGTCGGTGCCGAGGCGATGCAGGTGCCTGGCGGTGGCTTTGTGCCAATGGGAAAGAAAGCCGATGGCACGATGGCTATGGCAGGTGGGTTTATGCCTGAACGCAAACCTGATACTCCATTACCCGCCGGACTTGTGCCAACAGGCGCTGAAATAAATGGTGTGCGATATGGGCCTCCACCAGCTCCAAAACCGATGAGATTAACGCCAATTCCTGGCGCGCCTTCGATGATTCAGGGCGGGACTCCGACTCCTGACCGAGTGTTTGACCCTTACACGGGTGTGTTCTATGAAGCTGGCCAAGTGCCGGGGCGTGGGACTGCACAGGCTCCGGCGGCAGCTGCACCTCCGGCAGCGGCTGGATCTGCGGCAGCACCTGCTAAGAAATCCCGTTTTATGGATCTCCTCAATCAACGCTAAACCACTATGCCTTTTACCGAACAAGATGTGCTGGATGAAGTAGGCGCAATCACGCAGGCACCAGACTGGCAGCAGCCGGAAAAGCGCGGCAAATTTGTGCGTGATGTGGCGGTAAAGACCCGCAGCGGGATCGAGCCGGATTTCCATTCGGCGGTCATCGGTAAGCTCTGGGAGCAAGTGGATGATCGAAGCTGGACACGGACGGCTGCCGACTTTGTAGGCACGGCTGTCAGTGAAGTGGTGAAGTCTGGACCTGCGATGGGTGGAGCGGTAGCTTTTGCGGCTGGTGATGCCGTGGGATTAACCGACACAGGCTCTGGCACACGACTACAACAAGGCGTCAAAACACTGGTGGACGCGACAGGCCAACGCATCAAGCAGGCTATGCCGGGTGTGAGTGAGCAGGGAAAGCGTGATGAGATCCTGAATGCTCTGCGCGGTGATCTGGATGCGGGGGCGATGCCTGCGGAGTTTGATGGCTGGCTGGCAGGTGAGTATGACAACACCGATATTCCGGCTAGCGTCAAACCCATCGTGGATGGGCTGGTGTCTGGTTATGGACGGCAAGCAGTCAAAGCAGATTACGGAAAAGTGACGCCAGATAAACTGCGCGCCTGGCAGCAGACGGACCGGAACCCTGGCCGTGCTGGTGGCGATATTCCTGGGAAACCTGGACCGCGTGAGTTGCTGGCTGACTATGCGGCAACAAAAGATCCGGCAAGCTGGGCGGCTTTTACCAGTCTAGTGACAGAGACAGATGCACAGTATGAAGCACGTCTGCGTAATTGGACGGCAGGCCGTGAATCGGCAGCCGTGATTCAATCCATGCCTGACGGTCTGATGAAGGAAATGACGGGCCGCTCCCAAGATATGCAGGGCAGCCCTATCGACCTGGCTACTTCATTGCTGCCGTTTCTGCGTGGAGCAAAGGCCCTAGAGGCAGCGCGTAAGGGTGGCATTGCGGCGGCTGTGGGCCGTGGGCTGGTAGGCGGTGGCAAGGAAGCTTTACAGGAAGGTGGCACTGAGCTGCTAAGTGATCCGCGTGCTACGGCGGCGCAGGTCGGTGAAGCAGCGGCCATGGGTGCCATTGGTAGCACGGTTCTAGAAAGCGGCATGGGCGCACTGGGCGCAGGTCTGGGTAGGCTATCGCCAACGCTGGAGACTCCGAAACAACAGCAACCAGCACCTGCCATACCTGCTAACAGTGGCCAAGCTGTGAGCCCGCTCGGAGACATCGCCGCAGGCACCTTTGTGCCAGAGCCGATGCAGCCGCCTGCTGTGAATACCGCAGCAACTGTCAACGATTCCTTGTCGGTTCAACCTCGCGCACCTTTGCAGCCTATCTTGACAAATGTGCCAGATACTACGCAGGGGGTAGGACAAGCAATGTCCGACCCTTTGGCGGTGCCGCCGGTGCCTGAGGTGCCACCGGTTTCTGCATCCTTTGCGTCACCTAGCAATCAAACACGGATTATCTCTACGGGCAAACCAAACGGTGCGCGTGTGGAGGCGGTGACTGATTTTGTAGAGGCGGCTGATTTAGCACCGCTACTTTTGCGTGAAGTGGGATCGGATCAAACTCGCGGTCGCGCGATCAATCAAGGCAGCTCGGAGCAGGTGGCGGCGATAGCTGCCTCGCCGGATGCACTGCTACTCGGAGACAGCCCAGTAAGCAGTGTGGGGGCACCTGTGGTGGATGATGTGATCTTAGCAGGCAATGGCCGCGCTGAAGGTCTGATCCAAGGTTATGATGGAGGAGGGGCTGGGATTGCTGATTACCGTGCGAACATCGTGCAACAAGCTGAAGCGATGGGCCGCCCCGAAGTGGCACAGACGAAGCAGCCGGTGATGATTCGGCGGGTGCGAAGGTATGTCAGGGGTGATCGCCGCGCATTTGTCAGGGAGAGCAATCCCAAATATGCCACGCTGCAAGAAACGGTGGCTGAATCTGCGCTGCTGGATGCTGAAGTGCTGGGAGATTTATCCGGCATCGAGTTTACTGAAGCGGGCAGTCTAACCTCAAGCAGTCTGCAACAAGTGGCGACAAAGCTGAAGGCTGCACAACGCGGAGTCAATGCCACGACGGGCGGCAAGCCGGATGTGGCAGAGGCCACGCGCCGGGTGCAGTTAGCTTCTCTAGCAAAACTGGCCCAGGATAACGGTGTGGATGTGGCGGAACTCAGCGCCCTACTGGAAACGGATACGGGCCGCCGCACGGTGGCTGAAGTATCAAAAGCCGCGCCACGATTGGCGGCGCTGGATGCTGATCTTGGGCTGGGAGATGTGGTTCTCTCGGCACTGCGATCGTTCAGCGAAGGAGCACGCGCGGTGTCTCAAGGGGTGTTTAAGAATCTCAACGCATGGGCAGAGAACCGTGCGCAGGAACTGATCCGTGATGAATTAACACCGGAAGCAGGCGCGATTTTAGAAGTCATGATTGAAACCGTTCGCACGCCTACCAAACTGCGCGAACTGTTTGAGAACTATTTAGAGGAAGCAAGCAATGAACAAGCCCAACGCACCCAAGCCAACAGCAGCGCAGACATCTTCGGTGATGCCCGCAGCAACGTCACCGGTAAAACAATCCTCCGCCGTCAAATGGCCGGAGGAACTGACACCCAGGCAGCGGCTGCTGAAAGCAGCAGCGGACAAGGTGCTGGGCAGGTAGCGCTGCAAGCGATACGATCAGGACAGCCGGTAACATTGTATCACGGCAGTCCTAAAACAAATCTTGACACAATAGCCAGCAATAGTTCGTGGACTACATCCATTGAACTTGCTCGAAAATATGCCGGTCCAACCGGGAGAGTTTACGAAACAAAAGGAACCATCCCACAATCTAATCCCGCTTATACCAGCGCGGTGGCTTGGGACCAATCGCCTGAACTTTTCTTTAAACGCCCTAACGAAATTAAACTCGGAGCAATAGACAACAATTTGTCTCCAGTTATTGATGTCTCCCCATCTGCCAGTCTAGATAGCCTGCTGCAAGGCACGGAATCTACGCGCCCAATGAACCGGGGCGAGACTGCGAAAGCGCAAGATGCTGATCCACTGGCTGAACTCTCTGGTGCTAAACAGGCTGGTGAAGCGGAGCAGGCGCAGGGAAAGATGGGGTTTAGCAATCTGGTGATTCAGCAGGACTTAGAAGCTGGCTTCATGTCCGCGGCAGGCGTGGATGCACTGTTTGACCTAGCCAATGCCGCGATTTCTGCGGGTAAGACTTTTTTGCAGTGGAGTGGGGAGATGGTAAAACGCTTCGGTGATGCGATCCGCGAATACTTGGCGCAGGTGTGGGTAGCCGCTAAGGATGCGCTGCCAACGGATGCGGCTAAGAATGTGCGGCTGGGCGGTGCTGCGAAGAATGCGCCTGTGCGGCTGAATCAGGCGGGGGCACTGAATCTGCTGCCGTCTTTGAAAGGAGGCACTAAAGTATTCCATGCCAAGGGTGAACCTTTCCGCGTGAACTACCTGGGAATGCGTGAGCTGCTGACGGGCTCGCCTCTACCTGCTGAGCTGGTGCCCGTGCTGACACGGACCAATCAGGAGAAAAAGGCGCTGGAACAACGGGCCGCGCAACTGGGCAAGGATCTACAATCCGCCATTGACGGCTATGTGGATAAGAGTGGGCTAACTCCTGAGGCAGTCAATGCGCAGGTGGCAGCCATGATGGGCGGTGATGCACAACAGGCGGCGCTGCTGTCTGTAGTGGCACCGGTGCTGCATGAACGGACGCGTGCGGTGCGTGTGCTGCTGGACAATCTGAGCGCGGCAGTCGGCCAGACTTTACCAGCAGGACCGATGAAACAGACGATCATGGGCAATCTCGGGGCGTGGCTACGCCGTAGCTATGCGGCCTTTGACCCTGCCTCTGGCTGGAACTATGATGCGCTGCTGCGTGCCGCTGCCTCTGGATCCCTGGTAAACGGTAAGGATGCATCCAAAATCCTGAATGATGCGCGGGCATATCTTCAAGGGCAGAACCCGCAGGCAACGACTCAACAGATCGAGGCTGATCTGCGCGATCTGATGGACCGAAATGTGTGGGAGCGTGAACTGACAGGTAGCGGTGCCAAGAAGAGCACCGGCAGCCTGATGCGGAGGAAGGACATCGCGCCAGAAATACGCGCGGTAATGGGTGAGGAACAGAACCCAGTGAAGCTACTGACATCAAGCGCGGGATTCCAAGCGCAGTTCATCGCTCGACATCACGGGCAGGTTGCAATGCGTAATGCAGGGCTGGCCACGGGGCTTTTCTCTGCGGATCGTGGGGGAGTCTATACTGAGCAGATTCCAGAGAATGACCAAGCGTGGAGTGGTATGGCTGGACTATGGACAACGCCGCAGATGCTGGCAGCGCTGGAGAATGCCAGCGGCATCATCAAAGAAGGCTCTGATCTAGGCGGCATCATCGTGACGACGCTGAAAGCACTGGGGAATAAAGCAAAACTGAACCGTGTGGCGCTGAATCCAGACTCCTGGATGGTGAACATGCTGGGAAACCTTACGTCACTCATTCAAAACGGAGATGTGTTTGCCTGGAACATCATTAACCGCGTGCAGAAAGCGCGTGAGATCACAGGCGCAGGAGATACAAAGTCTGCGGAAGTGGTGAATGCAGCCGCTGAAGCTCTGCAAGATGCCAGCCGAGACATGCAGGCACGCTTAACAGAAGCCGGAGTTCTGGGCACAAGCCTGACTCTGGCGGACCTGGAGGCTAGTCTGCCGCGTCACCTGCTGCAATGGCTGGCACTGGATCAGAAAGCAGACAAAGCGGCGGGTGCGCTGGAAGGGCTAATTGTGGGGCAGGCACTTGGGCGTGGGCTAGGTGTAGCTGGGCGTGCGGTCGGTGGTGCCGTCGGTGCTGCTGCGGGTGCAGTAGCGGGCGGAACAAAGATTCAAGCCTGGCAGATGAAGCTGGCCGATTTTCTCATGACCAAGCCGGATGCGCTGGCGCGTGTGACGGGCTGGATGACCAACTATGAAGCGGCGCTAGCCTCTGGCATGGCTCCTGACGCGGCTGCGACCTCGGCTAGTCAGCGGACGTTAAACACGTTTCCAAATTATGCGGCACTGCCGGGAGTGCTGAAAGAAGGCTCAAGGCTGGGTATCCTGGGCAGCTTTATTGCTTTTCAGTATGAGG
>Ga0181358_1001382_pt1 | contig 11100 bp, 16 predicted proteins | sample Fa13VDMM110SD_FD_130096 | JGI IMG/M metagenome (GOLD analysis project Ga0181358, IMG submission 130096) | Freshwater viral communities from Lake Michigan, USA - Fa13.VD.MM110.S.D | ecosystem: Environmental > Aquatic > Freshwater > Lake | place: USA: Michigan | collected 2013-09-24
GGTCATTTTTATCCTACAGGAAAGTCTATTGCAAAAGTCAGCATTTTTTATGAAACTGTTAGTGTAGGTACTAACTCAATACAATCAAACCTACAAAACATCCCAGTCAATCTCTTTAGTAAATCAATAAATCATTTATTACAGGATGAACTGATAATCATTAGTGATTTTAATGATGAAACTTGTGCTACTCACGGGTTAAAATATTTTGCAGAAGACAACGGAACCTATTCTCAATATCTTTTTGCCATTAGGAGCATAGATAAAAAGTTTATCGGGTTTCTTTCCGTTGACTATACTAAAAATACTGAGCTCACTGATCTGGAACTAATCGGATTAGAAATAGATGCAAGTGCACTAGGTGGAGTGTTAATGAATCACCTAAATCGATGAAAAGAATAATAGAAAATTTCATGGAATTTATGGATCTTGCAAGAATAAACCAAGGACCAGACGGATGGTCAATCTATGGATCTAATCCCAAGTTAAAAAAGAAAACAAGACACAAGGCTGCGATTAAAATGGAAGACTTGTCATATAACGAATTAAGATTTAATGTTAATTCAACTATTGATGGGTATGTTAAAGTAAAAGAAGACGATCCAACTCTATCATCTGATAATGAAACCCTGTTTGATAAACTTATACTAACTAATCCTAGTGATTTTTATAATTTTAGATACGATAAAGAAAAGGATAATAAGAACTTATCTGCTATTGATTCAGAAAATGTTCTTAGGATTAGAATTGGATCTAGAGATTTTACCGGAAGAGGCGGCGGTGTTACTCACGTATCTGTAAGAGTTCCTGAAAATTTTGACTATGATAAATTTCAATCTGAGTTACCTAATATAAAGATAGCGTTTACAAATAAAACTGAAGTAGACAGAGTTATTAAAGAAGTTGAGGCTCTTGTAACTAAATGCACAGGAAGAGAACCTACTGTGTTTATGGATACTAACCTAGATTACAAACAGGATATTGTAAATTTTATCAAATCTATAGAAGAAAAGCTAGGTAAAGAAGATACCAAAAAGATATTTAGTGACATCATTAATAAATTATAAGATTTTGTGATTTAACTTAAATCTCCAGAGTCAACGATAAACCTCTTTGGATAACAGGATTACTAATAGTCTTCGTCATCGTCTCCAAAAGAAATAGCACTAAGGGCTTCTGATTCCCAATTAAGTAAGACGTCATCTAACTCGTCATCCACCATTATCAATATCTGCAAATAATCTGAATCTTGCGATCCTTTACTTAAAAGTATCTTATCCTTAATTGCATCTGCTTTTTGTATTATAGATGTCTTCAGTTTTTCCTTAACTGACTCTGAATTATCTTCTTTCATAGGTATTATGTTATTATATTATATTTAGTAAAATATAAAAAGTTTTAGGATAAATAAACTAAATAAAAATAAGTTTTATCAAATGAAGAATTTTATGACTATTAGAAAACTATACGAGACCTATGATCAACCTCAAAATGATCAAGAGATGCAGTCACATATGCAGACGCAGCAACCATCTAAAATTTTATCAATGGATCAATTTATTGACAACACTGATGAAATTGACAACACCGATCCGATGGCCGATCCGATGGCCGATCAGATGACTGAACCTATGGCTGAACCTATGGCAAATCAACAAACTGCTCTTCCTGCTTTTGATCCAATGAATTTGACAGTTTCTCAATTTATAGAACGTTGTGATAAGATAAACCCATTAGTTTGTATGGGACTTAGCACGTTTATTGAAGCAAACAGTGAAGCTTTAGCAAATGAGGTAAATGGAGGCGAAGAGTTTGATTTAGATAAAGAAGCTAACTTAGACTTTCCACCAGAAGCAGCACCTGAAGCAAAGCCTACTGATTTTTCATTAGATCAGCCTGCAACAGACCTTGATTTTCCACAAGAAACAGAACCAGTTGCTATTTAAAACTATCAATGAGGACGACTAACGAATGGTATGGTGCCGACACCATGGGTACTGATGTAACTCATCTAATCCCATCGCCTGACGAAAAAAGGTTTAATCATCTAATGTATACTGCCGGTACGAGTACATCAGTACCATCCCATTGGAACAACTCTCCTTTTTTAGCAGGCGGTAGACTGACCAGTACGTTTGGGTCTAATCCTAAAAAAGAGAAGAAAAGAAAAATCATGACGTATGCGGAATTTTTAGAGTCAAAAATAAAAAGAAATAAATAACAAAAAACAAGAACTGATGGGATACATTAAAAACTTTACAAACTTTACTACATCTAATGAAGGAGTAGTTAGTGAAGAGACTGATGTAATGTTTGACGAAACTCTAACTGATCTTTCTAAGAAAATCCAAGATTACAAGAACCAGATAAATCAGTGGGAAAAGGCAAAATTAGATAGAGAAAAAGTATTAGCTACTGAATTGAAAGCGAAGGCTGCTCAAGTAGTTACACCAGCAGCGCCTACTCAACCAGCTACTTCTTAAGATGAATAGAAAAATAAAGACATACAATGATTTCATTAATGAATCGACTAGAGAAGTCGTGTACCCTAGTAATTTTAAAGGTATGGTCCAAAGCACCTTATCTGGACTCTATACTCAGATCATTGCTATAGCTCAAGAATTAGCTAACGAAAAAGCCGCTAGGAACCCCGGTAGGTACTCAGGTACTCTAGAAGAGGTAGATATTACTAGGGCTATGAATATGATATTCCACAGCGATTGGAAGAAGAAGATTAAAGAGAGGGCCATTGGGGAGGTTTTACAAAAATCAATGGCTAGAGCAGGTAAACAGGATGAAGTTATAGGTAAGAAGAATCTTAGAGCATTAGGTAGATCAAATGGAGATACTGACTTTAAGGTAGACATCAATAAATCTAGCGTAAGGTTTAGTGATAAAAAAGACGGTGGTGGACCGGGTTCAAACCAATAAAACAAGATGACAGAACAAGAACTAATAGCTGATATAATTGATGAGATTACTTTTTCAGGAGCGTTGCCTTATTCGTTACCTGAAAAAGAAATAACTAGAATTCTTGAAAACGACAGTCGTTATTTCTATGACAACTGGAGACACGCTGTCGAATCTCAATATCTATTACTTCCAAAAGAATTATTTAGTACCCCTCAATTTAAAAAGAAACGCCAGATAATACTACCTGACTGTGTACAGTTTGTTGTAGATTTTAAGGAGGCGAAAGGCGGCTCTATATTTGGATCAATCGACCGAGATTTTGCAGAACAGAAATTTATAGGTGCTGAAATATTCTTGACTCCTTTCATTGGAGAAAGTATTATGTACAGGACAGTAATGTTTTCCTTTCTAGACTTAAGTAAAGCAATGTTAATTGATACTATCGCATATGACTATAACAAAAACACTAAGCTATTGGGTGTATTAGGAAGATCACCAGCAACAGCGGCTGTAGTTAGAGTCTTTAAAAAACTAGATAGAGATAAGTTATATGAAGACGAGTTGTTTCAAAGATACGTTCGTGCACATGCAAAAGTAAGGTTATCTCATCTTCTCCAAACATTTAATTATGCTTTGCCTGGTGGAGTAACTGTTAACTATCAAAACGTAGTGACTACTGCTGAAAAAGAAATGGAGACTGTGTTAACTATGATGAAAGGCGAGAACACAGCTGACTGGATGTTCTTACACAGACAATAAAAAAAGAAGAAGATGGCACAACTTAGGGACATATATTTTAGGGATCAAAACGATCCTAAATTCCAAGCCAATAAGATAGAGGTAACTGACGACCTTGAAGCAACTATTCAACAGATAATGATGACTATCTTTACTAGAAAAGGCGAGGTCTTAGGAGAATCTAACTTTGGTTTAAATTTAGATAATTACTTATTTGAATTTAACGTGGATCCAGTAAGTCTAAGTAGAGCAGCACAAGATCAAATCTATAGCTATGTGAGTGAAACTAGAAAAAGAAGAATTACTATTGAGCCTTCTCTATATCCAGACACAGTTTCAAATAGAGATATTTTAGTTTTGTTAATAGACATCCCTGAGATCAAGGAGAAGATTGCTGCCTTTTACGATTAAGAGCTTTTAATGCAGTTAAGAAAAAGAAGTATTTGAATCTATCCCAGAAAAATATTGAATAAAAAGTCGTAAGTTTCTTTGTTGATTACTTAACATCTCAATCTTGCTTCTTTTGATTTGTATCTGCTTAGAAAGATCAGAACGTAATGCAATCAACTTGCAGTAGTCTGCACTATCATTACAGTCGCTAATGAATGCCATTTTTCTGGCTTCGTCATTAGTGTAAGTCTTTTTTCCAGCATCGTCTACTGCATTTAAGACTTGTGACTTTATTTCAATCTCAAGCTCGGTGATAGCTTTTTCGTTTGACTCTACTAAGTCGTTTGTTTCAATGAGCTCTAACTGATTGTCATAAACAGCCTTAGGAATATCAGATAGCTCTTGAGCCATGTCTAATGGTGATTTCATAAATATAGTTTTAGATTATAATACAACTAAACTATCAACTGTTAAAGTTGACCAGCTGCGCCTACTTCTCCTCCTTCTTTGGTCTCGCTACCGCCTGCTTCTGCAGCGGCTCCTGCTGCGGCTGGTGCGGCTCCTCCTGCTGCTGGCGGTGCGGCTGGTGCGGCTGGTGCAGCAGCTGCTGCTTCAGCTTCAATTTCAAGTTTTTGATCAAACCACTGCTGGTTTGATTCAATCTCACTCTCAGTAAGCTTAAGCTCTTTTCTAACTAAGTATTCAGTAGAGAAGAATGGTGTGCCATCGTCTTTCATGACTCCTTTTTTGGCTTGGAATGCAGCTATACGTTTTGCTTCAATATCGTTCTGCTTAGCCTCTTCAAAGATATTATCATTGTTGTAGTTAATACCTATTGCGTTGTTAAATTTATAGTCATCACCAAGCTCAGGAAAGTCTAAACACATTTGCAGATACCAAGGCTTTACTAATAATTCAGAAAAAGCTGATCTTAATCGTCTAATGAATTTTTGGTATCTTACCTCTTCTCTAGTTATACCTTCAGCATTAAGGGTAAATGCACCCATTCCACTCTGTCCTTCCCAACGAGAATAAGGAATTTTAGAATCCATCTTCAACTTCTTATAGAAGTAGTTAAGTAGTTCTGAACCAGAAAGGTTTGGTCCAGGTGTTTGTAGAGCCTCTATCTTTATCTGCTGTTGCTGATCGTTTATTGGCATAACATAATTCTTGTAGAAAAGAATGTTGGGTTTACCGTCAACGCTTAATTCACCAGTATCTCCATTGAAACTGATATCTTCTTTAAACAGGTTTAAAAACTCACGAACATCTTCTTGGCCCTTTTGAAAGCTTTTACTCCCGATTGGAACAGTAGTGGTTAGACGAATTGGTGCATTCATTACGTGCCAAATTACTTTACTATGCTCGATGATTCTTAATAAGTTGAATGACCTAATTAATCTCTCTACAAAACTTACTCGCTTTGTCCTAAAATGGTTGGCATAAGATAAGTATATTATTTGTGAATCATTCAATATTCTAGTTGAACCGCTGTTTGGATCGTACTGTACCCACTGTAAGAAAAGCTTGCCTTTAGGATCCTTCTGTAGTTGAGGAGCGATACTTGCAGGATCTATCTCTTTAAAACCTATTATCTCCTTTGGTTTTTCTAAGTTATCATATAGGATCTCAAAAGAAAGGTGACCTTCTACTAAGAATTGAAAGGCGTACTGCCAAGCAGCGATACCTTCACCGAATCCCCAAGCAGTATAGATCTTTTCAAAGTTATCATTGTATTTATTAATCACAGATTCTTGGTAGTGTAAACGATCTTCTTTAGTGTTTCCTCTGTATAGAAGCTTGCCTGTCATATCTCTTGCATAGGCGAACCTTGCCTCTTCATCATAGACTACCATGTCATCGACTATTGTTTCTAAGATGAATTCTATCTCTCCATTTGATGCAACATCCCGTAGGCGCTCTCTCTTAACTACATAATCTAACTGAAAAAAAGCAATAGCTTTTGTTCTTAGCTGAGAAGTAGTATCAGCAATAGCCATTGAAAACTTCATCAACTCGTCATTGGAGCTTAGCCTAGAACTTCTAGCTTGTAGCTGACCCTCAATAAATCCGATTGCTTGTGAGTTTTTTAAGAGAAGATCCTCATGGCGAGTACCAAACTTACTTAAACTGGCCAAAGCTCCTCCAGTTCTTCCTTTTAATGTGTCTAAAAATCCAGCCATATAGTTATCTGTTTAATGAATTTGTTAAAAAGTCCTCGTATACCTTAGCTAAGTTTATAGGACTTGGCAATAAACCTCTATCAGAAAGCCTAGGATTGACTAACATTCCAAACCGGTTCCAGTCAATCAATCTAGCTGAACTGATATCGTCCATGCTATACTTATTTATCGCGTAATAAAGATTATCTGCACCCGATAGTTCTGAGAGCAGACTCGGTGTAATCATATAGAACTTTTGGTCTATTACTTGTCTCTCAGCCAAAGGACGAAGCTTGCCGGTAGTATCAAAGAGATTACTTAACCCGTGTTTCAAGGAAAAATTCCAATAGATATGAAGTATCTTTTCTAATATCGGTGGCGGTACTACTCTTAAGTCTAACATAATAATCTTTTCCTGCCAGTTTTCGTGAAAGAAAACCAGACCGATTGGATTTAGGTCAATATAATTCTTACCTCTAGTATATGCTGATATGAATTCAGCGTTCATATCTACTGCGGGTGGGACTATAGTGAACTGATAAAATCTTCCAGGTAAAAGGCTTGACCTATTTGTATTAGTCCCTTTTTCTGCAACTTGCTCAAAAGTAAGCCGCCCGTCGTTTTTTTTTATATCTTTAAAAGTCTTCACGATATCTTTTACACCTTATTGAATAGAAAGTTTTCAGTTATTATACCGAATCTCATTTTATTTTTATCTGCATGCACCTGAGCTGCCTTAAACTTTGAAGTGTTTATCAAGTATTGTTTAGCATGCCTAGCGTAATTTAAGGTCTGTTTTTCAGTAAGTCGCTTGGGTTCTTCCGGTGGGCTCAAGTACTTGTTAGGCTTGATCTCAATCAACCACCTAGTTATCTTTCCTTCTAGATTCTTGGTCGCCATATAACAGTCGATCCAATAGGTACACTCTTTCTTAAGTATAGGATTCCAATAAGGTATGCCGACTGGCTCCGATGCGTATTCAATAACACTATCGTTATTATCACAGTACACGAGGAACTTTAGCTCCCAGCTTGACCTGTAAATTATTTTAGTAAGGTCGCCAGTATACTTGTCTGGATTTTGTGGAGTAAAATATCCCTGTTTGACCCTGCCATTTTGTGGCTTTAAAAAGTCGTGGATGTCTCTTTTCTCCTTTGCCATAAACTTAACCTATGTATTTTGCAATCAACTCGTCTGCATCCCGTGGATCAAGAGAACCAAGCTCAACCAGTTTTAATACTAGAGAAGCGACTGCAAGGTTTTCAGGAATGTCTTCTTCAGATAATTCAAGGTCCTCGTTATTAAATGCCTCTTCCAATTCAGCATGAGCAGCTATTGCAGCCTGCTCAACTTCTTCTTCAGAACCGACTAGCTCAACTAATTCATCTAATAATGCAGTGTCAACAACTATCATCTCTTCTGCAGACTCGTCCTCGTTGATTTTTTTAGAAGAGAATTGTCTTAGTGACATGATTTTATTCATAAGATTTATTTTTTGATTATTTATCTCCTATAATAACAAGAGATTTAGATAGTTAAGATCTTCCATTTTCCTTTCTTATCTTCGACTAGACATGTTGAGTTTTCACAAAAATCTCCAGAGTTCATGTAGTCTTCTTCAAGCTTAGGCTGGTGGATGTGGCCGCATACTGCAACATCGTATCCTTTTTCTTTAGTTAGGCCACGTGCGCCCATCTCAAAGTCAGAAACAAAATTGATTGCTCCTTTCACCGACTGCTTAATGTCATTTGCAAGTGAATGATATTTTAAATTAAATGTTTTTCTAACTCTATTATAGATCGTGTTTAACTTGATGACTAAATCGTAAGACCAGCCACCGATTACTGCTAACCATCTTGCTTTCATGATAATAAAGTCTAATACATCTCCATGAAAACAATAGTAATTTCTACCATCTACACCAACATGATTATACATTCTAACAATTTTAATGTTGTTTAACTTGAATGGGATAAAGTCTTTTAGAAAGTCATCGTGATTTCCTCGAATATAGATTACTTTGGTCGCACCCTCCGACAACTTTATTATTTTTCTAATTATTTTGGTACAGTCGTTTGTCCATTTGCCATTACTTCTAATAGCCCAACCATCAATTATATCTCCATTTAAGATTAGGGTTTCCATCTCGTTTTCCTCTAAGAACTTTAATATCTTATCAGTTTGAGATTGTCTTGCACCCAAATGAAGGTCGCTCATAATTACGGTTTTCCAAGCTTTCATTTTTACTTATTTTTTAATACTAATTTTGATTACCAATAATTTTTATCTTGTGTAAAATACTCCTTATTGTTATGATTGAAAAATGAACCGAAAAAAAGTTTGACCATATAGAATAATCCTTTGTTTTCAAATCGTCTTGGTGGTGTGAACACAATATTGTTTATCCTTCCGAATTTTTTAGGTTTAATTTGTTTTGAGAAATAATAATCTTCAGCAACTTTGATCTCTTCATCAAAACCTTTAAGTTCTCTAAATCTATCAGAATTCACCATCATAAATCCACCTAAACAAAAAGGAGTAGACCACTTTGAAATGATTTGTAGAATATCAAAAAGGCGATATATGTAATTATATTTGCCATTATCGCTTCTAAACTTTGTGGTAACTAAGTCTAATTTATTTTTGTATATTTTTAAAAATGCTCTCTTGATACACTTAGGGTCCAATATAAAGACGTCGGCATCCATAAACAAGACATATGGTGTATCTACTATTTCAAACCCATTGTTTCTTGCTCGTGCAGGCAGACCGCCATCAGCTAACTGTAAATCAAATATATCATTGGAGTATTTGTACTCTACTCTATTCAATAGCTCAGTTTTTGTAATTCCATCATTTGATGCATCGCACACAACAACTTTTACGTTGTTCATATCGGCTTGATAGTTTAACAGGTCGAGTGTCTTTTGGATAATACTCTTCTCGTTCTTACAAGGAATTATGATTGTTAGATATTTACTTAGTTCCATTCCTTAACGTTTTTTTAGATTCATATAAAAAGCATGTCTAACTCAGAGTCAGAAAAATACTTGTTTATAAGAACATTAAAAGACTCTATGCTTGTCTTTTTATCTATCTTTACGAGCATAGAATAAGCATCATTAATGTCTTTAATTAACTTGATTTGTATTCTATTACTTGAGTAAGTCTTAGCCAGGTCAGAAATAAATTTGGACCAAAGGAAGACAGAGTATCCTTTTTTGATTAACTCGATAGATTGTCTTTTTCCTGCCAAATCGTTGTCAAAAAAGATCTTGGCATTTCTTTTGGTGAGTAGATTTTCCAACAACAAACCACTCTTTGAGACACCAGTAGTAGCGACACAATTAAAAATAAACAAGGAATCTATCTGACCTTCTGTGACGATCACATCTTTTGTAAAATCGACATTAAGAATGTTAAAATAATTATTTAGGGAATCGACTTCGTGTATTACTTCTGGACTCATACCTTTTATTAGACCATTTTTATTAAACTCAGCATAGTTCTTTATCAGATACTTGGGACCATATGATTCTCCAAGTCGTCTAATTGCAAATCCCAATACCCTGTCTGACTTATAGTCTATGTTAAAAAGAAATACCTTATCATCATTGGAATCAAAATAAGCTATCTTATTAAAGTCGGGCAATACATCAAGGTTTCTAGATTCTATAAAATCGTAGACTGCAGAGCCGCCTTTAGCTTCGGAACATGGCTTTAAGGAAAACCTTTCTGCTAAATCTGTAAGTTTCATTAATTGGGAACCTGCATTCAAGCTAATGAATTTCTCAAACATCGACCCTCTCTTCTTAGAGCGAGTCAACAATTCAAACTTTGGTTTCTCGTTAGCTATGGATGGAATACCTAGTGAATATTTACCAGCGAATGCTGAGACAAACCCAGTAAGATCAGCTTTTGCTCCACACCCGTCGTTGTAGCACTTATACGTATGAGTAGTAAGATATAGATTACCTCTCTTCTTTTTAGGGTCCTTCTTTGAGTCACCACAAAAGGGGCAGGCAAAATTTAGCTTATCACCAGCATCAAAGATCTGTTGTTTTAAATTGGAACCTGGAAACTTTTTCTTAAGCAGGTCCTTTACAAAATCATGTATGCTGTAGCTCACTAAAAAATCAAACATTTTCTTCTTCAACTAGGTCTTCAACTTCCATGCCTTTTTCCTTCTTCTTAGTCAATCTTTTTATGTACTTTTCAAGCTCCATTTTTGGGACAACTATTGTGTCTAGTCCGTATTTTGTTAAAATGGTTAAGTACTCTGGAAAATCTGCCTCACATACGTCAGCGTCTGGGTTTCCTAGTATTCTCCAAAATTTTTCAGGAACCTCTTCATGTTCTAAAGAATCTTGATTGACTAAATATAAAGGGTATAGGTTAGCATCGTCTTCTGCTTTTTTACCTTTTGCTTTAACTACTGCAACTGCTCTCTTTAGGTTTGGGTCTAGTGAACTCATCCTCATTGAAGTAAGTAGACGATTTACAGGTTCAACGATTAGAGTAAAGAATTGAGAGTCTAGATCCATAGGCATTGCTATCTCTGCTGGAAATGAACCAGGTACGTATGCAAATACATCAAAGCCATTATCGTTTTCTGAGCAATAATAAAACTTTATCTTGTCCTTTTCTCTAATTTTAGGATACCTGTTGATTAAACCGGTTTTTATTAAAAGATGATTATAGTACACAGATGCTCTAGGATATATTGAGATACCTTTTTTAATTTCTAATCTGGCCTCACTAGTCACATACTTCTCATATACTCTAATATTGTAGTTAAATGAAAGGTCATCGATGGTTAAAGTTTTCGCTTCATCTTTAAGCGCTTGTAGTTTAGGAATGATGTCGTCTTCGATATTAAGTCGCTTTCCTCGTTCTA
>Ga0181358_1001383_pt1 | contig 11094 bp, 16 predicted proteins | sample Fa13VDMM110SD_FD_130096 | JGI IMG/M metagenome (GOLD analysis project Ga0181358, IMG submission 130096) | Freshwater viral communities from Lake Michigan, USA - Fa13.VD.MM110.S.D | ecosystem: Environmental > Aquatic > Freshwater > Lake | place: USA: Michigan | collected 2013-09-24
AGATTCATAGTGGCGTAGTCCTCGCAATCGGAGATTAGTATGGCTCGGTACGGCTACGGAATATCCGTAAGCGGTAGCAGAACAGCCGTTGTAGCTAGTTCTGGCGGTGGGGGAGCTGGCTTTCCAGATGTTGCATCAACAAATCAAATTGCTGTTACAAGTGTTACTGGAACATTGTTCGGTGTAGCAAACAATGGAATAGGTACATATACAAAAAATGGAGTATTTAATGGTTCTGCTGGAGGGTCGGTTCAATATGCTTTTGACGCAGACGGAAACGCTTTAATTAACTTTGAAGGTGGTATTGGTGGTCAATGGGGTTTTTATTATTACGATGGTGACAATACAGGCCAACACGCTTTTAACCTATCTAGCGACCCAACCACCATCCCAACAACTGGATGGGTTTCGCCCATCACCATCACCGCAGCTTGATGAACACCCTCACCATCTCCATCCTCTGCCTTGCTCTCGCGTCCTGCTCTAAACCAGAAATAACACAAGATTACCCTACCAAGTACCCAGAAACCCCTACAAACGGATCGTGGGAGGAATTTAAGCCATAGAATTTACTTGCAAGAACCCATCAGATTCCTAAATTCCGAGTATGGACAGATTTCCATTTACCCTCTCCCTTTACGCTATCGTTTCTAGGGAGTGTGCATCTAAATATATCACAAGAGCCTTAGAGTCTTTTAAGGTACTCAAGCCAGATGAGATCGTGCTTTGCTCTGCGATGGGAAAACACACGGAAGAAGGGCTTCCAATTCTTGAGGAGGTAGCAAAAAAGTTTGGGGCAAAAGTAGTAGTCTATAAAAACAAAGATGATGCTAGTCATTGGGAGCATTTAGATAACTTTGCAGACGCACGGAACACAGCACTCGAAGCTTGCACGCAAGAGTTTTGTATGTGGTTTGATGCTGACGATGTTCTTGTAGATGGAGCAGAAAAAGCCTTCTTTGCTATCGGTGAAAAAGTAACTGACCACGATTGCATCTTTGCTGGTTATTCTGTTCCTCTTGCTGGCTTGTGTCCTGTCCGTGAACGCATCACTCGGAATAAAAAGTTCAAGTGGAAATATCCAGTTCACGAACAGCTAAAGCCTACATCCACGGAAGGTGCAAAGGCGATGGGAACACACGCTGGGCTTATCCTTCACGCACCGCTAGATCACAAAGGCTCAAGCGTAACCAGAAATCACAGGATTTTAGACGAAACTATTCGTGAAAGTTATTTATTTCGATTCTACAAGGCAGAAGAATACTTTTTGTCTGGCAAATACGATGATGCCATAAGACATGCCAAGTGCGCCCTTGCAGATGAAACCCTTGACCCAATTCTGCGAATTCAATGTCACACGATTATAGGCAGAGCTCTTGCAGACCCAGTATTAAAAAGAGAGGAGCTTTTTCGTGCATACGCACTAGCTCCGCATAGAATTGAAGCATTATTCTACATCGCCGAGGACTACTACGGACGAAGGCACTATGCCGAGGCTCTGGCTCTTGCGAGGTCTGCCTGCTCAATTCCAACTCCTAATATTGCCTACTGGACTACGAAAGATGCTATTTACAAGTGGGAAGCTCCAGACCTCTATGAGCGTTGTGCGAGAGCCTTAGGGGATACTGCCCTTGTAAGCTTTTTGCAGGAAGACAAAAAGAAAAACTTTGGCGATGTCGATATTACATTGTGTCACGCAACAGCCAGACCAAAAACATTCTACGGTGCTAGGTGGTCTTGGCTTGCAATGGCAAAACAGCCGAATAAAATTCAGCATATTCTCGGAGTAGATGTAGACGCTGATGAATATGGTGGGAACGAGAAGATCATAACCCCAAACGGAAAGTGTGTAGGCTCATGGAATGCCTGCGCCCAGCAAGCGAAAGGCAAGTATATAGTTCAGCTTTCTGACGATTGGATACCGCCCTATGGATGGGACGATGAGATTCGGCAAAGACTGCCCGACCCCAGCAAGCCAGCCGTTCTTGCGGTTTCTGATGGATACCGAACAGACGATCTTCTTTGTATGGCAATCTGCACAAAGCCAACCCTAGAATATCTTGGTGGCAATTTATTCGCACCAGAATACGCAGAATGCTCTGGTATTTTCTCGGACAACGAATTCACAGCAAGAACAAAAGAGATTCAGGTAGACGCAAAAGACTTGGTTTTTAAGCATCAAAACCCATTCTTTACGCAGGGGGAGCAGGATGACCTTTTCAAGAAACACAATGCAAAAGAAAACTATGCGAAGGGGCAGGAGATATTTGAAAAAAGAAGGGCAAGCAATTGGGCATAAAAAGCCAATCCTCTAAAGAGGCTATATAGTCTTATGAAGATTCTAATTCAATATCACGAAAGATTGGGAGACATACTAAGACTGCTTCCCCTCGCAAAGCATCTTAGCGAAAAGGGCAACGAGGTGCTTTTCGAGTGCAAAGATGAATACAAAGATATCTTCAATTGCGTATCCTATGTTAAGCATAAGCCGATTGATGCTATGTATGAAAATATAGACTTTGTTTTTAACCGCCAAATATGGCCTCATCTTTACGATGAGTACAGAAAAAGTGGGCAAAAATGGGAAAGATTCGTATATGGGGGTTTTTGCGATGAGGCCATCGGCAAAAGAATTGTTCTGGATAAGCTTCCAGACACAAAGGCAAACGAAGAATACAACCTTGTCGCTCCCTTTGGAATTAGCCAAGTTAACCGCATTGAACCCTCAATGGTAATCAAGAAAGCCCTTGAGATGTATGGGCTTGAGAAAACCATTATTCTTTGCCCTACAGAAGAAATAGCAAACAGCCTTTTCGTTGTAAGGGGGCATCATTGTAATACTATTACAGAAATGGTTATGCTGATTCGAAACGCAAAAAACTTTCTTGGAATCAACTCCTCTCCAGCAGTTATCGCCTCTGCCGTTCGTGAGCAGTACGACTGGATAGCCGATGGCTCTTTTGACGGACAAGACGATTATGGGGCTTGGGCTACGAGGGTTTATCTTTGAGCTATAAAGAGATTTGCCACGGACACTTACACCAGACCGAGAAAACTGGCGAGATTCCAGTTTACGACAAGAGCTACTCGCAAGAAAGATACGACAAGTACCCTCACACAGATAAAATGTCGGAGCTTCGCTACTACTTGGTATCCACTCTTTTTGACTTCAAGTCTGTTTTAGACTTTGGATATGGCAACGGATCTTTCTTAAAGCATTGTCATAAGATGCAAAAGCAATGTTTTGGGTATGATATATCAGACTACCCGCTGGCAGACGGAATTGAAAAAGCCAAGTCACCCACGGACAGTGAATATGACCTTATAACCCTTTTCGACTCTCTTGAGCATATCGAAAGCGAGGATATTGTGGGCTTTCTTAAAAGTCTTAGATGTAAGCATATATTTGTTTCCCTGCCTTGGTTTCACAATTTGGGAGAGGAGTGGTTTTTAGGCTGGAAGCACAGGAGGGAGAACGAGCACTTTCACCACCTATCGGCAGGGGGACTATGCTCTTGCTTGGAGACGGCTGGCTTCACACCAGTCTACATAGGAAATCCCGAAGACCAGATTCGAACATCCAAACAGCCCTATCCCAATATTTTGTCAGTTGGGGCAGTCAAAACAAAGCCCTTTAAAGCCATCAAAAACGCTTCAGAATGCCCCAAGAATCGTTCAACAACATAGTCAAGGGGGTTGTGGGGGAATAATTGACAGGGCTATATATGTAATATGGCAGGACGCTTGGATACCACTATTTTTGGAACAGACCTAAACGAGCTAATCAGCGATCTTTATACCGTGGTTACTGGCTTGGCTACCAATGCCGTGTCTGCTTCTGTCACAGACCTAGCCTTTACATCTGAGCTGGAAGTAGGCGGTGAGGTGTTCACGATTACACAAACCCTCATAGTTCCTGCTTCCGTTGTTTCTGCCCCCCCTGTAATCGGATCTCTTTGCACGGTTGGTGCGACAGAGCGAATGGTTGCTCGCTGGACTATATCGGCAGATGAAGTTTCGTATAACATTGATGTGGCTGAAATTACAACTGGATGACCACTTCAATTGAGAAAGATGTAGAGAATTCCCTAGCAACCGCCATTACCACGGCGAGTGTTACTGGGGTAAATATTTTTACATCTACAGTAGATAGCGTAAGGCTTCTTCCGTTTGTAGCCATAAGTGCTAAAATTAACTCTGAAGAGATTGCTCCGTTCACAGGTATTTTTGATCTTACTGCTACAATATCTTATGTAGCTAGGGCTGATATATCGTCCAACCAAGGATATGATCAAAAGTTCTTTGAAATTCAGCAGGCATTTTATACAGACCCGAACCTAGCCTCACAAATGACCACAGCTTCAGCGAATCTTGAGTTTTACATAGCAAACATTAAAAGCATCGGGCAGAGAATTGTAGCACCGACACGGACTTGGGCTAAAGATATTATTATGGATATAAAGGTGACTTCTAAATGAGTATTCCGAATTCACCAGACTATCAGCTTGAGCAATCCGTAGCTTCCCTATTTTCTGCCGTAACAGGGGTAAATGTTTATACAACTACACGGATAGGTGCGAGGCTTTTTCCCTATATTGCAATTTCCGCAAAGCCAGTAGGCCAATTGGTGACTCCCTACAGCGGTGTGTATGAGATGGAAGTTTCTGTGGATTATTCAGACACCTCGGCAAAGGTATCGGCCAGCACCTTTGATTCTACATATCTGGATATTTTTGCATCTCTTTATGGAACTGGTCAAAGCCTTCAGTTTGAGATTCAAGACAACTCAATCGACCTTCATGTTTATATGGCTAGGATTTCCTCGCAAACTCCTACTATACAAATAGCTAAAAGTGCTTGGAAAAGGGGATTGGTAATTTCTGCTATCGTTACTCCCGATCCTACTGGCGATGGTAATGCAGAGCTAGACTTCAGCCAGTATCTTAACTCGCAATACCTAGCGGTTATTTGACAAGGGGGAATACCTATATGGCACTACCAATTCGTGATGGAAATCAGTCCTTAACTACGCTTTCAACGATTCTTGTAAGTAACTCTCATATCCCAGCACATACGGTTATATCTTTCGGCACGCAAGGTATTACAGATATAGCAACGGCGGTTTCTGGTGTGGAGCTGGGACCAAATACCCTAAATGCTCTAGAAAATATCACAGTTACACTAGGGCAAGTCACAATTACTGGTGGCCTTACGGACGCACAGCTTCGGGCATCTTCCGTTACTATTGGGGGTAGCGTTACAGCAACTATTTCTGGAACTGCTTCCGTCACTTTTGGGACAGCGGTAATTACAGGCTCGGCCTCTATTCTTAATTTTCCATCTACACAAACCGTAACCTTCGGACAAGCACCAGTAACATTTGGCACGGCTGTTATTACAGGATCAACTTCAGTTCTTAATTTCCCAGCAACGCAAACAGTAACCTTTTCTGAGGCATCTGTAACCTTCGGCACGGCAGTAGTTACAGGCTCTACCTCGATCCTTAACTTCCCAGCTACTCAGACAGTTACCTTTACCCAAGCATCAGTCACATTTTCAGAGGCTTCTGTAACTTTTGGAACTGCTGTTATTACTGGCTCAACTTCAATTCTTAACTTTCCAGCCACTCAAGCCGTAACCTTTGGAGAAGCACCTGTTACATTTGGGACAGTAGTAGTTACAGGATCTGCTTCAGTCCTTAACTTTCCAGCTACACAAACTGTTACCTTCACACAGGCATCAGTTACCTTTGGGACTGCGGTAATCACAGGCTCTACCAGTATCATTGGAACACCATCGGTAACTTTTACTGAGGCTTCTGTTACTTTTGGTCTAATTTCTGGAACAGTCACCATTGGCTCGCTCCCCGCCATTTCAGGCACGGTGACGGCGAACTTAACTCAAGGACTTATTGATGAAACTGGGGATGTTGGCTCAAACTACCCTAGACTTGTTGCTGGAATTTATGATGACCAAGGTCTGCAATTTGGAGGAGGAAGGCCATTCCCCATCTCTGGCTCAGTCACAGTCGGCACGGCTCTCCCCGCTGGCACAAACCGCATTGGCGTAGTAACGATTGGCGGGGGAACTGTAACTATTGGAGCAGGGACAGCACAGATTGGAAGTGTGACGGCCTCAAACCTTGGGGCTGTTTTAGATCAATACGAAGCAAGTGCACAAGAAAAGAGCTTTGCAGTAGTAGCATCTATAAATGGACAGGGTTATGTTTCGGATTCTGCTAATTCTCACATTACTAACAGCGTCACCATAGGCTCGCTCCCTGCGATTAGCGGGACGGTGACGGCGAATAATTTTTCGCAAGATATTTATGACGCAGCAAATGACTGGAGGCTAACTAGGTCAGCTATACATGTAAGTGCTGGCGGGGGGGAAGAGTGGAAACAAGTCGGGGGTGAAACTGGAGCAGAAAACCCTCTCCCCATCTCTGGCACAGTTACAATGGGGACGGTTACGGCTAACACAAGAAGCAACGGCATATCTAACGATCCTTGGGTCTATATACCAAGGCTAACGATGAGCCATCCAGATACAGGCAATTTTGTATTTGATGGATATTATAGATTTAATGGGGAGAACCAATGGGGTAGCCCCATTTTTAATTCTGGTAATTGTGCCTATCTAACTAGATTTGTGCAAGGAGATAATTACTTTTTTAACCTGATGGTTCATGACGAAAATAATGAGCAAGAAATCACATTCGCACAATGGGATGCTGGGCAGACCGCAGATTTCCCGACTTCAATGATTGCTTTAAGCGGAACCTTAGTTTCTGGCTCACTAACATTCAATACCGAACAGCGAGAGAGCTATGGGGTAAGGGTTACAAATTCAGTCACAGCCAACACTTTCGCAGTCCAAGGCACGGCAGTAACCACCTCTAACTTCACCAGCACCACCCCATCTACCGTGCTGGCCTCTTTCAATGCGACAAGGGAAGTGCTAACAATTTTTAACGAGGGAGCTGGCAACCTTCATATTTCGGCTGGAGCAACTTGCACCACCATCGCCTATCAAGTTCGCCTATCGGCGGGGGATTATTACGAAGTGCCAAATCATCAGACCAGTATCACCCACTCGGCTGTGTTTGCCACGGCTGGTACGGCAAGAGTGACACAAGTTAGCTAGGCTTTTATGCCACTTTATAGACAAAATAAGCCAACAATTAAAGTTGCTGGCTGTGGATCAGAAACTCTTACAAGCACAAATACTTTTTGGATGGGCGATCATCTGCAAAGAGGTTTAAGTGGAAGTGAAGGATCGAGAGATATAAAAATTATTGGTGATTGGACTATTACTGCAATTAGGCTTTCTCAAAGATCGCAAGTTGTTGCAACAGGAACAAATGCAAATACAGCTATTGCACTAAATCTAAAAAATAGAACATCTGGAACTACATATACAAGCCTTGTTTCGTTTTCAGCCAATTCACAAACTCCAGACAATCAAACTGTAGCTTCATTAAATATTCCAATATTAGATGGTCAAAGCATTAGTTTTTATTTTACTGCTCCTAGCTATACTGGAGTTGGCGGGACTGATCCTACTGGCTGGACGGCTATGATAGATATTTACATGATATGAGCCGAGAAAACGAAGCTATTAAGGCTATTCAATATCTCTGGGACGAGGGATTTATTTCGTTAGGCTATATCGACAAGAAACCCGCCGTATTCCTCACCACAAGCCTCAGAGAAGCACAGAAAGCCATCCTAGCTCATATTCCAGATAGTGCAGACTGGTGGAAGAAATGACTGAGATAACCATCAAAGAACGGCTCGCAAGAATGGAGGAAAGGCAAGTGCAGTTGTATAGTATGGTGGAAAAGTCTCTTTCAAACTTTGCTGATCTGTCAAATAGGGTATCTGTTCTTGAGGCATTGAAGCACAAGGCTTTAGGCATGATAGCCGTTATCGGTGCAATTATGACGGTTTCTTGGGAAGTAATCAAAGAAATGCTCGTCCGCAAAGGTTGACACAAATAGTAAGGCATAATGGCTGCTACAACTATCGGGCTCGGTTCTCTCAAGTTTGGAACTTCAGACGAATCTTCTTCTGTGGTTCGCTCTTATGAAGAGTCAATTAAATGTGACCCAGTCGAGCTTATGTCTGGCAACGGAACATTCCAAGCGGTGGCAATTGCAAATCCTAATAGCTCGGCATCCATTACCATTGTTAGCGGATCTCTTTCTGCTAACGTCGGATCTGCATTTTCTCAAACAGCAAACGAATTTTTAACTGGAGTTGATTCGCTCTTTGTGGAAAGTGCATCCAGAACCCTCACCAACGACGGTTTTGCTGAAACTCAGATTTCTGCCGTAGGTTATCTTAACCTAAGTCAAGCGACCTAATTTTATGCCAGCAGCCATAATCAAAGGAACAGTCACTAGCTTTGGAATTGCGTCTGCCGTTTCCACAATGGTCGCAACCAATCTCACGGCGAATCTTTCCTCAAATAAAGTCGAAGCAAAAAACATCTCTGGTGGTGTTGCAGCTGTGGCCTTTACTGGAAAAAAGGTCGAGTTTAATCTTGAAGGCTATGTGACAGCGAGTAATGGCGTTTCGCAGGGAGGTTCATTTACACCGACTAATTTGAGTTCGTTTGGTGGTCTTGCTGGTGGATACTTTGTTGAAGAGGTTACGCTTACCAAGTCATCTGAAGACTTTGCCAAAATAAAGTATAAGGTTGTTCAAAGAGACGGAATAACCTAAAAAACAGACTCCAAACCCTTCAGATTCCCATGATTCAAACAGGCGACCATCTCTACATTACAAACAATATTAAGCTGGCCTGTGCCTTGCTCACGATGGGTCACAAGTTAAAAGATAACGAGTCTTGTTGCATTGAGGAAAATGGAAAGACGGAAGTAAACTTTATATTTGAAGATACGAATAATCTAGTTTCTGCGGATGCAAGAAGGTGGAAGGCTGGTCTTGAGAGCATGAACTTAGAAGAGCCACTTGCATACCTTTGGGCATACGCCCACAACCGTGACAGACTCCTAGATGTTATCAAGCAAAGCATACCCATGGTTCGGGTTCGGTCTGGAGGCAAGATTCTTCTTTACCCCAAAAATGCAACCGCAGAACAAAAAAGAAGGATAATGACAAAACTATGAATGACATGCTCACCGATGAAGAGATTTTAGATCAAAGCAAAGTAAGGGCAGATGCCTTTGTCCCTAAAGAGACAAGCATAAGAGATGTTAAGCTACGCCCATTCACAGCTGGCTCACTCCTTATCTGCAAGAAAGTTGGCAATAAGTTAATTACTGGAGGCGAGAGCGAAAATCCAGAGTTTGATATTCTTTCCTTTATCTACATTCACTCTGCACCAGTCGTGCAAGTGCGAGTGAATTCGTATAGCAAAGAGAAGTTTTGGGGTTCTGTTTTAGAGTGGGCTGATAAGCTTAAAGTCACGGACTTAGAGGAAGCTGGCAAGATGATCGAGGAGATTATTTCTTCCTCTGGTCTTGCGATTGCATCCCCCAAAGATAGCAACAACTCAAGCGGAGGAGATAGCCCAAACTAGCAGAGCCAGAGTGGGTTGCATCTTATGTGATCACTCTGGCCTCTCAAACAGGATGGACTGAGGACTTTATTTTGAATGAGCTTCCACTTTCCAGAGGATTCCAGTATCAGCATTGTATCTGGAGAATGAACGGCATCAGCACGGAGTGGGGATCAGATCAATTTAAAAGGAAAGCTGACATAGAAAGACAGATGGGACTATGAATATATCTGTTACATGGGATATGAAGAATCTGCTATACGGACTTGATGCTCTCAAGGACGATGTGCAAAAAGAGCTATCAGGCTCTTCTCAAAGGCTCGATTCTGACGGAAAAAAAGCTTGGAGAAAGGCGATTGCCTCAGAGTCTGTTTTGAGCAAGGGCAGAAACGGCAAGGAATGGTTCAGCTTCAATAAGAAGAAGTGGTACATAACTAACGAATGGAAAACTCCAAACCCAGTTTGGGCGGGAAGAAACTTTCTGCAAAACAAAAGAAAGCAAGCCAATAGTGAGCTAGCTCGGACTCTTGGTGCAAGAAAACAGCAGGAACTGGACAAAGCCTTGGAGGTGGCATTTTCTAAATTTAAATGAAAACAGCACAAGGATCAATTAAAGTTGATGTATCTCAGTTTAATAGTGCGGTCGATTCTGCTAAAAACAAGCTACTCGCACTAGGCACATCTGTAAATACGCTTGGGTCTGTTGTAAGAACAGGCCTTAAGGCTTTTGACGCTATCGCTGGTGTTTCTGCGAAAATAAGTTTGATTGCCCAAGGCGGTAGAGACTTGCAGGCAATCTTTAATGCTTTGCCAACGATTACGCAAAGAGTTTCAAGCGCATTTAAGGCGTTGCAGTCTGTTGGGTCACAGCTTGGCTCATTGATGGCAAGAATCCCAGCATCCTTTAAGGTTCTTGGGGTATCTGCTATCGTTGCGGGAGGTTCTTTGTTTGTTGCCGTGAAAGCGATGCAGGCGATTACCGCAACGGCAAAGAGCGTAGTTTCTTCTATTGGCGGGGTCATTAACTCAATTGTAAATATGGGAAAAAGTGCAACCGCATCAATTGGTGGTGGTGTTGCAACTGCATTTCGTGGGCTTGGAGCCTTGCTCAAGCCAATTTCACTGGCTGTTGGGGGTGTCGGGCTTGCCTTTGGTGCTTTAGATAGATTTTTTAAGATCGGAATAATGAGTGCAATTGAGATGGGAGACGAGATGAAGAATCTTGCAGGCAGAACAGGTGCAAGCATTCCCTTCCTTGTCGACCTTCAAAAGCTTCTCAAAAACTCTGGGGTTAGCTCAATGTCTGGTGCTGTTGCGCTTCAGAATATGCAAAGAGCTTTAACTGGTGTGAACGCAGACGGAGAGCCAACCAATGATATGCTGGCTAGGCTCAAGCTCAATGTGGACGATCTGATGAAGATGACTCCCGAACAGCAGTTTCTTGCTATTGGAACAGCTATTTCAAAGCTTTCCACATCAGCAGAGCAAACCGCTGCTTCTTTTTCCATATTTGGAAGGGCTGGTGCTTCTTTAAAGGGAGTATTTAAGGAGGCTGGATTTACAGAG
>Ga0181358_1001385_pt1 | contig 11091 bp, 7 predicted proteins | sample Fa13VDMM110SD_FD_130096 | JGI IMG/M metagenome (GOLD analysis project Ga0181358, IMG submission 130096) | Freshwater viral communities from Lake Michigan, USA - Fa13.VD.MM110.S.D | ecosystem: Environmental > Aquatic > Freshwater > Lake | place: USA: Michigan | collected 2013-09-24
GCTCTACTGCCCTTGGAGCATATGGCGGTACAGAACGTAGTGTTGCACAGCAGCAATTAGACGCTCAGTATCAAGACCAAATGAGAGCTTTAGGTTTCCCAGAACAACAGTTAGGATCTTTTGCCAATATCCTCCGTGGCGTCCCATTAGGAGATAGCGCTGGTACACAAGTTCAAACTACTCCTCCGCCAAGTTTTGCTAGTCAATTGGCTGGTATTGGTTTAGGAGGTCTTTCCTTATTTAATATGATGGGTCAAAAATGAGTATCTTATCTGCCATCCGTCAGCAATCTGGTTCTATTGATGACCTAGCTAAACTCCCACAAGCCATGATTATGCAGATGGCTCAGAAGAAACAAATTGCTACCGAAATGGTAGCTCCGATCCTTGCCCGCAAAGCAGAAATGATTGACGCTGCTGCTAAATCCAAAGCAATGCAAGGTGGTGTTCCACAGACGTCCGTGATGGAACAGATCATGGCACAAAACGCTATGGCAGAGCAGCCACAACAAATACCTCAACAAATGCCACAAATGGACAATACTGGAGTTGCCCAACTACCAGTCCCAGAGCGTCAATATGCTGGCGGTGGCATTGTTGCTTTCCAAAATAATCTAAATCAACCTGTGTCGGCTAGTATGCCAACTACATTATCGGAAGAAGATCAACGCTATTTAGATGAAAATGAATATCTACAGCGTAGCAGAGGTCTTGCTGATATTGTGCGTCAGGCAGGTCGAGTATTCACTAGTCCAGGTTATGTTGGAGAAAAAGTAATTGGAGCAGCAAGACGATTTGTAAACGAAACTCCAGAAGAACAAGCAAAAAGATTCCGCACTGCACAAATGGCTCGTACAGGTGAAATACCTATGTTTGCGGGTACTGACTTAACAACCAAAGGAAAAATGGTTGCAGAAGGCAGAATGAACCCCAATGAAAGCGTTACTGAAGTTATGCAAAAAGAACGCAAATTTGCTAACTTAACGCCAACACAACTTGATGACATTGCTCGTGGACAAGGGGTGTTTCCAGAAGGTTCTCCCGCTTTACCAGGAGGAGATTCTGAAGTGCGTGTTGCAAAAAGTGGAAACGTTTCCACTACTAAAGGTGAGCCACAGGCTAAAAAAGAACCACCAAAACCAACACAAGATAGTAAACCACCAGAAGAGCCACTTTATTCCAAGTACGAAAAGATGCTTATGGATGAGCGTGAAGCCGCCAAAGGGTCTAGAGAAGAAGCAAAATATGCTAGGCTTTTAGAGGCTAGTCTCGGCATACTAGGCGGTGATTCTCCTTACGCCTTTGTTAATGTTGGTAAAGGCGCTGCCCCTGCCCTTAAAGGATACGGTGAGGACGTTAAAGCCCTACGGACTGAAGAGCGTGGTCGTATTAAAGAGCTTATGGGTATAGAAAGTCTACGTCAAGAAGCTAAGAGAGCAGCAGATGAACTTGCAGTCCGTAAAGAATTAGCTGGATATACTGGACGTCAGGCAGCTGCCGCAGAAAAACAAGCAGGAAGACTTACTAGTACTGAACAAATTATTGCTCTTGGTAAGAACGCAGGACTTACTGATCGTGAAATCATGGGTATGTTATCTGGTGCAGCTAAAGATCCAGATATCTCAGCCCGTAATATTGCTATGAAGGCATTCTACGAAAGCCCAGTATTACAAGCTAAATATAAAAATGACATTAACGCATTCTTAAGAGATCAAGGTATTGGTGCTGGTGCTGGAGGTCAACCCGTATTAAACTACGTACCAGGTAAAGGTATCTAATTAGGGGTTTTCATGCCGATTGTAAACATTCAGGGAGTTGGTTTAATCAATTTTCCTGATGAAATGTCAAGGGAGCAGATAAACTCCGCCATTGAAAAAGAAATACTACCTAAATTCCCTGAAGTACAAGCACAAGTTCCTCGTGGATTTGTAGGCGGCGCTAAAGATATTGGTGCCAGCTTTGTATCGGGCGTTGGCAATCTTATGCAGATGCCAGGTCAGATCTCTGAGTTAGTAGGCTTTACCAGAACAGGCGATCTTCCAGAACAACAGAAGACTGGTATTCAGGCTTTGGGTGCAGACATCCAGAAGTTTGGTGAAGAAGCAAAATCACCCACATTAATTGCTAAAGAACAGTTACGGGCTAGAGAGATTGATAAAGCCGAGGGTCCTATTCAAGAAGGGGTTGCTGCTCTTAAAACAACAGTTACTGACCCAGCCCTGCTGACATCATTCTTTGCCGAGCAGATTCCTAACCTAATTGGTACATATGGGTTTGGTATATTAGGTAAAGGCGGTGCTAAGTTGCTTATGAAAGAAGCGACCGAACAAGCCATGGCAAAAGTTGGCGTAGGCTCTGCCGTTGCTGGTGGCGCTGTTATGCAAGGCACAGACGTAGGTTATGACACCTACCAGACTATCTACAAACAGTTAAGAGAGCAAGGCGTTCCTGATGAGGAAGCTCAAGGAATTGCGTTATCTAAAGGTCGAGTAGCCGCTATTGAAGCCGCAGGACTAAGCATTGCATCATCTAGGTTGCCTGGCGGTACAGCCATCGAACGTGCATTAGTTGGCAAAGGAATGCCTGGGACAGCAGGATTCCTAAAGAGTACCGTTGGAGAGATTGGATCCGAAGCCATCGAAGAAGGTGGTGGTGCATTTGCCAAACAAGTTGGAATCCAAGAAGTATTTCCAGAGACCGATTTATTAAAAGGTGTAGGTGCAGCGACCGCATTAGGTGGTTTAGGCGGTGCGTTATTTGGCGCCCCAGCAGGAGTAGTAAATGCGTTACGGGCAAGACAAGAAACCCCACCCCCACTAGTATCCCCAGTAGAGCCTCCAGCCCCGACTGGTTTTATTCCGCCAGAAGAGCCACCAGCAGCTCCGCCCGTGGAAACGCTTCCACCTAAGACTCCGACTGTAGTCCCACCTGTAGCTGTAGAGCTTCCAAAAGAACCACCCAAAGACGCTTTACAAAATTACTTTACAGGACTTCCAGAGGGTTCAGAGATCGTATTTCAGAACCGTGATCGTTCTACCCAAGCGTCTATTTTGCAGATGCAAAGTATTGCTGCAAACCCAGATTACAGTCGTGTCAGCGAATCTAAAGAGTTTGGTACTGGAGCGCCAGTCACAATTAGCACCTTTGATTTACCTAGTAAATTTCTAGGAAATACCGATACCGCCACATTACCTGATGGAACTAAAGTTCCAGTTATGTACTCAGTAGTTCCTGCCGCTATGGTGCATTCGTCTAACCTTGCGGACGGGACAATCGATCCTATGTTCATGGATATGCAACAAGATGGTTTGCGGGCAATTGCTGGAAACGGAAGGATTGCTGGACTAAAAGCTGCATATACCAGAGGCACAGCAGAAGACTATAAGAATCAGTTAATCGCTGATAAAAACCATGGTGTAAATCCTGAAGTAATTAAAGTCATGCCTAACCCAGTATTGGTTAGAATCATGCCCCAATCCTATGTAACACCAAACATTGCAGATCTTTCTAATAGACCTACAATTGCCAGACTGTCTCCCGTTGAAACTGCCAAGAATGATATCCGTAGGTTTGACTTAGGCGGACTTGAGTTCAATGAAGACGGCACTCCATCAGGGAAAACCCTAATGCAGTTCATCAATGCGATGCCTATCGAGGAACGTACCGAACTAACGGATAAATCTGGAAGACCTACCACACAGGCTATAGACCGCCTTGCAAACGCTATTTTCCAAAAGGCATATGGTAGTGACTCCCTAATTGATTTATACGCTCAGGCAGCCGATCCTGAAGCAAAAACCATATTGAATGCACTAGCTAGAGTAGCGCCTAAGATGGCACAACTAGAAGGTGCTGGTGAGTATGATGTTCGTAATGCCATTATTCAGGCAGCCGAACTAGCCGTGAACGCTAGACGCACAGGCATGAACCTGAAGACCGCAGCACAGCAAATAGGATTGGATGTAGATCCTAACTCCGCTTTAGTCCTAGATATGTTTGCTGACAATGTTCGTTCTGGTAAGCGGATTGGTGAACGCTTAGGTGCATTAGCAGATGAGGCTCTTAAGCAAACACAGGCTGGTACAGATATGTTTGGCGAAGTTCCAAAAAAACCGCTTTCTGAAATCTATGGGGTTTTAAAAACGCCTATGGAGGAACCAGATTTATTTGGTGAACCATCTACAGAAGTTCCAGAAACCAAAGAATTTAAAATAAAAAAAACTGCGCAACAGATTCAAGAAGACATTAAAGGAATGAGTCTTCCACAGCTTGCAAAATGGGCGGTTGATAACGCACCTAATAGTCTTGCTAAAGCAATTGCTCAAAAAATATTAGACAGGATGGAAGGTTTTGAGCGCATTAAATTGCCTATGAATAAGTTGGTTATAAGAGGCGGGGCAAACAGACCAGTTACTTATTATGGCAGAACCAGTTTTGACCGAAGAACAGATAACCGAATTGGTATTTCTTTAAGAGGTCTTGATGGAGAGGGCAGAGATGTTGGAATAGGAACAGATAAAGCTCCTAGTGGTTTACGATATAGCACTATTATTCATGAACTGGTTCATGCAACAACTTTGGCTCAAACTCGTTATTTTAAAAAACAAGATCCAATTATCAAAGAATTAAATAATTTATTAGAACTTATTGATAAACAAGTAAAAATAGACAAGAAAAATATTGACTCTGCGCATCCAGCAGTAAGAGCCATTATCAAAGATAAAAAACCATATTTACAAGACATAGATGAGTTACTTGCTTATGGAAATTCAGATGAGATATTTCAAGATTATTTAAGCACTATTAAGGTTGGTGAAAAAACAGCGTTTGAGAAGCTGGTAGAAATTGCTCGTAAGTTATTAGGTTTAAACGCTGAGTATGAAACTGGTCTTGACCGCTTAATGCGTCTTACCCAGCAGATTTACGAGCCAAGTGCAGAGCAACTTCAAGCTAAAATTGCTATAACTTCTGGAGTTAGTTTTGGGCAAGTTCCATCTCTTCCTCCAATAACTAAAACAATTTCTTCAGTTACAACAGCGCCTACTGGTGAAGCGCCACCTTTACTTAAAGCACCTCCTAGTTTTAAATTAAAAAAAGGTCGTAATGAACAGGTTGTTTTAGCAGCAAGAGAATTGGCTGCTGGCAGAATTACCAAGCAAGAGTTTGACGCATATGTTGATTACTATATGCCTATCAATACCATTATTGGCGACAAACTTGAATCTCCTATTGAAGATAATTTAATGAGAGATATTCTTGTTAATAAAATTTCTAAAAAGAAAGATCCAGAAAAAGTTAATGCACCAATTCCAGATGGGAAGCGGGTTGGTTTACGCATGGATATTCCTGCCTTAGATTGGGGTAGGGATAACGGAGTTAATGGTAGCGTTGTTTCTATCCACGAAGGAAAACCTCCTACCAATGCTGCTTCTGGACCAAACATAAGTTACAAATCTACGGGTGCTTTAAAAGATGTTGTATTTGCAATCAGAAGGGAAGACGAAGCCTTTAAGATTGCTCAACAAGCACCTAAAGAATTGGTTACTACTAAGAGTGGTAAGCAAAGACTTAAAGATGTTGATGACAAAAAACCTCAGCAGACGATGGAGGGTAAGTGGGTCAACATGACCCCAGAGGCAACATTTAAATTAGTTAAAGAAAAACTAAATGATCCTGAATGGGTTCAAGTAAGCCTTGATCCACTGCGTCATTCTTATTTTTATGATCGATCAAATAGACAACCAGTAGTATCTGCTGATGAAGTTTTACAAGTTGGTCGTTTTGTATTGGCTAAGAATGTTAAGTACGCAGATAGGGATCAATTCTTATACGAAGAGATTTCTACAGAAAATATTGAACAAACAGATACGCCAGCATTCAAGCGTTGGTTTGGTAATTCTAAAATTACAAATGAAGATGGCAGCCCAAAAATTATGTACCATGGCACAAGTCAAGACATTAAAGAATTTAAGTCTGCCGCACAACAATCTCGTGAAGGTACATTAAAAAATAGAATCACTGGATACACAGAGGGATTGTATTTTACAGACGATAGAGATTATGCCTCCCGATATGCAACAAGATTTGCAGAAGAGGGTGGTAATGTAGTTCCTGTTTATTTATCAATTAAAAATCCTAAAGTTCTTGAATACAATGCTTTTCAAAAACTTATTGCAAAATTAACTGGTTACAAAGATCCTAAGTCAAAAGAAATTGCACAATCCATAGCGTTGTCTGGACCAGAAATAGATGCTCTAAAAAAACAGGGATACGATGGTATTGTCAATAAAGAGTTAAATGAAGTGGTTGCGTTTAACCCTAATCAAATTAAGTCTGCCATAGGTAATAAAGGCACATTTGATTTGGAAAGTGACGTTATTACTGAAGAAGCAATAACCCCTATTGCAATTGCTAAAGCCAAGGATTTATTGCAAAAACGTAAGCCTATCCCCATGGGTGCTTTTGCAGACGTAGATCCAAATCTAGTTAAGTTAGCCCAACCAGTCTTTTATCCACAGCAAAAGACGATTATCGACCGCATAGAGGGATTACGGGATAACTTCTGGAAGAAGACTGCTCAGGGTATTGCTGACCAATTCCGTGCTATCAAGGACTATAGCGAAGAAGGCTATATGCAAGCCCGCCTATCTAAGACGGTAGATGGTGCGTTAGAGGGTCTAACATTCTTTGGTCAAGTCTTTAACGATAGTGGTGCGTTAAACATTAAACAAGGAACCAAGGGCTTGATGAACATCATGAAGCCAATTGGTCAAGAAGTAGAACGTTATCAGATGTGGGTTGCCCTAAATCGTGAATCCCAGCTACCCATGGAAAAGCGTACCAAGATGCCTAACATGGCAGAGTTAATTAAGCGTAGGAATGAGTTTGCAGAAGGAAAAATAGACGGCAAACCACGCTTAGAGATCTACAATAAAGTTCGTAGCGAGATGAATGCCTTAAACAAGTCTGTTCTTAAGGTAGCCCTAGACGCTGGACTAATCGACTCTTCTAAACAGAAGATTGATGAGTTAAATGCTAGAGACTTCCTAACTACCAAGGACAAAGAAATCCTAACCCGTCCTTACAGAGAAGAGATTGAGCGTATCGAGAACAAGAAGGCGATGAATGTTACCGAGGAAGACAAAGACATCCTCAAAGACTATCGTGCATTGATTCGTGATATCAACTCCCTAAACGATATAACTCCTGATTTGCGTCAAGAGTTAGTTGATTATTACACCAATAATCCTGGTGCTTACGAGCGCTTCTCTACTGATATTAACTACATTCCTTTCTACCGTGCCATGGAAGACGGGGATTTACAGGGTGCGTCTACCGCTTCTGGTCTAACAAACCAACAGTTCTCAAAAGAGTTGACTGGCGGGGAAAGACCTTATGGCGATTTGATGGAGAATACTCTACGCAACTGGAGTCATATTCTGTCTGCTTCCATGAAGAATCAGGCGGTCAATACCATCATGAAGGACGCTACTGATTCTGGTGCAGTCATGCCTAACCTGAAACTTCAGTACGAATTTATAGATGGCAATGTGGTTAACCGTTCTACAGGCGAGATCATTGGAGATGGTTCTGTCAAACCTTATATGACTACTGCCGATAAAGGCACAGTCAAAATGATGAATGATGGACAGCCTATTTACTATCGTGTCTTAGATCCAATGCTTTTAGACTCAATTAGCTCAATTGGCTATATGGGTCCAAAGTCTAAGTTCTTAGATGTGGCTCGTGACTTTAAGAATATGCTTCAGTTTGGTGTAACTATTTCGCCAGCGTTCAAAGTCCGTAACTTGTTCCGTGACTCTATCTCGGCAATCGCAGTAACCGATCTTAAGAAGAACCCATTTGCCAACGTTATTGATGGATGGGCTGCAAGTAATCGCAACAATCCTGCCCACATATCTGCCTTAGCAGGGGGCGCGATATTTAACTTTGGTACTGCCTACGAAGGCGATCAAAGTAAGTTAATCAAGCGACTGCTCGATCAGGGTGTAGATGCCAATACCATTCTAGATTCCCCAGATAAAGTTAAGAAAGGATTAACCATCCTATGGGAGAAGTATAAAGATTGGGGTAATAAGTCTGAGTCTGCTAACCGTATGGCACTTTACAATCAACTTAAAGATAAAGGTTACGATCATTTACAAGCGTCTTTCTACGCTAGAGACTTACTAGACTTCTCAATGCAAGGCTCTTGGCCCGCATTCCGTTTGGCAGCGCAGACTATCCCATTCTTAAATGCTCGTGTCCAAGGTCTTTATAAGCTCGGCAGAGATGGTATTACACCTACCAGCCGTGTTCTCTATAACACCCTTACTGGTAAAGAGATTGATGCTAATGATGCACAGAAAGCTCGTTCATTTGGGTATACAACCTTAGCCGTAGCCATGGCGTCCATGCTCTTATACCTTGCGTTTAAGGATGATGAAGAGTTCCAGAAGCGGGAAGCATGGGATCGAGATAACTTCTGGTGGTTCCGTTTGCCAGGTATGGAAGCGGCATTCCGTGTACCTAAGCCATTTGAGATTGGTGCATTTGGTACGATGGCAGAGCGTGTCCTTGAGCAAATCATAGATCAAGGCGCTGAAGGTAAAGCATTTGGAGACAGTATGTTCCGTATGCTCACAGACACATTTGCTATTAATCCTATCCCACAAGTCTTCCGTCCTCTTGTAGATTTATATGCTAACAAAGACGCCTTCACGGGTGCGCCTATTGAGTCTGCTGGTATGGAGAGACTATCCAAACAAGAACGGGTAACAGATAATACAAGCCCGATTGCACAGGCTCTAGGCGGTCTATCCTCTATCTTCGGAGAGAAGCTGTCCTTTTCCCCAGTTCAGGTCGATTACGCTATTAAGGCTTACTTTGGATGGTTAGGCGGCACTGCTACTCAGGCATCCGTATACGCAACCATACCATTTAGAGATGGTGCTTATCCAGATATCAAGGTCATGGATAAAGTAAGTCAAGGATTTATTAAGAGTCTGCCAAGCGATCAATCACGTTACGTTACAACGTTCTACGAGAATAATAAGGAAATTAATCAAGCCTATGCGGATATGCGTCACTACGCAGAGCTTGGAGATACCGAGAAAGTCCAGAAGATATTAGAAGATAAGGGCGATAAGGTTCTTCTTAATAAGATGTACGACAAGACTGCTAAAGAAATGGCTAATGTTCGTTCGCAGATCCGTGTTATTGCCAATGATAAAAATCTAGATGGCACGACCAAGCGAGAGATGATTGACAATATGAAACAAATCTTGTCAATGCTGGCAGAGCAAGCAGAGTCTACTAGAAAGACTTTGAAAGCAAACAAGTAACGTCATTGAGGAGATCTTCCTCCGTGAAACCGTAGTGATTTGGGAAAGCTTTAGTCCCTAAACCATGGACGCCCGTATTCCCACGGTGGTGTTCTGTGCATAGCGGAATCAGCGTGGTGTAATCTCCCTTTCCCCAGCCCCTGCCACCACGTATATGATGTAGCTCTACCTCTCCATGGTCTATTCCGTATACTCTACGGCAGACCATACAACCTAGCCTAGCTAGGATCTGCTTGTGTTTCTTCTCGTCTTTTATCACGGGCGACCATCATTTTATCTGCAATATCATAAGCCTCACCAGCAAAGTCATCTAGCATAAGACCCGTCTCTGTTATCAAAGCCGCCATAGCTTTAGCGGCAAAGTAATCTCTTAGTTGGATATCCATTAGCATCTCCCATCCATTAGACCTTCTACATCTCGCTTTAACTTGGCATTTTCTTTTTTAAGATTGTTTATTTCTTCAACCAATAGTTGCATTTGCTGACGCAACATCTCTACACGAGTTTCTTGTTCTATAAAATCAGCTAGGGTTTTAACACTAGCGCCTGTATTCACAATATGTGGGGGCGATGAGTTCTCTCTATCTTCAGTCGTAAAGGTGGTCATTTTTTAATCTCCTCAAAGTTGTAAAACCATTCGTCTTTAGCACTCCACTTAGCGTGGTTCTCTACACTATATACCTCGGTGGGTATGCGGAAGTCAGGAGTCTTTAGAACTGCTGGTACGAGCGATACGTCATACCAAAGGCATCTGTTGTTGGGTTGGCAGGCAAACTGCCCGTTATCTAACTTAATAAAGTTGTAAGACTTATGTTCCTCAACACCCTCGCTAAAACTGGTATCTAGTCTGTTGGATTCGGGCGAGGCAAAGTCAATCGTAAACAAGTAATTACCAAAGTGAAACTGCTTGTCCTTGCCAAAGAACTTGACCTTCAGACCCCGTAAGTTTGACTTCTCAATCACCGCCATGTCATACGATAGGCAGTCCCATATCTGTAAATGGTCTAACGGCAAAGGCTCGGCTACTTCTTTCCATACATAAGCATGGATTGGTAGCTTGTCATACAACGCCCCATAGTTGGTCAGCATCGACTCGATACGAAACGCTTGACCCTTGATTGCCTTGGCAGTCATCCATACGCATGGTTCTAGTTCTCCATGTCCCTTCTCTTGGTTATAGAGAAACTCCTTACGCACAAAGCACTTAACTGGCGGGATGTTAGCGACTAGGAATGTCATTTCTCTTGTGCCTTTCTTAGTAATCCACGCCATTTATTACAACGTTGAACTGAACGATTTAATACAAATCTCCCATTAATATCTGTCCATAAACCGCCACTCCATTTTTGCATTGACGTTCCATATAGATAGTGTTTTGTTTCGTACAATCCATTTCTTATGGGAGAAATATCTGCTGGATACCATTGAGTTTTATTCATTTCTCTTGTGCCTTTCTTGCCTGTTTAATCTCTTCCAACATCTTTTCCATTAGGTCTGCGCAATGACCCATAAACGGAAATTTGGTTGTTCCATTAGCAACACTACGTGCCAGCCCAATAGTATTTTCAACTGTTCGTATGCTTACCTTTCGTCGTTTTTTGGTAAACGCTTCGGCTTCTTCCAAAGAACACACTTTATATTCGCCTTTCATTTCTGAATCCTTTCCCACAACTCAGACATTGGCATCCCTTTAATCTCTCTCCAACCAATGCAAATACAGGCATACATAATAAACAGAAAGAAGTTCC
>Ga0181358_1001388_pt1 | contig 11082 bp, 14 predicted proteins | sample Fa13VDMM110SD_FD_130096 | JGI IMG/M metagenome (GOLD analysis project Ga0181358, IMG submission 130096) | Freshwater viral communities from Lake Michigan, USA - Fa13.VD.MM110.S.D | ecosystem: Environmental > Aquatic > Freshwater > Lake | place: USA: Michigan | collected 2013-09-24
AACAACTGGTCTTACTGCATTTGGTTCTGATGGGTTTACTACGGGTGCTTTGGCGCAGATGAATACTTCAGCGGCTACCTATGTTGCATGGAACTGGAAAGCCAACGGCTCTGGCTCATCCAATACATCAGGCTCTATCACTTCAACAGTAAGCGCAAACACTACAAGCGGGTTTAGTGTGGTGACTTATACAGGCAATGGAACTGCGGGTGCAACCATTGGTCATGGCTTGGGTGTTGCCCCTAGCATGATAATTTCAAAAAGCCGAACATCAACTGGAAGTGATGGTAACTGGCCTGTTTATCACAAATCACTAGGGGCTACAGATTATTTGATATTAAATACTACTGCGGCAACAGCGGCAAATATTGGGGCTTATAACAATACTAGCCCAACAAGTTCAGTTTTTTCAGTAGGAACATTTACTGGAACTAATGGTTCAGCTTTAGGAATTATTGCCTACTGCTTTGCTGAAGTAGCAGGGTATAGCAAGTTTGGCTCTTACACAGGCAATGGTTCTGCTGATGGGCCATTTGTGTACACAGGGTTTAGGCCAGCGTTTATTATGATTAAATTCTCAAGCACTACGGGTGATTGGGCTTTGTGGGATACAAAACGAGCGCCATATAATGCGTTTAGTTATTATTGGCCTACTGCAAATACCAACAACTCAGAAGGGTCTAATGCCGCATATTTGCTAGATATTCTAAGCAATGGATTCAAAATACGGGGCGTGAATGACGAAACAAATCTTAATGGGCAGACCCTAATTTTCATGGCATTTGCTGAATCCCCATTCAAATATTCCCTTGCACGATAGGACTCAATATGTACGCACTCATTGAAAACAACGCAGTCACCCAAGTTGGTGAACTATCAATTCTCTTTCCAAACACATCAAACCCTACTCACGCATTTGCTATTGAGCAAGGTGCTTTAGAAGTGGTTGAAGGTGAGCAAAAAGACCAACGCTTTTATTGGGTGACTTTTGACAGTTACCAAGTCAATGGCTCTGTGGTCACTCGCACCTACACAAACACTCCAAAGGCTTTGGAGGATGTGACTGAGACTCCAGAGGGTGCTACTGAGCCAGTAACCACTAAGGGTCTCAAAAGTCAATTCATCAGCCAGGCCAAGTCTGCTGCCAATAGTCAATTGGCCAGCACTGACTGGTGCGTGACCAGGAAGTTTGAGCGCAGCATTGATGTGCCAGCAAGCATTGCCACGGCCCGTGCAGCGATCATTGCTGAATGCACTGCCAAGGAAGCGGCCATTGCAGCCTGCACCACCATGGAGCAGCTCATTGCCGTGGTCGCACCAGTTAACACAGTTGAAATGCCATGACAAACGAAGTCACTCACGAGCAAATCTACGACAGGCTAGTTGAAGTTGAAGCCAAGGTAGATAGCATAGACAAGAATACAAAAGGTCTTGTAGAGGCTATAAATGCCCTTGATGGGGCTTTTAAAGTGCTTGGATGGGTGGCTTCTATTGCCAAGCCAGTATTGTGGGTGGGTGGGCTAATCATGGCTGCTGGTGCTATCTGGCAGACTTGGATTAAAAAATGAAAGATTGGGCTTTTGCTTTTACGAGCGCAGCCCTTTTTTGCATTACTGTCGTCTGGTGTTTTTACATCATCGTTTGGGCTATGACGTGAGATGGGTGGCAGCACTTGTTTTAACCCTCGCACTTCACTCTACTGGTCAAGACCTATGCAGTGTTCGTGAGTTTTACAACATTGCATTGTCTCGGCACAACCCATCAGAACGTCATCAACAACTTTCAATATGGCTGACAAACAATGCGCCACATTGCAAAAGTCAAGACCTGGTGGTTATCTGGAACAACGTGCCAGCATGGGCTGGAACAGCAGATTCGGCAGAAATAAGAAGCAAAATAATTCAAGGCTATCAAGATGCAATTGCAAGGGAAAAGAAATGATTATCCCAAGCAAGTGGTATCCGATGGTTCAAGCAAGGCACGACATTCAAACTGTGGCTTTTGACAAAGCAGTTGAAAAGGTTCAAGCAGAATACAAAGAAGCACTCAAAGCACATAAGACTGAATTGGTAAGAACAGAATTAGAACTAGAGCTGTACAACAAGAAGGCAAAAGTTAACCAGTTAGAGATGCAAATGTTTAAACCTAACAAATTAGATTTCTATATATAGGAGTTTCAAATGGAAGATGTAAAAGGAAAACTTACATTTGCAGTAACTTTGATGGTTAGCGCAACATTGTGTTTATCGGTGCTTGCGATGATGACTGCTTTTGTTTTTGGTCTATGGGCTAAAGAAGTTGACAATGCCGAGATATTTAAACTGTTAAGCCCTGCATTTCAAACCATCATTGGTGGATTTATTGGATTGTTGGCTGGCGTAAAACTGTCGCATGATGACGACAATAAACATTGTAAAAGGGGCGACTAATGCTTGATATTCTTTCTGGTGGTTTGTTGGGGTCCATATTTGGCGGTATTTTTCGCATGGCCCCAGAGGTCTTAAAGTATTTTGACAAGAAAAATGAGCGCGGCCATGAGCTGCTGATGTTTGCGCGCCAGTGCGACCTTGAGCAATTAAGAGGCGCACAGAAGCTTGCAGAGATTGGCGCGCAGCGTGAAGCAGCTGTCGATGTGGGTGTCATGGATGCCTTTAACAGCGCCATCCAGCAGCAGGCCGACATGGTCAAGGCAGCCGGTGGATGGGCCGCATCTTTATCTGCATCTGTCAGGCCAGTGGTCACATATTGGGTTTTGTTTGTTTGGAGCTTTATCCATGTCTGGTTTGCATGGAATGCCTGGCTTGCTGGCGCTCTTCCAATAGAAGTGTTCAAGACAATGATGACTCCAGACTTCTCGGCCTTACTGGCTGGGACAATCAACTTCTGGTTTCTTGATCGCACATTGGCCAAGCGCGGATTATGAACTTAGAGCTGGCCGCATCACTTTGTCGCCAGTTTGAGGGCTATCGGGCCAAGCCCTACCTTTGCCCAGCTGGTGTGGCCACCATTGGCTATGGCTCTACCTACTACGCTGACAAGCGCAAGGTGACATTGGAAGACCCACCAATGGATGAGCCAACGGCCAGAGCGCTTTTGATGATTGAGCTGGAGCATACATATCTGCCTGGTGCATTAAGGAATTGCCCAGTGCTGGCCACAGATGAAAGAAAGTGCAATGCCATTGTGGACTTTGTCTATAACTTAGGAGTGGGCCGGCTTCAAACTTCCACCTTAAAACGAAAAATCAATGCCGGTGACTGGGAAGGCGCTCAAGAGCAGCTCATGCTTTGGACCAAGGGTGGGGGCAAAGTTTTGCCTGGTCTATTGAAGCGCAGAAAAGCTGAATGCTTGCTTTTAAATTAAATTGACATAAAAGTCATGTAAGGTGTTGATATGTCAAACATTCCCACACCAGAAGACTCAGCGCTTTTTGCACAAAGTGTGCGAAAGTGGCAGCAAGTGCTTAATCTTGGCGACTGGCGCATTGAGAAGGGTTTGAAGCCTGCAAAGAATGCCATGGCTTCAGTGGAATTCAATGAAGGGGCCAGACTGGCCACATATCGTTTGGGTGACTTTGGTGCTGAAAAGATCACTCCAGAATCTTTAGACCAGACGGCCCTGCATGAATTGCTTCATGTCTTTTTGCATGATCTTATGACAGTGGCCCAAGACCCTCGGTCATCTCAAGATCAAATTGAAAAAGAGGAGCATTGCGTGGTCAATTTGCTGGAAAAAATACTCTTTAAGGATTCCAATGGGTAGCTCTAACGAAACGTGTACTGATACCGAGTTTATTCAATTATGGGGTCAACTTCAGTCTGCTCAAAAAATAGCAGATCATCTTGGCATTGCAAATAGGGCAGTTCATTTGCGTAGAAGATGGATTGAGAAAACTTACAACATGGCACTTCATGCAAGTGACCATCGCGGTGTTAAATACGACAAAAATAAACCCAAGTCATTTAGTCCACTAAAGCAAGTTGAGCTTGGAATGCTGGATGGCACTGTGATCGTTTTCTCTGATGCCCACTTTATTCCTGGTCAAAGGTCCACGGCCTTTAAAGGTTTGCTGTGGGCCATTCAAGAATTCAAGCCCCATGCGGTCGTGTGCAATGGGGATGCCCTAGATGGTGCGTCTATAAGCCGCCATGATGTGACTGACCAGCCTCAGACTTCAGTCATTCAAGAACTCAAAGCTACGCAAGGCGCGTTGGGTGAGATTGAGGAAGTGGCCAAAGCAGCCAGGCACAATGTAAAGCTACTGTTTACATGGGGCAACCATGACATTCGTTTTGGCAATCGACTGGCCCAGCACGCGCCACAATTCAAAGAGGTCAAAGGCTTCAAGCTCACAGACCATATCCCAGACTGGGACTTCTGCTGGGCAGTGTGGCCCACTGAGCAGTGCGTCATCAAACACCGATACAAAGGCGGTATTCACGCTACGCACAACAATACAGTAAACGCTGGTGTGTCAATCGTTACTGGACACTTGCACTCTTTGAAAGTCACGCCATTCAGTGACTATAACGGGTGTAGATACGGGGTAGATACAGGGACACTGGCCGAGACTGATGGCCCTCAATTTACTTATGCCGAGATCAATCCAAGCAATCACCGATCAGGCTTTGCGGTGCTGAACTTCTTTAATGGAACACTTTTGTGGCCAGAGCTGGTCCACAAGTTTGATGAGGACATGGTCCAGTTTAGGGGTGAGGTCATCGATGTAGGTGAATTTTGAGCGCCTGGCTAATCATTCTGACTGGCGCGATCTATGCCTACATTGCTGGGGAGCAGCTGCTTAAAGGCAATGCGTCTATGGCCGTGGTGTATGCAGGCTACGCATTTTCAAATGTGGGGCTGTACTTGATGGCCAAGTAAGCCCCATTTGCAACCCATAGGTTAAAGTTCCTCTTTAGAATCTAAAGCGAAAGGTGGGATTTCTTCTTCTTCAGTATCTTCATCTTCAAAGTCTTCATCATCAAGCTCAGTGGCAACATAGTCCACTGCCCAGCCGTGTTCCTCTTGAAAGAGGATAAATTCTTGAATGATCTGAATTTTGTCAAAATCATGCGTTTCCACTGTAATTTTCTCTGGCTGAATCCAGCCGAATTCCATTTCAAATTTCATGATATTCCCCAGGTTAAGCAGCCGATTGCTGCAAAATTATCGTAGTCCGATTTTGTGTCAATGAAAAGTCTTATCTATTGGGGTCTGTTTAGGGCAAAATTAGACCATGGCCAGCCAAACACAACAACTTGAAAATCCCACTCCACCAGGACTTGGTTATCCGACCGAGACCTATGAGCGCAGGCATTTCAACGAAAACAATGGCGCATTAACTGTTTACTTTAAAAAACTGTCATTTGTGCTGGGGTCTTTGTTTGGACCAAGAGGCGGTCGGTTTATGAATGCCCCCCATGGGGCTTTTCAAGATTCGACCAACCAAGTGGCTGCCAACACCACCACGGCCTATGCGGTCACATTCAACACCACAGACTTTTCTAATGGCGTGACTATGGCCAGTGGGTCCAGAATCACTGTGGCCGATGCCGGAATCTGGAACTTGCAATTTTCCATTCAGTTTACAAACACGACAAATGCTTCTCAGGATGTAGATGTCTGGTTTCGGGTCAATGGCACAAATGTGGCCAACTCAAACAGCCGATTTGGCTTTGCACCTAGAAAAGGTGCTGGAGACCCGTACCACACCATTGCTGCCATCAACTACTTTGTGAGCTTAAATGCGACTGACTATGTTGAGATAATGTGGAGGCCGACCGACACGGGTGTGTCCATTGAGCAATACGCTGCTGGAACAAGCCCCACACGGCCAGCAGTCCCATCAGCCATTGTCACAATGAGCTTTGTCTCAAACATCAAATAAAAACTGCCATGTACATACCTTTAAAGCTACCCCCAGGTGTTTTCCGAAATGGTACTGAATACCAGGCAGCAGGCCGCTGGTATGACGCAAACCTAGTCCGCTGGTATGAGGGGACACTGCGCCCCATCAATGGATGGCGCACCAGGTCAAGCTCACAGATGTCAGGCTCATGCCGAGGCATCATCACTTGGCGCGACAATGGCAGTGATCGTTGGATTGGCGCTGGAACGCATACAAAACTGTATGTCATGAATGCCATTGGCACATTGAAAGACATCACGCCCACAGGCTTCACCACGGGTTATGCAAGCTCCACAGTGCTGACTGGCTATGGTTATAACGCCTACGGCTCATTTGCTTATGGTGTTGCCAGACCTGACACTGGTACGCCAATAGCAGCCACCACCTGGTCACTTGATACATGGGGCGAGTATTTAATTGCCTGCTCTTCATGGGATGGCAAGATTTATGAGTGGCAATTGGGTTTCTCAACACCTACCAAGGCAGCGGCAATCACCAATGCACCCACTGGAAACAAGGCGGTTTTAGTCACCCAAGAGCGCATTATCTTTGCACTTGGTGCGGGTGGTAATCCACGCAAGGTGCAGTGGTGCGACCAAGAGAACAATACCCAGTGGACACCGGCAGGCGACAACCTTGCAGGCGACTATGAACTGGCCACCCCTGGCTCACTCATTGCCGGCAAGCGGGTCAAGGGTGTCAACCTACTGTTTACAGATGTGGATGTCCACACGGCCCAGTATGTTGGCGCACCATTTGTCTATGGCTTTGAGAAGGCTGGCTCTGGCTGTGGTCTGATCTCAGCCCAGTCTGTGGCGGCCATTGATACGGCAGCCATTTGGATGAGCAATTCTGGCTTCTGGATTTATGACGGCTATGTCAAGCCACTGCCAAGCGATGTGTCAGATTACATCTTTGACAATATCAACTATGCGCAGGCATCCAAGATTTATGCGGTCCATGTCAGCAAGTATGGTGAGATTTGGTGGTATTACCCAAGTGCGGCCAGTAATGAAAATGACTCTTATGTCACTTTTAACTACCGCGAAAACCATTGGAGCATTGGCACATTGGCCCGAACTGCTGGTGTTGACTCTGGTGTCTACACATACCCTCTGATGGTCTCAAGCGATGGTTACATCTATGAGCATGAGGTGGGCTACAACTACGATGGCTCAAGCCTTTTTGCTGAGTCTGGCCCAGTCCAATTGGGCAATGGCGACAACATCATGTCGGTGCGCCAAGTGGTCCCAGACGAGCAGACACTGGGTGAGGCGGTGGTTTCATTTAAAACGAGAAACTATCCCACAGGCACACAATCCACATTTGGACCATACACGGCAGCCAACCCAACTAGCGTCAGATTTTCTGGCCGCCAAGTCAATATGCGGGTAACTGGCGACACTTTGTCTGACTGGCGCATTGGGGTGATGAGGCTTGAAGCTATCCCTGCCGGTAAGCGATGAGCGACCAAGAACATTTGGACAGGCTGCGCCACCATGTGGAGGCTGCTTTAGAATACAGTGGAGGCACACACAATTTTGACGATGTCGCTGAGATGGTCGAGGATCACAGATTACAGCTGTGGCCAGCCAAAGACTCGGTGGTATTGACAGAGATCATTGTCTATCCCAGGCTAAAGAATTTGCATTATTTTCTGGCTGGTGGCGACCTAGATGAACTCTCACGGATGAGACCATTGATCGAATCCTGGGGCAAGTCTGTCGGCTGCACCAGGGTGACTTTGGCAGGCCGAAGAGGCTGGGCCAAGACATTTTTGAAAGACGAAGGGTACAGTCCACAATGGTCTGTACTGGCAAAGGAACTTTAGGGGATAAATATGGCAACTTCAGCAGGACTCGCATGGTCATTGAATAATGGCATTAGTCAAGCGCAATACGATCAAAGTATTGCCAACGCATACGCACAAGCGCAGGCCAAAGGCTTGACCGATGCGCAGATCGAAAGCAACATGAATCAGTATGGCGTAAGCGCCACCGATGTTTCACGCGCTTTAGGTGTTCCTGTTGGTGATGTGCAAACCAGACTTCAAACGGCCACTCCAACAACGGCTGCTGAAATTGAATATGACCGAGCAGCCATGTCAGAGCTTGCTTTGCGCCAAGGCTCAAACCAGCAGCAAATTGCTGCAAACGAAAGAGCTTATCAAGAATATTTGCGCTTGAATGAGATTAAGAATCAACAGCAAATTGCGTCTAATCTGGCTCTTTCTAATGAACAAAAGCGCTTGAATGAAATTAAGAATCAGCAGCAGATTGGTTCAAACCAAAAGGCTTATGAAGAATATTTGCGTCTGAATGAAGCTAAGAATCAGCAGCAGATTGCGGCTAATTTGGCTCTTTCTAACGAGCAAAAGCGCTTGAATGAGATTAAGAATCAAGAGCAGATTTCAGCTAATTTAGCTTTGTCTAATGAGCAAAAGCGCTTGAATGAGATTAAGAATCAAGAGCAGATTGCAAGCAATCAAAGGAATTATGAGACATATCTTGCCAATCAGCAGAAGTTGGCAGGCATACAAGCTGGCACTGGGCTTTTGGAGCAGAACTTCAGAAACTATCAGTCCATTGCACCAGGCGCGCAATATGACCCATCAGTCACTGGTGGAATGTCACCCTACAGCAAGGTCATGGGCCAGATGAGTCCTTTGACAAATCCCTATGCTGGCATGGCAATAAATCAACCAATGGGCGGATATAACCCTGGTCTGTATGACCAAATTGCAGCGGTTAATACTGCCAAGACAGCAGCAGAACAAGCGGCTACAGCAGCAGCATCAGCAGCATCAGCACAACAATTGGATTCAAGCAGCACTGGCGGCTTGGCCCAAGGCGGTATGGTCCATGGTGGCTTGATGTTTGGCATGAATCCACCTGGTCCAGATGATGGCGCTGTCAATCTTGATCTTGGCGAATATGTGATCAAAAAATCTGCTGTCAATAAATATGGCCGTGGACTCTTGGACATGATCAACGAAGGCAAAGTGCCTGCTAAAAAATTAAAGTCTTTACTCGGATAAGGTGGCAATATGTCAAAAGGTGGAACAACTACATCGACAAGCTCCATTGATCCACAGATCAAAGAGGCATTCTTGGCCAACTTTCAGCAGGCCCAAGGGGTCGCTGGTGCATTGCCGGTCCAGCAGTTTGCTGGATATAACCCAATGTATGAGGCAGGCGAGGAGGCTCTGGTCAACACGGCCCTCGCTGGCCCAGGCATTACTGGCACAGACTTGGCTGCACGAATGGCGGCTTATGGCGGTGTTTACCAGCCAGCGGGTGTGCAAGCGACAAGCACTAATTTAAGCATGGGGCAAGGCCCAGGCTCTATCGGTTCTTACATGAATCCATATACAGCCCAAGTGCGCACCAATGCCTTGGCTGATTTGGAATCTGCGCGTCAAGCGGCCATCAAACAGACTGGCCAGCAGGCCATGCAAGCCCGTGCATTTGGTGGATCACGCCAAGGTGTGGCCGAGAGCTTGACTAACCAAGGGTTTGCCAAGCAGGCTGCCAATCTTGGAACATCTTTGAACGAATCAGCATTCAATCAGGCCATGGCCATGCAGCAGGCTGATATTGCCCGTCAGCAACAAGCTGATCTGGCCAATCAGCAAGCCGGCTTGCAAGGCGCTCAATTGCGTTTAGGCGGTGCAAGCCAGCTTGGCAATTTGGCTGCACAACAACAAGCATTGCGTCTTGGTGGCGCTCAAGCGGTCATGGCCGCTGGCGGTGCGCGTCAGGCTTTGGACCAGCAACAAATGGATGCAATCCGAAATATTGGTTTGCAGCGTTTGGGTGTGGTCCAGTCTTCACTAGGTGCGCAGCCTGCCAACCTTGGCATGGTGGCTCAGACTCCATACAGTCAAAATGTTGGCGCTGGCGCTCTTGGTGGCGCTTTGGCTGGCGCTCAATTGGGCAGTGTTGTTCCGGGTATTGGTACAGCAATTGGTGCAATTGGTGGCGGTATTCTTGGCCTATTGCGTTAATTAGAAGGATCAAAAAATGGCTAATGAAACTGGATTTGATTTAAGCAGTTTATTCAGTGGCGGGTTTGGTGGCACTCCATCAGGACTTGATGCATTGCTGACAGAAGACCAACGCAAATTGATGGGGCGCAATGCAACACTTTCAGCAGCTGCTGCACTATTGCAAGCCAGTGGCCGAAGTGCAGTGCCAATCAGCTTGGGCCAAGCACTTGGTGGAGCTTTGCAGGCTGGCCAGCAAGGTTATCAGCAGGCAAGAGCTGGATCACTGCAAGATTTGCTTTTGGGTGAAAAGATAAAAGAAAGCCAAGCAGAACGTGCGCGTGACGTAGATTATTTTGCAATGCTAAAGGCCGCAGGCCAACCAACACAACCAATGCCTACAGCAGGCGCTCAAATCCCCTTGCCCCCAGCGGACATTGATGGCCCTGGTGTGCAAGTGTTTGCACCAGATGCCCCTAGAGCAGCTGCGCCAGCGGCAGTGCCAAATATTTATGCTAATTTGACACAAGATCAGCGCACACTGCTAGCCGGTATGCCTCGCAAAGAGGGTGCAAAGTATTTGCTTGAAACTTTGAAGCCACAAGAAACAGTGGGTCAACCATTTTTAGGTCAAGACAATAAGTTTTACATTCAGACAAAAACTGGCGGTGTTATTCCAGCACCTATCGCCCCAGCGGCCAAGCCAGTTGGTCCGCCACAGCAAGTATTGGGTGCTGGTAATAAGCCCGTGCTAGTGCAATATTACGATGATGGCTCCTATAAACAAGTCAGCGGTGTGTCTCCATTGATACCCCCAGAAAAAGTTGATACGGGTGCTGGAATTCAATTTATTGACCCCTATGCCCAAGCGCCTGGATCAGTAATTCCAAAAACTTTAGCTCCGCAAGTTGTTGGAAATGCTGAAGATGGGTATTTTGTTGTTGGCGGTGGCGGTGGCGCTAGACCTCGGCCAGCAGCTGGTGCAGCTCCAGCCCCAGCAGCAGCAGGCCAAGCTCCCACAGTTGGTCCAGCTCCAGCAGCGGCCCCAGCTCCAGCAGCCGGTCCAGTGCCACTAATCCCTGGCACTGGAAAAGCATTTGCAAGAGAAAAAGATTTAAGGGCTACTTTCACAACTGAAATGAAGCCGTTTACAGATTTGGCTCAAGCCTTTAGAAAAGTTGAGGCAGCG